>OFHM01000842.1_pt1 | contig 22995 bp, 25 predicted proteins | sample 1521311 | NCBI WGS metagenome assembly OFHM01 (sample SAMEA3504083, study PRJEB24116) | mouse gut metagenome | biome: mouse gut; feature: mouse-associated habitat; material: faeces | place: Denmark | collected 2011 | reverse complement strand
CGAACTGGACCGTGAGTGTGGCGAGGGCATTCTGGAGTGGATTCAAGTATCGGAGAATTGCCGTGGACATGGATTGGGCAGTTACATAGTTGCGGAATTGCTTTGGCGGATGAAAGATATGGCCCGGTTTGTCACTGTCTCCGGTCAGTGCAATAATCCGACTAACCCGGAAGGCTTATACCGCAAATGTGGATTCACCGGAAACGATGTGTGGCACATTTTGAGAAAAAGGACTTGATATAAAGCCCCACTAGCATCAAGCTGCCGGCCTCAAATGGATAGGCAATTAGCAGGCTGTCTGGGCAAATGAAGGAAACGAGATTGCCAGTGGGAGGCTTTTCCTGCCATAGTACAATATGATATGATGACACAATAGACTTGTTTAAAGGAGGCAAAATGCATAGACTGTTATATTATCCGAATTTTGAAATTAGGGATGAGAATTTTTTGAAGTTTGCACTGCTGTACATAGATGAAATCAGACCTATCATTCCTGCAAGCGCAAAGAACTCCTTGAGTGATTGTATGCATGACATTATTGAAGGTACTGACTTGATCAATCCGTATGAACCTGATTACGAGAAGGGGAAACTGGCATCGATTGCGGCTATAAAGCATTTGGAACAAAAAAAGGTTCTTTCTAAATACGAAAAGACAATTGAGAAAAGCTGTGAGGTGCGTAATTATAAATTGTATAGCGAAAAATTTGTAAGTGAATTTGAGAATTATTGTCTGGATAATGGTTTGTGTGAAAGATGTGATGAAGGTATTTTGCTCCATGATGAAACGGCGTTTGCGTATATGAGCATACTGGCGGAGATTATCTCAAAGGAAGAGAACATAGATATGATTACGGATATTCGGCAATTTTCGGATCCGCTTTTGAGGAGTCGAAATAGAAAGGATAGGGAAGCAATGGAAATATTGCGGGATATACGTAGAGAGATCGAGTTTTATGTACCATGTGATATGCGTAAAATTCCATTGATTGATTTTATAGAATTACGATCAGACCACAAATTTGAAAAAGCTCGACAGAATTTTGTTAAAGAGATCAATCGTTATTTGGATCATAAAGACAAAGGGGAAACAGAAATAGATATATATGATGTCAAAAAGTGCAGGGAAGAGATATATGGACTGCTAAAGGGAATATTTGCTACATGCGCCATGGCTGTAGTAGGGGTGCATTCTTTTGGCGATTTGTGTATGGATGAAAAGGGAATATTGAATTTTTGGGCAGGTGTCGGGGGTGTGGGAATCAGCTTAGGTGAATTGAAACATTGCTGTTATGAAGCGCGGCATTTTGCGAAGAAGATTGAAGGAAAGAGACAAGCTAGGAAGTATTTGGCAAAACTAAGGCAGCTGATGCCGGAGACGCTGTACATATGAATGTAGGGCTAGAGAGAAGGCCATGGGGACAAAGGGTAGATTCTTGAAAGGACATACGCAGATTTGCGGTGAATTAAGGTTGCCGCAGTACCTTTTGGACGAGATATGAGGGGGAAACGATAATGAATGGAATACAAGGGAAAGCGGACGGCAGGCAATAAAGGGGAAATGCTTGTGTAGGATTCCTTTTGCGGGCAGGCTGCAGGGAACAGATATAGAATAGAGATTGAGAGCTGCCTTTTTTCATAAAGAAATCAGGCAGCTTTTTTGTTATAATGTTGTGAGATTTTTTTAGTTTTGTGAATTGTTGTGTAAAAATCTACAGTCTGGACTATTTTTCACACTTTTTTTACAAAATATTCCATATATGGTAGTAAACAGTTTCCTAAATGTACTACAATACAAACAATGACAAAGGGGGGGAGGATGGTACCGCATGACGGAACAAGAACTGATATCCAAAAGAATCGAATATTACTGTAATTTACACAAAATGTCATATTACAAACTGTCATATCAATCCACGGTTCCGCTAACTACACTAATGCATATTATTGATGGTTCGACAAAAAATCCGGGAATCTTTACCATGATAAAGATCTGCAATGGATTCGGCATTACCATATCAGAGTTTTTTAATTCTAAAGAGTTTGAGAACTTAGAATTTGAGGTGGAGTAAATCCGTCTTATTGGCGCAGTGAAAGCAGCGCAACTGTCCGGAGGAGATTGGACAAGTTTAAGTTCTATGCATCAAGTTGCGGAGCGTTTTTTCTTAAAATTTAAATATGGCAATTGACATTAATATTTGACAATCCCGAATTTAAAGTTTGATTCGGGATTTTTATTTTTGGCAATAGAAGGGAAAAGGCAGGGATGATAGACTCGAAAACACAAGGCGGAAGGGAAAACCTGAAGCAAAATAAGCCTTGAATCGGAAAACGCAGGACGGAGAAGCTGTGGGCTTAACTCCAGAGGATGGGCAGAACCGGAATGCGGAATCCGCAGATAGGCAAAGGCCGGAGACGGCGGAGGCGGACAAAAACGAAAGGATAAGAAAGAGAGGTAGCAAAGATGAGCGGAATTGGTACACCTGGATTGATTGTTATTTTATTGGTAGCGATTTTGCTGTTCGGCCCCAAGAAGCTTCCCGAGCTGGGAGCCAGCATCGGAAAAACCCTGCGGGAATTTAAGAAGGCCAGCCGGGAGATTACGGAGGAGCTGCAGGAGGGGGAAACTGTCCGGGAAAAATAGAAGAGGGCGTCGGATAATAGGAGCAGAAAGCAGGGAACTGGGAGCAGGCAAACCGGGGTGAAGGCAAGGCACCGCAAAGGACGAAGGCGGGAAGCCGAAATTAAGACGGTAAGGACTGGATTGGGAGGAAGGGCGTATGGATGATTCGTCTGTTCAGTGGGAGGCGCTGGAGCAGCTGCAGCAGTGGATGCGCATTCCGGGCTCACACCTGAAAGAGCTGCGGCGCAGGCTGGCGGTAAGTCTTGGGGTGTTTGTGATATCTCTGGTTCTGGGAATGGTCGGGGCGGAGCCGGTGTTTGCCTTTCTGAAGCGGACGGGGCCCGCGGCGGCTCTGGAGCTCCATGCTTTTTCGCCATGGGATTCCATTCAGGTGTATATGCAGGTGGCCGGCGTTGTGGCCCTTTTGGTCACCCTGCCCTTTTTGGGGCTTCAGCTATGGCTGTTTGCCAGACCGGGGCTGACAAAGGCAGAGAGGAGAACCACGCTGTTCTATATACCCTTCGGAGCGCTGCTGCTGGCAGCAGGGATTCTGTTCGGATATCTGGTGGTATTTCGGATCGCCTTTTTCTTTACTGCAGGAGTGGCAGGAAATATGGGGCTGAAAGTGACTTACGGAATCGCAAGTTATTTTTCCTTTATGTGCAATATTGTAGTGATAATGGGACTGCTGTTCGAGATGCCGGTGGCGGCCATGTTTCTTACCAAGCTTGGCATTTTGAAGCCGGCGCATATGAAAAAGGTGCGCAGAGGAGCTTACTTTCTGCTGGTGGTGCTGGGCGTGACGGTTACGCCCCCGGATTTTATCTCGGATTTTCTGCTGATTTTGCCTTTGTTGACCCTATATGAGGTGAGCATCGGATGCTCCGGGCTGGTATACCGAAGGAGGATGCGTGGAGAGGCGCGCAGAGAAATAGGGCGTGTAGAATAATATATATGTAAAACAGTAAAATAATAGACGGTTAGACAGTGGAAAGCCCGAAAACAGTAGAATGACAGACGATTAGACGGCGATTAGACAGCGGAGGGTCCGAAAACAGCAGAATGATAGGGGCTCAGACAGCGTAGAATCCGAAAACAGCAGAATAACAGACAATTAGACGGCGGAGAATCCGAAATCGGAGTTCGGCAATGAGGCGGCGAGACAGACCAGAAGAGACAGACCAGAAACAAGGAGGTACAAGACAAAATGAAACAAGAGCATACAAAGGACACAGAGCGCCGACAGGTTCTGAAGGCGCTGGGCTTTGGAGGGCTGGCGGTAGCCTGCGCATCCTTTCTGCCCAAGGGCGCGCTGACGGTTCAGGCCGCTGAGCCCAAGGGGAAGGGGCAGTATCCGGGGGAGAGCTTCTCCGGCGCCAGAGAGACCTCCGTGGTAGCCGATGTCAAGGAGCTGAAGGCTCTGACGGATATGAAGAGCGGTGCCATGGTACAGGTGCTGGGATATGATAGGCCGGGGGACATGGGGGCCAAAAGGATGGTTTACTTCGAGGCCAGCGCCGCGGAGGACAACGGCGGTACGGTTCACCGGCCTGCTTCAGGAGGCGGAGCCTGGCACGTGGTACATGACGGCGTGGGAAGATTCGGATGGTTCGGAATCTTCGATGCCAGCAGGCAGGCGGATGATGCTCTGGACGCTCTAGTGGGGGATGAAAGCTTTCACCGCATTGAGGCGGACAGCGATTTGCTGATGCGCAGGCGCCATATATTTCACAGAAGCAATCTGGAGCTGGACTTTCATAATTATACTTGTTATACCTATGGCGCGGAAAACGCGGCGAGGGACAATCCCTTTGCGGCCATGCTGTTCTTTCAGGGAGAGAAGGTCGGGGAGCCCATGACGGTGACGCTGCCGAAGAAAAAGGACGCCAGCGGCTTTTTCCGCCCTGCTCTCTTCGGTGAGGATTCCGATTATCTGTATGTGGGGGACAACAGCGGTTTTGCGGAAAACCAATGGTATTTTGTGCAGTCCGATCCGCGCCCTCAGGAGGAAGGGACAGAGGGAAGGATGCCCATAGGAGGAGGCAGCAGCGATATTGAGCTGATGAAGCTGGTCATGGTGACCAAGGTGGGCAATGGGCTTGGGGACAAGGAATACATCGGCGTCAATTACCTCAACGCATGGCCCCTTGCCACCGGAAGGCAGATTACATACCAGCGAATTCGGCCGGTCTTCCATGTGAATGTGAGAAATCTGAAGTTCGAGGGGCAAGGGCACTCCGACGTGACGGGAACCAGCCCGGTGGCCCATGAATTCTGCGTGGACTGCAATGTGGAGAACCTTGAGGCCCGTAAGGTCTTCTGGCCGCTGGACATCCGGCGCTACTGCACCACTTATGAGATCAAGAACTGTGAGCTCATCAACCCCGAGGAGGTAAAGATGGGGGGCACGGGGTATATGGTTCAGCAGATCGGATGCTTGTACGGCCATGTGGTGGACTGCAGAGCCCACAATGTCCGCCATCTGAACGATTTCACCGGATGCGCGTTTTCCATGGTGGAGAACTGCCACTGCACGGGAGACGAAAACGGCGCCTTTGTTACCCATGGACAGTACGACCATGATTTGACCTATATCGGGAATTCCGGATTTTTAAGCTTTGCCAACAGCGCCCTCAGCACATCGGCGCCGCATACATGGGGCGGCTGGCATAAAAGGATTCTGGTAAAGAAGCACATTGCGCCCAGAATCGTGTTTCAGAACAAGATGAACCGAGTGGTGGACATGACTCTGGAGGACTGCTATGTCTATAGGAATACGGATAGATACGGCGCCAACGGCGGCTCCGTGTGGGCCAATGTGGACGGACTTGTCATGAAAAACTGCGTCATGGACGGACCCTTAAGCCTGGGGGAGGATTCCTCCATATCCAAACGGGCTACGGTCATCGAGGGCTGTACCGTCAATCTGCTGGACGGCTTCTACCTGACCCGCCACCGGGGCAGCAAGTACGAGGTGGACAGAGAGCTGACCTTCAGGAACTGTACCTTCCGAAATGTGGGAAATGTGTTTTTGGTCAGGTGCAATAGGGTCAACTTTGAGAGCTGTCATTTCTTTGCGGATCCGGAGGCCGCAGCCAGCCGGCTGAACGTGGAAGCCAAGGAGGTTGTGTTCCGGGGCGGCGGCATGCACGGAGTCTGCTTTGCCTTTGACAAGGGCGGAACCACCGAGGAGGCAGTGGGCGACCAGAGATTCGTGGCCGCGGAAGGGGCAAGGTTTGACGGCAGCAACTCCAGCGGCGCTCTGTTCGACGTAAAAAACAACGGCCATGTTACCTTTGAATTTGGGGATGCGCATCTGGAACCGGGTGAAAATACGGAATTGATTCGGCAGACGTCGGAGGAGGGGGCGGAGGGCAATGGGACGCTGTCCTTGCGGGCCAGAGGAACCACTCTGGTGAACGCCGCTCTGGCCATTCCGGAATCCGCCAGAGGAGAGGGCAGTTATTATATGGCGGAAGGCTGCATCCTGAAAAACAGCAGTCTTCATCTGCCGGGCAGAGCAGTGACGGCAAATAATCTGGAGCTTTAGGAGGGCGGGAGAATGGTATTGCATGAGAGCTTACGCAAAAAGCTGGCGGCAGCGGCGGCATTATGCCTCACGGTCTGCAGCATTGCAGGCTGCGGATCCGGAGAAGAGCCGAATTCCGGAACGCAGGATTCTGCGAGGACGGAGGACGGACAGCCGGCTGGTCTGGCAGGGGATATGGAACAAGGCAGCTATATTTCATTTGGATCCTATCAGGGGGAACCTATTTTATGGCGGGTCATCGGCAGCAATGCATTTGGGGATCCCATGCTGTATTCGGAACATATTATTGACTATATGGCATTTGACAATGCCTTTTGGATGGCGAATACGGACAAGAACTACGGCAACAACTATTGGGCGGCCAGCGATCTGAGAACTTGGCTGAACAGCCAGACCGAATATGTAAAGTACGACAAGGACGGAGGACCCACATCGGGAACCGTGAAGGACGGCTGGAACAGCTACGACAGAGAGCCCGGTTTCTTATACGGCTTTACGGAGGAAGAAAGGACCGCGATCTTTTCCTCCAGAAACCGTCAGCTTATGGACGAAGTAAACCAGACGGGGGATGCCGTGGAGAATCCTGAAGCGCCGCTGCACCAGTATGCGGGGGACATAGAAGGCTGTGTGACCAATTATCAGGAGGCAAAGTATCTATATTCCACGGAGAAGGTTTTTCTGCTGGATATCTATGAATTCTATCAGCTGGTGTACAAGGGAGGATTCCCCGTGGAAAAGCGGCCTACCTCCTATGCGGAGAGGACGGCGGAGCATGAGAGGGGCGGAGGCTTCGAGAGCTATTGGCTGCGCAGCCCCAGAGTCAGCAGCGGCAGCCCGGAGGATGACCCGAAGTATAACGGAGCCTCCGCAAAGCCGGACGGAGCCAGCGTGCGCATGGTATACAGCCCGGAGCTGGTGCTGGCGGCGGACGCCTATGACGGAACGGTGGGGGTGGTTCCGGCATTGTACCTGAAGCATTCCACCAGACTCACCGGCGGGCAGGGAACTTTGGAGGATCCCTATGTCACGGACGGGAGCCAGTATGGAATCGAACTGTTCACCCATGAGAAGGCGCTGACGGAAGGGGAAAGCTGGAAGGCGCAGGTGAAGGGACTGAATCTGGGAAACAAGGTGCGCTGGGAGGTCACGGAGGGCGCAGAATATGTGACCGTGGGAGAGGACGGGACGATTGCGGCAAAGACGCCGGGAACGGCTATGGTCAGCGCGTTCAGCCTGCAGGACCAGAGCGCGAAGGACTCGGTGAGAGTGACAGTCTATGAAGCGCTGCCGGAGCATGAACCGCCTACGGTGGAACCTATGGCTGGGCAGCTGGATGCGGCTGGCGGAAACACTGTTTCTCAGGTCTTTACAGTGCAGGCGGGAGAGAATGAGAAGATTACGGACGTAACTCTTGCGGCAGCCGGCACGGTATTCGCCATAACGGATCTGCAGATTGCGGAAGACGGCCGAAGCGCCACCTTTTCCCTGATTTTGCTGGAGGGAAAGACGCTTCAGGATAAGGAAGCCTATGCGCCGGCGGTCACGGTGGTTCAGGAGGGAAGGTTCGCAGGCGGGAAGCCCGGAAGGGAACTGAAGGATCCTTCGGACACAGTGAGCTTTGGACTGTCGGTGGTGAATCTGGGGGAATGAAGCCGTATAATGGATTTGAAATAAGCTTCATGGAATAAATCGTTTTGCGGGCCCAGCCACTCCCGCATTGTTGTGGGGCGGCGATGTTACGCCCAGAGGATCTTTGGTATGGAAGCAAAAGGAAACAGCTTCAAAAAACGGTGGCAGAGAATGGTTTTGAGCTACAGGGAGAGTGACAAGATGACGCTTAATAAATGCAGAATAAAATGTGATAAAAACGTTGTTTTTTCAGCAGGGTCATGCTAAGATAAAAGCAGCGTATTTGGACACTGATGAAGACGAAAATGAATAAAGACGAAAATGAATAAAGACGAAACATGGAGGAAATGAAAAAGGAGAGGGGGGATTGCTTTGCTGTCGAAGTCGGATGTGAACATAGGAAATTTTCTGCCGTTATTTGCGGACATGGGTGTGGAGGTGGCTTTTTTGGTTCCCACGCCTACCGGGTACGAGAAATCCATCATGGATGCTACCGGACCTGTCAGAGCGCTGCTCAAGGGAAAGGGGATTCATGATTATAAGGCCCAGAGGCAGGGGCCTGAGGCGAAGCAGATGTGGCCCGCCGTTATTATCACGGCGAGGGGAATCGTAAAGACGGAAGCCTCACTGTATAGGCCCAGAACCAAAAAAGGGGATCCCCGGATTTGGTTCAAGAAGCTCAGGCATTATTGCGATCCTTGCAACCTTTTGGCCATATTCGTTTATAAATCCAAGATCTGTGTCATGAATTTATCGAATCCCGACGTTCAGGCCGCTCTGCGCAAGGGCAGAATGAAAGGCGGTCTTAAAAGCGCGCTCGGCCATAAGAGCGATGAAAACGATCTCTATGGCTTCCTCCGGCGGATCAAACGGGATAACCAGTCGGCGGCCATGGAGCTTTTAGGGAAGATGAAGAGAATTCATGAAGAAGGATTTTTGGAGTCGGTGACGCCGGGAGATCCCGGAGTAGGCGACACGTTGGAGCATGCCTTGGGAATCAAGCGGAACAACTCCAAGTCACCCGACTATAAAGGGGTAGAACTGAAAGCCACCAGAACCATGAGGAACGGAGCTAGGCGGACAAAGACCAGATTTACACTTTTTACAAAGGTGCCCTCCGAGGGATTGTCCTATAAAAAGATTCTGGAGACATATGGAAAGTGGCAGGCACCCAAAAAAACCAAGAAAAAAAGATGGCAGTTGTATGATACACTCAGCGCTAATCGAGTAAATGCATATGGGCTGACCTTAGTTGTGGATGCCGAGGAGGATAGGCTGTTTATAGATCATGTGAGCGCCCATGGAAAGTATGAACATGTGGCTTCCTGGCAAATGGCGGATCTGAAGGAGGCCCTGCTGGAAAAGCATCATGAAACGTTTTGGGTGAAGGCCGTGTCGGAGAATCGCGGGGGAAGGGAGTTTTTCAGATATGATAAAATCCTTCATACGAAAGGTCCAAATACATCGCTGCTGACTGCGCTGTTGGAGACCGGGAAGATAACCGTTGATCTTGCAGCCCATTTCAAGGAAAACGGAAAGCCGCGCGACCACGGTATGCTGTTCAAGATGATGCCCGATGCGGTTAGCCTTTTGTTCGGGGAACCGACCATATATGATCTTGAAACTGTTGAATTGTGAAGAGCCATAGGATACGCTGCTGTCATAAGCGGCAGGAACTGCCAAAGAGGTGTGATAATGATTATAGAGGAGATTAGGAGTGAGCTGTTTGGCCTTCAGGATGCGGCATACCGTGAATTTCAGGGGAAGCTGATTCCCACGGTTGCTGCCCATACGATAATCGGTGTGCGTACACCTCAATTTACATAATAAGGCGATTTGGAAGTCCATAGAGAACAGCCGCATTTCGCCGGAGCAGAAGACATATCTGAGAAGTCTGAAGGTGCGGAAAGAATTGGGAGACGGTGAGTAGAAGATGAGGAAGTTAAGGAGGCAATATCAGTGAAAAAAGGGAGAATTTTGTTTTTGAACGGCGTGACCAGCGCCGGAAAGACATCCATTGTGGATGCACTGCAGAATCGTGACGACATATTTTTCTATGTTGTGGCAAATGATTTATTTCAACAGACAATAGGGGAAAAATATCTTCAGGAGGACTATTGGAAATATTTAAGTGAGGCCATCGTCTTGATGTACCACACGGCTAAACTGTTTTCCGATATGGGCCATAATGTGATCATCGACGGGATACTGGTGGAGCAGCCCAGTCTTAAGCCCCATTATCAAAGGCTGAAGGAGATACTTTGTGACAACCCGCTTGACATTGTTGAGGTCTCCTGCCCGTTGGAAATATGCAGGCAGCGCAATCTCCGGCGTGGAGACAGATATGAAAACCAGTCTCAGGAGCAGTATGACATTATGGCGGAGGGAATTTCCTATAGCTGCAGGGTAGAAACGGACAAATACAGCCCGGAGGAATGTGCGGCTCAGATTGTGGAGCGTCTGTTTAAAGACTGACGGCGGAAGAGATGGAAACGGAATACCGGAGGGCGCTGCAGGAAGGGGAGAATAATGGATTCCAGTGAGGAAAAGATCAGAACTGCAGATGAATTAGAGTTTGCGGTGTTCTGTATAGAAAGTATTGCGGAAAGATTAAAAATGAACGCCGCTCAGGTTTATGAGAAGTTAGCCAATGAGACAGTTATCTTGAATAGTTATATTATTCCGGAATACGAGATACTCCATACCCAAGGCAAACAATATATCGTGGACGATATAATCGGCCTTATGAGGGAAAGAGGTGTGAAGATATGACTTTGTATCATGGTTCATACTTGGAAATTACAAAACCTGATCTGAAGTATTCCAGAGCCAATGTAGATTTTGGACGAGGATTCTATACAACGCCTATTTATGAGCAGGCTGTAAAGTGGTGCGGGAAATTTAAGCGTAGCGGCAGGAATGGGATTGTTTCCCATTATGAATTTGACGAGGCGGCATACGAAGAACTTGATGTATTGAAGTTTGATTGTTATTCTGAGGAGTGGCTAGAGTTTATTCTCATGTGCCGCAGGGGTCAAGACAATTCAGGCTATGACATAGTGGTCGGGGGTGTGGCTAATGATAAAGTGTTCAATACAGTGGAGCTTTATTTTTCGCATCTTATAGATAAGGGCGAAGCAATCAAACGCCTGCGTTATGAAAAGCCTAATCTGCAGGTTTGCTTTCGTACCGAAATTGCCATTGAGAAATATCTCCATTTCAGAAGGAGTGAGCAAGTATGAATGCCAATCCGATTTTGCTGCAAAAGAAGTATTGCCGTGTGATCGAATGTTTTGCCAAAAGAGTGGACATCTCTCTGGATGATGCGCTGGCGTTTTTTTATCACTCAGAAGTTCGTAATCTGATGTGTGAAGGAATTTCGGACATGCATTGTATGAGCGACGAGTATCTGGCGGAAGAGATGGAAACGGAATACCGGCGGGCGCTGCAGCAAGGGAAGCATGGTAAAAAATGAATCAGGATGTTTTGTATTTTTTCGATGGCCATTCAGGGGCGCTCTCCTTGTATCAGGCTTTTGAGCGCAGGGTTCTGGCGGAGATCGAACAAGTGGAGGTCAAAGTGCAGAAAACACAGATCGCTTTTTCCAACAGGCATAACTTTGCCTTTGTATCGTTTCTGCCGGTGCGGAGGGCCAAGGAACGGCCGGAGAATTACATTGTTGTGACCTTTGGGCTGGGGCACCCCATAGAGTCGCCCCGGATAGATGCTGCCACGGAACCCTATCCCAATCGATGGACCCATCATGTGCTGATTTCCGGGGAAGAGGAGATCGATGATGAGCTGATGGGCTGGGTGAAAGAAGCTGGCAGATTTTCGGCTGAAAAGGGAAGGCGCTAAAAGCGTGGCAAGAGAAAATAGGGAAAACGAAGTCAAAGCAAAAGAAGCCGAAAAAAAGAAGCCGAAACAAAAAGATGCCAAGGCAGGAAAAACCGAAACCATAACTCTCGTAACAAGAACAAAGGTAAGTCAGAGAGAATAGGGCGCATAGGAGGATGTCAGAATGTCGGATCAGGATTTGGCAAAAACTCGTCTGGAGGCCTTCGAGGCCATGCTGGGCGCAGTCCAGAGAGAATATGCGGATATTTTGTCCAAAATGGACAAGATGAAGGGAGAGGGCAAGGTGAAAACCGTGACCTATCAGCAGCTGCTGGGCAGGAAGATGATGTATCAGAATATGCTGTCTCTTTATCAAATTCACGGACTGCTGCAGAGGGAAAATGACCGTGAGATGGCATAAAATCGAAACAGAAGGACACAGTTTCGATTTCTGATTCCATGCGCGCCAGAGCGCGCGAAATTATAATAGTGTTATTCAATGCTCTGTGGCCCACTCGCTTTTGAGCTGACTCAAAAATTCATTGGACGCTCTTGAAAAGACCTGATGCTTTTTCCAGACAATACACAACTGGGCTTCCATGGGCGGATATAATGGCCGAAAACAAAGCTCTCTGTCATCGGCGGTGTTGATGAGCTTATCCAATGTAATACCATAGCCCAGACCTTTCCTTACAAAATGTCTGGCACGGGCAGGCCCCGCGCATTATCAGCACCTTTCTGGAAAGCTATGATTTTTCCGGAAAGACAATGATCCCCTTCTGCACTTCCCATAGCAGCGGAATCGGCTCCAGCGCCGACAATTTGCATGAGTTATGTTCGGATTCTGTGAACTGGCTGGAAGGAAAGCGTTTTGAAGCCGAAACTACAAAAGAAGCCATGAGGACATGGCTTGAGAATGTGATTGTAAAATAGTCAAAAGCTTATGCCTTCTGATTCAGCGCATAATACAATCCTTTCTTTTCCATAAGTTCCTCATGGCTGCCCTGCTCAGCGATCCCCTTGTTGGAGATGTAGAGAATCCGGTCAGCGCTGCGGATGGTGGAGAGCCTGTGGGCTACCATGAAGGCCGTCTTGTCCTTCAGGATCACGCTCAAGGCCTGCTGTATCAGGGCTTCGGTTTCCGTGTCGATGGAGCTGGTGGCCTCGTCCAAGATGATCACGGAAGGGTTTTTCAGGATGATTCTGGCAAAGGACAGAAGCTGTCTTTCCCCTGCGGAAAGCCCTAAGCCCCGCTCCTCCAGCACATGGCCGTAGCCGTCGGTGAGCTTGCAGATAAAATCGTCCGCAAAGATGGTCTTTGCCGCGGCGACGCATTCTTCGTCCGTTGCATCCGCCCTGCCGTAGCGAATGTTTTCTAAGATGGTTCCCTTGAAGATGAAGGGCTCCTGCATCAGAACTCCCACCTCCCTGCGCAGGGAGGTCAAAGACGCCTCTTTGACATTTACGTCATCGATGGTGACGTTCCCTTCCTTCACATCATAGAAACGGGTCAGCATATTGATGATGGTGGTCTTTCCTGCGCCCGTAGGCCCTACCAGCGCAATAGTTTCTCCGGGCTTTACATGCAGATCAAAGTCCTCCAGAATATTGACACCTTCGTCATAAGCGAAGGTCACATGGTTGAAATCCACCTTTCCCTGAATGTGTGTAAGCTCCCTGCAGTTTTCGCCGTCATGGATGGAGACGGGGAAATCGATGGTGTCGAACACCCGCTCCAGATTGGAGCTGACCTGAGCCAGCTGCTGTATGATCTGGGCCAGCTGGGTCAGGGGGCCGCTGAACTGGGTCATATAGCTGGTGAAGGCCACCACGATTCCGGCATCCATGGTGGAGCTGCCGTTCAGTATCAGAAACAGCGCAGTACCGTAGAGGGCTGCAGTGCCGATGTTCCAGAAGGTCTCCACGATGGGCGTGTTGAGTTCCCCCCGGTGGACGATCTTCAGATACTGCTTCACGCAGATATCGTGAATCTCATCGTATATTTTTTCACTGCTTTCTTTGCGGTTATAGCTCTTGACAATTTTTTCCCCCATAATGGTCTCGATGAGGAACGCCGTGCGGTTGGAATTCTTTGCCCTATGGACCGAAAAGAGCTTGCGCAGGGAATAGCGAAGGAAAAAGATCAGCGTTACCATGGGCAGCACGATGGCATAGACCACCCCCGTGAGCTGGGGGCTTAAGCCCAGCATGAAAAATGTGACGATCAGCAGCTTTGCCGCATAGGATAGGAGCATCAGCAGGCTGTTTGTAAAAAAGTTGGCCAGATCGTTCACATATTCTGTCACCCGGATCACTACTTTTCCGTTGGGCATGGAGTCGAAATAGTCAAAGGGCAGTTCCTGCAGCTTATAAAAGACATCTCTTCTCACGTTTGCGATGATATCATGTCCCACCTTTCCCATGATGCGCTGGTGGGCGAAGTTGATGCCGATCTCCGTCAAGGCCAGCGCCGCCATGCCCAGAATCAGAAAGGCCAGCATCCGGAAATTCTCTGAAGGCACCGCCTCGTTGATGATCTGCTTCAAAAGCAGGGGAGTCACCATGGCCAGCAGGGAGGCCAGAACCATTAGAAACGCCACCGTTATGAAATACTTTTTAAAAGGAAAGGCGTATCTGACTATACGGGCCAAATGCTTTATGTCAATCTTTCTTTCGATTACTTCATCCTGAAAATATGTATTTCGCTTTGCCATGACCTACATCCCCCTCTCGGCTTCTGCCAGCGCGTCGAAGTTTACAGTGCCCTCTTGGGTCTCCTGAATCCGGTAGACCGATGCGAAATGCCCGTCCATCGCCATCAGCTCCTCAAAGGTTCCCCGCTCCAGAATCATGCCGTCCCGCATGTTTGCCGGGATAATTACCCGGACTCCCTTTTCGGCAGCGATACTTCCCTTGCGGAGTACCCCCGAAGCATCCAGATAGTTATGCGCCACAGAGAACTGCTCTGACGCCTTCCACTTCATGCCCTTCAGGATTTCCCTTACAATGACCTGCCTGTTCAGTTCGGCATAGTCCTGGACGGTCTGCACGTCCTCCATGTAGTTTTCCTTTTGCTCCCCTTCCAGATAGCTCATATAATAAGGGACCTCTATCCCCTGCTTTTTCAGGGATGTACCGGCAAGCTTTGTGTAGTATTCTGCCACTTCCTCCCCCAGATGCCTGCTGCCCGTGTGTATCACCAGGTACAGGCTTCCGTCCTCTCCCCTGTCAAGCTCAATGAAATGATTGCCGCCGCCAAGGGTGCCCAGGCTCCTCTCCGCCTTCTGCCTGTTGATATGCCTGGCACAGCGGAGCTTATCACAGGAAAATCCTTCCGCCATATGGTGGGGTTCTTTCCGTATGGCAAAGCCCGAGGGCACATTCTCCCGGATAACCCGGTCCAGCTTCTGGAACTCTGCATTATTTTTATTCAATTTTACACAGGTCATGCCGCAGCCGATGTCCACACCCAAAAGCTGGGGGATTACTTTGTCCGTGACGGTCATGGACAAGCCGATGGGTCCCACCCTGCCGGGATGAATGTCCGGCATCAGGCGTATTTTGCTGCCCTCTGCCACCTGGTTGTCGCATATCATTTTCACCTGTGCCTGGGCGTATTCATCCACATCCTCTGTGAATATCTTCGCTTCGGCGTAAATACCTTTTACTGTTTTCATATAATTTTTCGTCTCCTTAAAAATGGGCGCAAAAAAAGCACCCCAAAGGTGCTGCCACAACAAGGATATCTTAATAAAAGCTTTGATCCATGTCAGAAATAGCCTGCTCAAGCCAAAACTATCTATCATACCTGCGGAGCGCTGTACCTTTGATTATCGGTTTCTCTATTCTGCTCTGTTGTTGTCTGTCGTTGTTCTGCATGGTAAGCCCTCCTTTCATAAATCCTTTATTTCCTTTTATTTTGGTAACAAATACATGGTAACACAAAGACTGCGGTTTGGCAAGCCTTCTTTTCGATGTCGTCACGTATAGATTCCACATGAATCCAACTTCCCGCATTCCCGACCTGCATACATGCCGAGTCCTCCACAACCGTAACTTCCCGATATACAGCGGATTTCCAAACCGTCCTCCACCTCGAATACTTTATGAAATTTGTATCCGCTTTGGCTATACTGTCTCCGCTGCATACTTCTGAAAATACTCCTGCGCCTTCTGCCAGGACACATTCAACTTCTGCTGCAGTTTCTCCAAAATTTCCGTCTCCAGCCTGGCTTGTTCCCTGGCCCATGCCATTACACCGTCCCTGTCTGTGCCGAGGGTCTGAGTAAGTTCCTTGAGCGTGCCCAGCTTACGTATCCTTTTAAAGTGCTTTTGCCGTTGCTGTTTATATAGGACTGGGTTATATAAAAAGATTCTGAATTTTTAGATTTCGAAGTCGTTACTTTCATCTCTTGTTAAGTCCTGAATCGTATGTTGGGGAACATCCGGTGTCCGCCGATTCCTACCTGAGTCGGACTCATTTCTATCGCAATATATTTTTTCATCTTATACTACCCCGTCTTCCAATTCTGCGCTGTCAAAGAAAACCGGGGTAATCGCTTTTTCCTGTTGGAACCATTTTGTATATTCTTCCGTATTTCCGCTGCCAAAGTAAACCAAGGTCCCCTCTACGTCATTATCAGCCAATAATTCTGTATCCAACAAAATCATACTGGTATCCTGAATACCACTTAGTTGCGAAACCCGGACCCGCATATCCTTGTGCAAATCATTTATTGTGTACTTCTGTTTTGTCAGAATCATGCGGATTTCCTTTCCTTCTGATAGTTTTAATCGTTTTAGCATCTTCTCGCTGCTTTATTCCCGGCTTCATAATCTCCATCAACGTTTCATACATTGCTATATATATACTCCTCTGCTTCATCTTCAGTGAGATCATATTGTTTCATAATAGCTGCTTTTATCATATCATCTCCCTGCCCAACATTGCGAAGCAAATTTACAGCCCCCTGAATACCTTTTTTCAACACTGCTTTCTCTCCTTGACAGCCCCTCTTAAATGAGATATATTTACGGTTTCTTCCAGGGGATTTTCTGAGACATGGATGTCTGTTTTGAAATATCCGATTGCGGAATGATGCCGATGAGGATATAATGGAGAAAGAACCGGACGGCTGCGCTGCAGTCATCCGGTTTCGTTGCTCCTATGCTGCTTGGTTCGCTGCTCCATGACAGGCAAGGAATCTGGCCTGCTTAATTTATAAACAGTGCTTTATTTTCTTCCCCCTGGAAAATCACAAATAAGTCGCCATACAAGACGGCACCGTCCGCCGGATACCCCTGCGTCACTTTCCGGAAATCCATATCGACCACATAGGCCATGCCGTCCCCCTCGACAATCATCGCATAGCCGTTATAATAGGCTGAGCAGTCCACCATGTCCGGCATATCTATCCGGCTGCCCTGTTCATCCAAATAGAAATACTTGCCCTCCTCTGCCGCCAGATACCATCCCTTCTCTGTCAGCTCAATATACTCATATTCCGCAAGGATGATGTCGGACAGATTGGTGACCTCACGATACTCATTCAGTTCTGCTCCGGAAAAGTCCAACAGGAAAGATTTGCTGTTTCCATCCTGATACTGAAGGCATAGTACCATCTGCATTCCCCGATTGCCATACCACTGTGCATCACTGTAATACTCTTGAATAGACCAACTCACTTCATCATGCCACTCATGCTGGCCCAAAAATGTCTGCCGTGCCTCATCAGTGGTCATATCAATCTCATAATACTGCTGTGCCTGACAGTCAAACAGGGCGATCCCGGCACCCATCTCCCATGACATAACAGGCATATAGCCATCCTTCACCGTTGACTGTATATACCGGGGCATCGCATCACCGACTCCTGCACCGGTTATCTGGGAACCGGATATTTCCGGATCCGGTTCCACATAGATATCGCTGTGTGGCTGCCATCCGGCTGCTTTCCACATATCCTCCCTTGCGTCATCGATGCGCTGGACGCTTCCATCCGTCCGCACCAGAAACAATCCGTCATCTATAGTGGAATAGTAAAAGGAGCCGTCCTGTACCGGGCTTACCCCGCCGCACCAGGCATCCTCACCTAATTCAATCTGTGTGACGATGCTGTCGCTTTCAATGTCATAACAGCAGACCACGTTGTTTTGGACATAGGTAATCTTACCTTCCCCTATTTTGGCTGATATGCCCTCAGTGCCTTCCAGGGGAACCGTCAACAGCTCTCTCCCTTCCCTGTCAAAAAAGGTACACTGCTCCTCGTCTCCCAGTGCAAAGATTCCGTCATATGACGGCTCGCAATAATAGTACGGATACCGGGCGGGGACGATTTCTTCTCCCTGCTCATTGACTGCCCCGCACAGATCGTCTTTCACTATCAGAATGACACCGCCTCCGCTGGCCAGGATGTCCCCGCCTATGTCCATTATCCGGGTCTCGGCCAAGCCTTCTTCCGTTTCATCTGTCCCATCCTGCGTTTCCTGGTCGGGTTCCTCGTCTCCAAGATCCCCGCCTCTTACATCCAGTCCGGAGGCTTCCAGAATCTTCTGGCACAGAGCCTCATCCGCCAAAAGCTCTTCCAGCACAAATGCCGGGATATCCGACACCCCGAACTTTTCCACATGGATTTCGGCCATGCCGTCCTGGATGGAAAGCACCGCGCACTCCCCTGCAGACACGGATTCCCTTTCCTCCTCATCCTGCTCCGGAATTGCTATGCTGCCCTCCACAGTGCCTTCCAGAATGTACACAGACATATGTTCGTTATCTGCTGTCTCCACCCATCCGCAGGTGCCTCGGATTCCCACCATCATTGTGGAGCTTCTGATTTCAAAGCTTTCCTCATCGGCAAGTGGTTCTGCCACATGGAAGAACAGATTTCCGCTTTTCACATGAGCCGTCAGCACCTTTCCTTCTTTTTCTACTTCTATTTCGCTGGATTCGTCCAGCTTCGCAACCTTTTCCTCATCCAGGTCGATCCAGGCATAGCTCTCGCGCTGAGTCCCCACCTGATAGCCATTGTAAAGCCCCAACCTTTCGATAAGCTCCACCTCGTTTCCCTTTCCGTCCGCAACGCCTACCATTCCCTCGGACTTTATCAAGTGCATGGAAGCTGCTGTCTCCTTCTGCCCACAGGCAGACAGCATGAGGCATGCCATTAGAACTAAGGCGGCCTGATTTGCATGCTTTCGTATCGTGTTCATTCTGTTTCCTCCTCATTGGTCTTGCTTTCATTCTATCTTTGTAGGTTATTGTTTGGATACCGGAAACAGTATACACCTGAAAAGGCGTGATGTCACTGTTTTTTTGCTGCTTTATGCAATTTCCTTCGTCCGCACTCCCTTCTCATATTGTCAAGTCGCAAAGGTCCTCCTGAAAATGTGTAGTCCTTGACTTAAATCGCTTAATCCAATCCATTCTCAAAAGGTGGAATTTTTACCGAAAAACCAGTAAAATGTTACTGACGGCATTTTTCATGCCCATAGAATGATTTACAGCCCAAACCGCCGCAAACCCTTGATTTTACAGCAAAAAAACAACCCCGATGAATCTCTCCACCGGGGTCTGTATAACAGGGCTACAAGGATTCGAACCTTGAAATGACGGAGTCAGAGTCCGTCATTTCAGGGGCGGTTTGGCCAGGAAAATCAAGGGGTTTCAGGATTGGGGTAAGAGAAATTGACCTATGGATTGACCTATCGGTTTTTCTCCCCTAAGTTTCTATCATTAATTCAACATGAAATGCCTTATGTATTTTATATCTGCAATCTGTAATGTTATTTCTTGATATATTTTTTCTGGCAATAGCATCATATTTTCTAAATTGGTCTTCATTATAAGAAAACTCAAAGATGTCTTGCTTTACTTCTTGTCCCAAGAAAGACATTTTACAAAGCATCTCTATTAAGTAGTCTCCATTCACGTTAACAATCCCGACATTCTTCATTGCCGTCTCTAAATCAGAACGTTTTATTATTTCGTCCTCGCCAGACAATTCATAAAAAAAGTTTCTAATTTCAGAGTGTATAGGCGTGAGCTCTGTTATCAAAGTGTCCAAAGCAAATTTAGAATATTCTGTCAAGGCATCTGTTAAATCTTTTTCTTCTATTAAAGTATGTTTCCGGCTAACAGCATTTCCCAAGGCTTTCTTTGCCAAAGTAATTATATCTCTAGGACGTGGTATTATATTTGATGTAATAAAATCTTTTACATCCTCTTGGCTCACAGTTTTGCAAAAATATTTTGCCCATACATCTATATTATCATCTCCTCTTATTCTTTCTTCTATTACTCGTAACAATATTTCTTTGTCATCCCAAGATATTCTGCTTATTTGAAGCTTATCTCTTTCGGGAAAAGATTGTTCCATTAATGCAAATATATCTTCTCTCAAAAATATTATTAAGGATAAATTTACAGGCTTTTTCCAATTGCTTTCTTTTGCAAAATCTCTTATAACCGAAACTGTAAAAAATGAATGTATTAAGCATTTTGAAAATTGGTATAGAGAGTATAATGATGAAATAACAGCAGAAGATAAGTTTCAACAGCATACCCAACAAGAAATAAGAGCACTTTCTGGCTTGCAAAATATTAATTTAGGAGAAAATTTGGCAGAAAATGCGGCAGACAGGTTATTAGATTATTTTGTGGAAACGAGCTCTTTTCAAGAGGCTTTGAATAGTAATCTATCTATATTTATCGGAAGGAAAGGTACAGGAAAAACAGCTAATCTTTATAGTTTGGCAGAAGCTTATAATGGGAAAAATAGTCATGTGTGCGTTGTTAAACCAATAGGTTATGAAATAGAAGGAGTTTTAGAGACATTAGTAAAATTGACAAATGCCGAACGGGGATATTTGATTGAAAGTATTTGGAAATATCTTATCTATACAGAGCTTTTGAAGAGCATATACAGATTATATCCTTATAGTCAGTCGGTGCTTCAAATGGCTCCTCTACTAACATAAGCATAGGAATATTTAACCCTAATGCAATTCCTGATATCAATGATACTTTTGCATTATGAACTTTGACATCATTATATTTTGTGGATTGTAAATGGGCCACATATCCATTACAAGCAATCAAATTTGTAACATACCAATCCAAAGTTTGTGCAGAAACTTCTTTGGGATCGTCTACTACTAACTTAAGTTTCAACTCATCTATTGCCCTTGTGAGCGATATTGACGGACTTGTATCTTGAAAGCTCTTCATATATAACAAGTTACTGTAGTTACTTACAGATATCCCCGATATTATACTGCTTAAAATGTCCATTTCATTATCATTTCCTAATTTATACAAGGAATTAAGCATTTGACTACTATTAACATAATCTACATATCCAATCGGCGTTAGCAAGCTGAAACTTTTAAACTCTTCTTTCACGCTTTTTAGGTTTTGATTAATAAAAATTCTTATTTTTTTCTTCTTTGCAATAGCATATCCTAGTTCATACAAAACATTATTATTCAAATTAGATAGTTCACATACAAAGACATCGCAAGCGTTAATTTCTTTTAATATTTCATCAATAATAAATTCCCCTCAATATCCATTGTTTCCCATGGTTTAATCGAAATAATCCCACTATTATTGATTTGATTTATAGCATCCATCACATCATTCTTAACATTATGCGGATGATTCGAATATGCCCAAAAACACTTCATAGCCCTTCCCCCTTAACGCTCCCATGTCTTAATGCAAATTAAAATACTCCTGAAATCTCAAGATACATTACTTAAGATTTCAGGGCTATCTTTTTAAAAATTATTTGTTTTGGATATAATCCTCCGCTTCTTCTAAAGACAAATTGTATCGTTTTATAATTGCAGTTTTAATTTCTGCATCCTTATGGCCAAAATCCCTCAATGTATCTACCGTATCCTGGATGCCTTTTTTCATGATAGCATCTTCTCGCTGCTTTATTCTCGGCTCCATAATTTCCATCAACGCTTCATACATACTCTCATCTCCTATCAACTCTTCGACTATTTTCCTATTTGCGCTAATACTTACTTCCAAAACAGAATCTGCCAGCTCCCTATCAGCTTTTTCTGTCATATGGTTCCTTTCAGCCATCATCTTTTGTATATCGCCCTTTTCCAGGTTTCCGGACAAGCCTTTCAACCAGATATGCGCATCTTGATCCAGTTCGCCTGTCACGACGATCTGTGTGGGAAACCAAGTCTTTCCCTCAACATAGTAGACTCCTCCATAAGCTTTCGTCACCTTGCATCCATGCCCTTCAAGATAACGGAAAAGTTCTATCGGTTTTGCCTCCCGGAGAATGGATATCGTAATGTCCTCTGCCCTTACAGCATCTACCGTCTTTCCATAAGATTTATAGAGACAGGCATACGCCAGCGTTTTATAAAAGGTATCTATATCCAAATGGTCTTCCGGAGATTTATACTCCATGATATTATGCCCTTTAAAGAGCTTTCCTATTTCGCTGGCAATTTGGACGAAACCTGCTTTTTTAATGACCAGCAAATCAATCTCCAGCGGTTTTGTGTTCAGATTGTATTCTTTCTCAAATATTAAATCATCTCTGTCCGGTCCAAGATCCAGATTCATAGCAGACACAAAAGCCGAATGCCATTGTATTTTAGTTTCTTTCATAAAATCTCCCTTCTGTACTTTTCAGTATATCATTTTTCATTCTCTTTTGCCACCTGTCTATCCAAAATTTTATAAAATTTACAGCAAAACAGTAAAAATACATTTTACGGACAATTCCTTATCAAATTATGTCAGAAGCCGTTGCTGTACTATCATCCGGAATAAGCAACTTAGCCTTTTGCTGCTGCGCAAGGATCATGGTCTCCACCTCCCCTGCAGAAGCCTCCGTTCGGCCCATTCTAGGTTATTTTACTATTTGGCTCTATCCGGCAATGAATCCCCTCGCCTTCTGCACGAAGAAGGATAAATTTCCGAAACCACTCCGGCTCATTGGAAATATTGTCCGCCAGCTTTTTTACCGTTCGTTTCCCAATCCTTCTGTCAAGCACTGCCAACAATTTTAAAATATAATTCCCACTATCCAGACACTCCCTGGCACTATAGACATTCAGGTACTTGTGGATACACAGCATTATGCTATCTACATCCATAAAACCATATTTCGATGCATAGGCACAGGCAGCAGAACCTGCCCTAATATGGGCCTCCCAATATTCATGATATGGAAGGCCTCTGTCTACATTTTCGTGAAGATATTCCGCTTCTTTAAGAAGATAATGGAAGAGCTTTGTTGAAAACCAGCGTTCACCGTCCACATATATAGAGTGGTCTCGGAAAGTAGGTGGATAAATCGACAAACAGGGGTAGCCAAGTAAAA
>OFHM01000840.1_pt1 | contig 23052 bp, 23 predicted proteins | sample 1521311 | NCBI WGS metagenome assembly OFHM01 (sample SAMEA3504083, study PRJEB24116) | mouse gut metagenome | biome: mouse gut; feature: mouse-associated habitat; material: faeces | place: Denmark | collected 2011 | reverse complement strand
GGCAGTCAGCCTTATCCATTGGCTGACATTTCATTCTTCCATCTATGTGCTATTTAATTTTCAATCTTCCAATTCCCTCACGGGTATTTTAGAATATCATAGCGGCTGCATCCATGTCAAGATTTTAGGCAAACTTTTTAGTATTCCCTGTGGACGGGAATTTTATTCACCTATTTTGAAAATTGGGCAAGGGAATTTTATCCCTCACCCAATAGTCCATAAGGAAGCAGAAAATATTAGACGATTATAAAATCTTCCGCAGCTTTTTCCACAGATGGTCTAACCTTGCATAGATAGCCCCGCTTGTCGGATTGACAACAGGATAATTTGCAGGGTACGCCTGTCCACCGCAAGCAATGCCCGATACAGAGTTTCATCCTCAATCTCGTCCAGTAAATCAGCAACGGTATTCGGCTCTGCCTGCTGTTCAGCGTCCGCCATTCCCTCAAGGTATTCGCCGAAGTCGCTTGTCCAATGGTAAAACCGCCCGTTGGAATTGAAGTCTGCCCTGTCGTCTGTGCGGATTTGCGGGGTGGTGGCTTCATCAACTCCATGCTCCCGCAATATTTTTTCTTTGGCTTCTCTCTAATTTAAATATTTTCTTAAAAATCGGATTAGAGAATGAGAACTTCTGCCAGAAATGCACCTGAAAAATATTTGCTATTCCTTCCTGATAACACATATCGATTGTCAAACCAAAACGCATCTGTGAAGTTCTGCATGAATCAGCTTTCCTTAATAACATTCTTAATTTAAGGCTTGCTAAAAAAGTCTGTCAACTGATCCCTATATTTAAATTCTTCTTCCTCCGCTAATTCCACTTCATAAGTAGAATCTCCGAATACCAATACGCCGCAACTATCCGATGCATAATAAATATCCACTATTTCACCGCCATGCAATGTTGCCTTTAATCTGTAGTCAAAAGGACATCCACCAGAATAGTTCTTTATCTTTTTTACTTTATCTTTTAAAATTGCTTGAAAAATTTCTTTTTTTTCTTCATCAAGAGGAATCCACGAATTATCCATAAACGTTTCTAATTTTTCAATTTTTTCAAGCTTACTTATATCCACACTTTTTAAACCTGCCATTTTCTTTACCAAGTCTAACAGAGATTCCGATTTTGCAGATACATAAATAACGTCCTGATTTTCTTGGTAAATATCAAAATAATGCATACCGTCGCTAAAACTTCTTATGTGCATTCTAATATAATTGCCATGACCATTTACCATAATGTTGTCCGCCTCAAATACACAATCTGCATCCAATGGCAGAGTATCTACATATTCCTTTTCCTTCTGAAACTCTAATTTTTGGATTTCCCCGAAGAAATCTTTAATTTCTTCGGGGGTTCCTTCATATAAAACAACCTCATTATAAAGCGTATCTAAAAGGACTGAAAGTACATTGCATTCCGGTATCTCCATCCGGTTTTCCTCAGTAATTGCAACATATTCCATATTGCGCGCATTTGGAATTCTTATTTTTTTTGAATATGTCCCAAATTCAAAGTAGTTTTCCAGAAATTCCGGTGTATCTCCCACAAGTTGTTTCTGACTGTATTCTTCCTTATCTTCTTTCTCTATGAAATCTTCCTGCGTGTTTCCTTTATCTTCTTTCTCAGGATTCACCATTTCCTGATCTTCCTGCGACAAAGACGGATTACCTTCCTTACATGCATACATAGATACACTCAGGATAAAAAATATCGCCAAAAACAAAACTTTTTTCTGCACTTTCATATCTACCCTCCATAAATACTCTAATCATTGCTTAAACATTCACCAGTCAGACTATTTACCTGATAGGAATTGCCATCTGTTAATTCAAAAATATAGGACGGTTCAAATATCCCATCATCGTCACTATCGCAAAACGCAACATCGACATTTGAAACATCAGGCATTGCAGTTTCCATTGATGTATCTGGTGTTGCCATCCTCAATACTGCACTGCCTTTTACTGCATTCTCTAGCGTTTTTAAGGCATCTTCTAAAGACAACTGTGTTCTTCTTTGAGATGGAACAATGACTTCATATTCGTTGTGATTCACCAAACTTGAAACAACGCCTGTATCGTCTACAATTGCACTATAGAAATCGCCTTTAACTGGAACGCCCTCAAACTAGTAATTATATGTTATGTCATACGCCACCGTTTTTTCAACTTCATTCTGGGGATTTCCATCCAAATCTACCTCTGCTGCTACAATTTCCCTCAATTCTAAATTGCCATTGTCAAAATCTGTGAAATTTACACCTTCAAATGCCTCATTAAGCCATTCAGCGGTTCTATTTTCTGCTTCATCTGCGGTAATTTCCACACTTTGATCCTTAAGCTCTCCATTTAAGGTTGTCGTCCCGCCGTCATCTGATAAGACCGTTACATCCATATCTTCTTTAACGCTAACATCAACATTTGTAGCCTTGATTGCGTAATTTGGTATTGTAATGTCTGTACCATCAGTTTCCTCGCCAAGTTTTAAATTTCCCAATAAATTTCTTGGCTGCGTCACTCCATTTGGTTTTGCAGATGAAAAGCGGAGGATTGTAGTTGATCCAGCTCCAGGACGAGAATATGTATTTCCTGGGAACCCTTCAAATCTGGAATATTGCACATTCCCTTTATGCGTTAAAACCAGATAGTTATTATTTCCGTATTCTTTATTCGCAAGAATCCAGGAACTTTTGACTGACTCTCCTGTTTTGGCATATTTCATAAAATTGTCTACCACTGCGCCATCTTTACTTGCTCCTGCTCCAGGAGCCTTTTCACGATAACCACAAATCACCCTTACTGCTTTATTTCCTATCATGGCATTTGCATATTTCCCACGATTCTTATCGCCCGACAATTGATAACATGCAGCCAAAAAAACAAATTCCAGATTTTTCCCTGACCATTTGAAATTTTCAATCTTATGGATATTGAAATTAACGCCGCTTGCATTTCCCCATAATTGCCCAGCTGTATTCCCATGGCTTGCCCAATATTTTATTGCTTTTGTCCTTCTTTTAAAATCAGTTAACGTTATCCCTGTTTTTTGTTTCAACGTGCTTTTATAAGATGGAACTTGTCCCTTAATACCATTAACAAATTTCTTGCAATCGGATGTTCCAGTATAAGTATTATTTTTAAACGCTTCTACTGTTTTTCCAGCCCGTATATGTTGGAATATTGCCTAATAATGACAGGCAAATAACCATTGATAAAATACCTAAAAAATTTTTTCTCTTTAAATTCATAATGCATACTCCTTAAATTGTATTTTGGTTGTTTTTTCGATAGCATTAAAGTCTACATGCAAAAGCCTACACCAAAATTTCTAATCATGGTCTATCTAATAAGTCATTTCATTAATTATCACCGCCTTTCCATTATCGCATATCACATAAGATACGATATTTCGTTTAAATTAACGCATATCAACAGTAACAAATTGTATAGATATACTTATCTATTATAACAATTATATCTCATAAAATATATTTGTCAATAATATTTTAGTTTTTCTAAATATTTACTTTTTTATATTATATGTGTTATAAATATGAAAAAGGAAGTTATTATGGATAATAAAAGCAATTTTAGACGTGGTTCCGTAGAACTTTTAGTACTTCACTTATTAAACCAGAAAGATTATTATGGATACGAGCTTTCACAAACAATCAAGGAGCAATCGGATTCTGTATTAAATATACCTGTTGGCTCCCTATATCCAGCATTATACAAGCTGATTGACTCAGGTTATATTTCTGATTATAAGAAACAGGTGGGACGCCGGCTAATTCGAGTATATTACCACATTGAAGATTCTGGAATACAACGTTTGAGCACGCTGATTGAAGATTATAATTCTACAGTCGCCGCTGTACAACAAGTTTTAAATTACAAACCTAAAAATGGAGATATTATAGATGATTAGCAACGAACAAATCATTTGTTCTTATATTAAAGAAATAAAACATCATCTTCCAATTTACAAATCGGAGGAAAAAAAATTTATTAATGATTTGCAAAATGCCATTATGGACTTTTCAAATGAAACCAAAGAATTTACATACAATGAATTGATTAGCCACTTTGGTTCTCCAAAGGATTTAGTTGCAAACTATTTACTAGAAGCAGATGCTGAACATTTAAGCAGGGAAATTCGCTATTCACACCGAATTAAAATAATTTCAATATTTTCAATAGGTGCCATTATCGTGTCTCTTGCTATTGTTATAATGTTTCAATTTCTCTTCTATTACTATGCACACACATCCTATATTTCCAGAGAAATAACAATAATAGAGGAGGATAACAACAAATGAAACAATGTAAAGCAACGAAACTCTTTCATATTGCAACAATATTAGCAATTACTCTTATGCTTGTTACAGCCACTTACACAAAAACAGTACAAGCAGCTAATATATCTACATCAACTCAAGATGTAAGTATAGAAAAAAATGCGGATGATTTATATTGAATTACAACAATCGAAACAACATTAAATAAAAACTTAGATGAATATATTACTTTTGCTCGTTCATCTAAGACAAAATCGGGAAGTAAAACTGTTAAATATCAGAATAGCAAAGGAACAACTTTGTGGTATGAAAAAGTATCTGGAACTTTTTCATACAATGGAAACAATTCTCGTTGTACCTCAGCATCTGTATCGGCAATTTCCTATGACAAGAATTGGACAATATCCAATAAAAGCAGTAGTAAATCAGGAAACACCGCTCATGCTACTGCAACTGGTACATTAAACAAAAACTCTTTGTTCAGCCAGACCATTACAAAAACCGTATCATTAAGTTGTTCCAAAAATGGTAACCTTTCATAAAAAATTATCGGCGAAGAATTGTTTCTTTGCCGATAATTTTTTTAATTCCCAATTCCATCTCTATACAAATGACAAAATTATTATACTATATTCCTTTTTAAGTAAACTGAATACGGACACTTCATGATACAAATTCTATTTTCAATAGAATTTGTATCTTTCCCGCCGATTGTTCCAGTCAGTTCACTACTTAAGTTCCATTGGTGTTCGCTTCCCCAAATGCCATCGTTCTTCCTTCTTCAAAAGGTAATTTTATACCTGATTAAAATAGCCATTTTATAATAACCTACATTCCGCTACTTTCCAGTTGGAGGCATAAATATTGATGAAAGTGGTTCACGTCTTTAAGGTTTCGTATTGCAATAGACTTGATTTTATAATACATTCCCAGCATCAATATCAAATGGACTCACTAATTTGTTTTAATGTATAGTTGCACCTCTTTTATCAATGTGAAAATACTCTTATTTAGGTTCATGGTGTGAGCCTTGTTTTTGTGTTTATTTTGCGTTTTGAGCTTAATTCACTTTCTTTCACACTATGTATGCCCAACTGTTCAAATATTGATTTCATATGCAAAAACTCCTTTTCTGTATGGTTTGGTTTCTGCGGGGTATCTGCAAGCAATGTATCAGCAGGCTGTATGTATATACTATCTTTAAGTTAAGTAATCCCCCTGCATCACGCTGCTTCCTTTTACCCAGATCTCTTCCTCTACAACTTTCGCTGCACAGTTGGGCATCAGCTTTCCGACGGAACCTGCTTTTTTGTTCCATGCCAAATTCGTGCTGATGACAGGCACGCACTCTGTCATGCCGTATCCCTGCAGGATCGTTATCCCGTATCGTTCAAACAGCGAAATCCATGCCCGATTTAAATATGCGCCGCCGCTGCAGATCATATGCAAACGGTCTCCAAATACGTGATCAACCTTCCTCTTCTTATTTCGAACAAAAAAATTTTCATTTTTTGATTCTGCCTTTCGATATTTTTTCATTAGTAACAGTGTTTCCATTTTAATTCAAAATATCGAGTATTACTTTTCTCTATAATTCTCGTATTGACTATTTTTTTGTTTTGAAACCTAAAAAGAAAGAGTGTTTTTACGATTATTCTTTTTGTATCATATGAAAATATTTATTCAATCTTTTTAATCAATCGTCGAATTTTGTCGTCAAATTTTTCTCTTTTATATTTTACAAGCCACCTTTTCACATGCTATAATTTTCTCAACATTTTAGTAAGACGATAATATACCAAAAATAAAATTAAACCACTTCGGTGTTTTAATAAAATACAAAAAGGAGAAAAAATTATGCGAACAAACAACACAATTGTAAAATGGAAATGGATTGCCGCCGTATTTTTTGCAATTTCTATGACTGGCGCAATCGTAGGGTGTGGAGGAGAGGATGCAGTAAAAGATGTAACTAATGACAAACAAGCAGAATCTGGGAATTCTGAAACAAAGATTGATGATTCAGAGGAAAGTGAACCAGAAGATACCGATTCAGAAGAAAAAACTGAGTTTTACATGGGTGAAACAGCAGAACAAGGAGACGTTCAATTTACCCTTGTAAATGTCTATGAATCCTCTGGAAGCGAATTAATAACACCGGACGATGGTAATATTTTTTTGGTATGTGAGTTTGATATTTCAAATAATTCAGAAGAAGACATAGGCATCAGCTCTGTGATGAATTTCGAAGCATACTGTGACGACTACTCCTTAACTCTGGATATAATGGGTCTTCAAGTTCCAGAAGCCGAAGGAAAGAGTCAGCTAGACGGAAACATAGCCTCAGGAAAGAAAATGAACGGCATTGTTGCTTATCAGGTTCCATCCGATTATAAAACTATGGAGATAAATGTAACTCCTGATTTTTGGTCTGGCAAAGATATAAAATTTATTTATAGCAAATAATTTATTATTTGTTGATTTAAAAAAATCCGCTCTATCTATTGATATTCCTATTAGGTTCACGTTATCAATTGTTAGACGGATTTTATTATGTCTATAAAATTCAAATACAATAAAGAAAGAGAGTAACCATGACAAAAAGACTATTAGCATTTTTATTTTTTACACTATTGTCTGCAGAACTGGTCGCATGTGGAAACAACAAGACCGAAAATAGCAGAAGCCCAAAAGAATCTATAGAAACAGAAACTTCGCAAAGAATAACTGTCGAAGAAATAACCTTGGACAATACAGAAATATCTCACGACTCACAAGCTATTGAAGAAAATCCTCAAAATACGCCCGAAAATAAGCCAGAACATACCCTTAACGATATCGAAAATTATTTGCTGGACCAGGGTCTTTTGTCTGGCGAAAGGACGCAAATGGCTGCTGGTTTAATCGGTGGCATTGACGGTTTTAAATATTCAAGCTCTGCGGGCGAAATATATGAGTATGACGTAAATTCGGACGCCTACAAAAAGTTATCAAACGGAGAATCAATCACCTTGGAAGGTATGGAAGGGTATTCCCTAAAAGCAGTTTCCACAAACGGCAAATTTGTCCTTTTTGGTGAAAATATCCCACAGGAACTTATTGATGCCTTTGATGCTTTCAATTAAAATGGTACTGTAACCAAAAACCGCCCAGCGTTTCCGGCGCCAGACGGTTTTCTAATCCATCCTGGGATGATTCTTGAAAAGCATATTGCAAACCAAATTTGCATATGCTATAATGCCGTTAGGCAAAGCGAAAGCCAGTGTCCATATGGCACAAATAAAAACCCCCGGACTGCATTCCGAGGGTTTTGTTTTTGGCTAGTTGTCATTGCCGTTACTGTCTAGCCATTTGATGATGTAGTGGCAGGCCACACCACCCACGACAGTAACCAAAAGCGAAGCCAGTATATCCATATGACACACCCCCTTTCCGTTGCCGGACTGGGAATGACAACACAGGCATTATATCACAATCCTATTTGTTTCAGCAAGAGAAAACCGCCCAGTGTTTCCGGCGCCAGACGGTTTCTAAGCTCACCCAAAAAAGAAGTTGTGGAGGTTATTGCTGATAAACAAATATGATAAAAAACAAAAAATAGTATAGAACAATAAAGATATATAAACCTAAATGTCTACAAGGTGTCTACAAAAACTCCTGTAATCTCACTAAACAAAGGCATGGCTTCTTGACTTTTAATCAAGTTGTCCGGGGTTCGAGCCCCCGATGTCTCATTCATAAGTATGTGGGAATCCTTGAAATACAAGGATTCCCGTTTTTTTGTATCATCTGAAATTTGATTACACTTTTTTAAGGTTTGATGAAAGCATCTCTTTTTTAATTGCTGTTGCGGCAGGCGAGGTGTACCATCCCGTTTGCAAAAGGTCAAACAGCAATGACAACCAGACGAAAAAGAAAACCCCAAAGCTGCCGCTTTTCATTCCAACTTTTGTATTCTAATATCTCTTTATTTTACGCGCTGCCGTCTTTTCAAACTCCTTCTCGCGAACGTTTAATTTTACAACTTTTTTATACGCAGGCGCTTCTTTATTATATGCGTCTATGATTTTCTGCAGGGACGCTTTGATATCCGAAATCTGATGTTTTTCCGCATAGTCCGTATCCGGAAAAATCTCTGCTTCGATCGCGCCTTCGCTCTCGCGCACCAGCACTTCCTGCACCAGACGATGTTTGGAGAGTTTATTTTCAATCTCTTCCGGCGAAACATTTTCTCCGTTCTTTGTAATAATCAGATTTTTCTTTCTTCCGGTCAGGAAAACAAATCCGTCTTCGTCCACATACCCAAGGTCTCCGGTACGAAGCCACCCGTCTTTCGTAAGCGTCTCTTCCGTTTCGTTCTGCATATGGTAATACCCCTGCATCACGCTGCTTCCTTTTACCCAGATCTCTTCCCCTACAACTTTCGCCGCACAGTTGGGCATCAGCTTTCCGACGGAACCCGCTTTTTTGTTCCATTCCAGATTCGTACTGATGACAGGCGCGCACTCTGTCATGCCGTATCCCTGCAGGATCGTTATCCCATATCGTTCAAACAGCGTAATCCATGCCGGATTTAAATATGCGCCGCCGCTGCAGATCGTATGCAGACGGTCTCCAAATACTTCCTTTTTTACGATCTCGGGCGGAAGCTGGGCAGCATCTTCTAACTTTTTGGCAAACGATTCGATCATCATCGGAACCATTAAAATCATATCCGGTCCGAATAATTTTATATTTTTTGCCACGCGCATAATCGAATCATTGATACAGATAATGCTTCCCAGTGAAATACCTTTTAAAATATCCATGCTGAGACAATAGGCATGATGAATGGGAAGTACGGATAGAATCACGGTTCTCGACGGAATCCGCATATCCAGGCACGTCGCATTCTCCGCCAGATTCCGCTGGGTGAGCATTACGCCCTTGCTCTTTCCGGTCGTTCCGGACGTAAACATGATCGTACAAAGATCCTCCGGATTTGCCCAGGCATCAAAACCTCCGTCGCTTTCCGCAAGCAGGCGCTGCATAGAGTAAACGTCTTGTTCATGTGCTTCCTTTTGTATGGAGATTATTTTCTGAAGCTTCGGACAGTTCTTTTTCGCCAGTTCTACCACATCCGCACGGATCTCATCATACACCAGTACCGAAACATCCGCGCGGTCGATCAGCTCGCACAATTCTGTTGCCGGAAGCGCAACGTCCAGAGGCACTGCCACACTGCTGCAGTTTACCGTCCCAAGATAAGAAACGAGCCAGTAATACGATGTCAGCCCTACAATGGCAACGTGTTTCCCCTGCATCTCCATAGCCTTTAACGCGCCGGAAAATGATTCGCTGTCCTGTTTCAGCTGAGAATACGTTTTCGATTCTATGGCGTCTTTTCCGATTTTATAACGAACGGCATCCTGATCTCCAAACCGTTCCGCCGCCTGTACCAATATTTCACGAATTGTATTGCAAACCATACGCTCCTCCTTATGCCGTAAGCCGGTCCAAATAGTCGACTGCTTCCTGTACAGAGCGGATTTTTGCCGCTTCCTGCTGATCTACTTCTACATCGAAAACTTCTTCGATCTCTCCCAGCATACTCATAAAGTCAAACGATGTAAAACCAAGATCCTCCATAAACCGCGAATCCGGCCGAATCTGTTCCGGTTCCACTTCCACATAATTTACAATGATTTCTTTTAATTGTTCCAAACTGTTCATGACATCCCCTCCTAAACCAATTTCAATATATCGCCTACGCTGAGGTTCGGGTTCTCAATTCCCTTAAACATAATTTTGCAGAGATAATAGTAGAGATATTCCAGCTGCTTTCTGCTGACTGCTTTGATCTGGTGTTCAAAATTAAAGTCAAGCCCATTGTCCTCCGGACGATGCATAACCGTCAGATACATTCCCTGTGTCGTCGCCCCGTTCGGATACCATTTCGTCTTATAACGGATATCGCCAAGCTGATCTAAGCCCTTTTCCTTTAACGTCATCGGCTGATATGTCAAGGACATCGGTTCGTACGTGCAGCCTCTCGGATTTTTGTATACGCTGCTCCGATAAGCAAAATAGGCAACCGGATTGTAATTGGCATGGCGAAACAGCTCATTTTGTTTATCCCTGATTTCAAAGAGCGCATCGATAAATTTCGTCTCCTTTGGAATAACGGTCCGGAACGGGAACGAATGGATACGCGTACCGCCGCACTTTTTCTCCTTCAGCGTCGCGCGTCTTGCAATCGCCGAATTGATCGATACATCGTCGTTTCCGTTCAGCTTTTGAAAATATGTACGAAGTCCCATAAGCAATAGGCAGGTCAGTGAAATATGATTCGCGCTGCAAAAATCCATCAGGCGCTTGGTCGGCTCCCCTTCCAAATGAAAAATATCCAGATCGCTTTCTACGGAATCCGAAACATTTACAGCGGCACGAAGTTTTGGATTTTTCTGCCTGTCCCGCTCCATCTCAAGTTTTGCCGTTCCGTCAATTCCATTATAGATCGGTTCGGAAGACTCGATCAGATTCTTAAAAAACGCCTCGTCCTTCTCTTTTGCCTTAGAACCGGCTTCGTATGCCAGATCTTTCTGAAGCTGCTCCAAATACGAAGACATCTCTTTCGGATATGGAATCTCATCATACATCTCGCTGGAATACAGCTCAATAATATCTTTCAGAAAACAGATCATTGACTGTGCGTCCATAATCAAATGATCCGCCAGAAGATATACGCCGCAGAATCCGTCCGGCATCCGAATCATTACCATCCGGCTCATCGGTGAATCCTCGTGTTCAAACGGAACGGAGGTCCATTTCCTCATCGTCTGTTCTGCTTCTTCCATCGTTTGATCCGAAAAATCGACAAACGGAATTTCCTGCTTTACTTCATCTACCACATACTGATACCATGCGCCGTCTTTATCTTTTGCAAACTGAAGCCGCATTGCTTCGCTTCTCTCATATGCCTTTAGAATGGATTTTCGTAAAAGATCAAATTCCAGGTCCACTTCTATCGTAAGGCTCGTTCCTATATTGACGACTGCTTTATTCGGACATGCATCCAAATAGAAAAAATGGAATTTCTGTGCTGCAGTCAGGGGATATACGGGATATCCCTTTCTTTTTCTCATCATATTATACCTCTGCTTCCTGATCGGCTGCCAATCACTCTTTATTAGAATACTTCTTTCAACAACAACTCCAGCGCTTCTTCATAACGCCTGGTATCTTTGTAGTAACTTTCTGCGTGCGCTGCTCCCGGTACGATCAGCTTCCATTTTTTTGCTCCGCAGTTTTCATACATCTTTTCACACATACGGCAGGGTACAAACGTGTCCGCATCGCCGTGGATAAACAGCGTCGGCGTCGTCGATTTTTTTACCTCCCGCGCAGCATTGCATTCGTCCATACCGTAACCTGCACGTTTTTTGTTCATTCTGTCCGCAATCTGAATGATCGGAAATGCCGGCATGTGGTACATCGAATGAAGCACATGCGTAAAAACCTCCTTGGGCGATGTAAACGCACAGTCCGAAACAATCCCCTTTACCTGAGACGGCAGTACAAGGCCGCTCGCCATCAGTACGGTTGCCGCTCCCATTGAAGTCCCGTGCAGGATGATCTTGCAGTCCGTACCGCACGTTTTTACGATCCAGTCCAACCACTGCAGCGCATCCATCCGGTCTAAGCATCCAAAACCGATATACTCTCCCTCGCTTTGCCCATGCGCCCGTTCATCCACTAAAAGCATGGCAAATCCGCGGCGCAGATAATAATCCGACAACGCAATATAATCCTTCATCCCCTCACTGGTATACCCGTGAAAACAAAGAACGATACGCTTACTGCCCTGATTCGGAAAAAACGTCCCGTGCAGCTTCAACCCGTCATCCGACGTAATCCAAACATCCTCATGCGCCTGGGAAAGAAAATATTCTTTCCTCTTTGCAAGAAAATCGGCGTATTGACTCCAGTCCGTTCCTGCCATTTTCATCGTTCGTTCTGTTTTTGCCCTGCCGCGTTTCATCGTTCTCCGATAAAAATAAGAAGAGATCAGAAATTCCGCCGCCGCAAACGCAGTAACCGTCTTTAATACATTTCCTTTCTTCATGAATTCCCGACCTCTTTATTTTTTCTTTTTTCTGCTGTCAATAATTTCTTTCAGTCTCAGGGCTTTTTCAATGCTTCCTTCTACTTTCAGCTTCTGCGTAGTAACCGCCCAGATCGGATCCGTCTTTCCCTCCGCAATTTTCAAAAGCGTCTCCGCCGTACAGGTAAACATCGCATCCCTGTCAAAATATTCATACGGTTCTACGAACAGTTTTCCGTCTTTGGCTTCTACATAAAAGATCCCTTCGCCTTCTCCCGTAATGTTAAACTGATACGCCAGGTGTTCCGTGATATCGGAAATATCTGCTTCCATAAACTTTCCTTTGATTTCCGAAAAAAAATCTGCATATGTCATATGCGCCCCTCCATTAAACTTTGACCGTTGGTCATATTTTGTTCTCAACTACCATATCACTAATCTGACCGTTGGTCAAGTATTGAATAAAAAAAATTTTTGTGTTATACTTTTCATATATTTTTCAGGCAAAACATACTCGCATACTGACTGCCCGGCGCTAACACGAACTGCCGGACAGCCGTCGCACGAATATCCATGCCGGAAAGGCGGCAAATATGCCAATACCGGATAAACACGACCGCATCCTAGATGCGCTGCAGACATTATTGGAAAATCAGAATATACAAAAGATTTCCGTCAGTGATATTGCACAGACTGCCGGAATTGCAAAAGGAAGCATATACTACTACTTCCCCTCAAAAGACGCGATTGTAGAAGCGTTGGTAGAACGCAGCTATGCTTCTTCCATTGAGACAGCCAAACAGCTTGCCAAACAGACAACGATCCCGCCGTTCACCCGAATGGCATTGATCTTTCAGGCATGCCGGAACTCTTCATCGGAATTTTTAAAACAAAATCCCGCCGCTTCGCAATCAAGCATACAGGAACAGACGCTTCTGCATCACAAATACCTGCGTTATATCATTATGGAATTAAAACCGGTTCTTACAGAAATTATCCGGCAGGGAATTGACAACGGTGAAATTTCCTTTGACCATCCCCAATCCCTTGCCGAAATCGTACTTCTGGTACTGACGGTAAAAATAGACAACACACTCATCCCCTCTACCAGAGAAGAAATTGAACAGGTTATTTTAGATTTGATCGCACTGTTAGAAAAAGGAACCGGCAACCCGAAAGGATCATTAAACTTTCTGACGCTCTCTACGATATAACCGGTTTCTTTTTCCGAAATACAAAAAGCAGCAAAAAAAGAGCAAGGCTGGCCAGACTAATCCCGGCGCCTGTCTTTAGCCCGGGCGTATGGTACGTGAGTAAAATCTCATGTTCTCCTTTGATCAGCGGGATTTTGATCAAACTGTCCATAAACCTGCTGCTTTTGGTTTCTTTCCCGTCTACCCAAACGCTCCATCCGCCTTCCTGCGGTATGGAAAGCAGCAGGTTTCCGGAATCTCTAACCGAAATATGCCCTTCGATCCGGGTATCGCAAAAGGAATCGATTTCCATCGTCTGTTCATTCAGCGTCTCATATGCCGCATCCAAAGCATCCGTTTGCAGCCGGTACGGCTGCACATGAAATTCCGAAACGTCGGACGAGGCGGTAATCTCAACCACATCCCCTTGTTTACACCATCCCAGGTCAAGAATATATCCATGGTCACATTTTGTAAACTTCCGTACCCTGCTTTTATTGGTCACGGTAATATTCGTAACCGTCGTATCCGTATACGTCCCGTACAGATACCCGTCTTCTTCCACAGTAATCCGTGTCTTTCCGCCTTCTGCCGATACCTTTCCTTTGATCGGGACAAACATGGCCTCTTCTGCTCCCAGGGCAAACGCCAGACGGTTTAAATTGTCAATCTGGCAGCGCTTCCCCTGACGCGCATTCCAATCCGCTTCCAATTCGGCATCCGCCATAAATCCCAGAGGCAGCGTATAGCGGTTTTTATAGATATAATTCTGCCCGTCTTCCGCTGCAAGAGTCCGCAGGGGACTTTCTTCATAAGGCGATCCGGAAATCAGGTATTTCACAGACAGCATGGCGGAAGACAGTGGCGTCGCGCCGCTGTAGCTGTAAAAATTCTTACCGCCTTCCATCCCCATCGTTCTGTAAAACCGGCTGACGCCGATATTCATTAGGGAAGAAAAAATCGTAGACGAAGCATATCCGTATATCGCCCCGTCATTTTTTGTCAAACGCTCCGTCTCTTCTACCCGGTAAAACGGCATATCCTCCGTTTCGTCCACTTCTTTCAACAGCGTTTTGACCGATTCCCAGTTTTTGGTATAACTGCTGCGGCTCGTCGTCGAAATTCCTGTCTCTGCCGTATTATAAAAAATTTCGACAACCGCCAGAGCACATGCGGTCAGTCGCACCCATTCCCTCAATTTCACGGGACCAATCATCCGCAAGACGATCAGCAGCCCATACAGCAGCGCAAAAATTCCCGTAAGGAGAATCGAAGCAAACGACACCATGCCGGAATCTGCCAGATAATAACAAGCGGTCAAAAACCCGCCCGATACCGCAATGCCCAGACACACGTCATACCACCGGTTTCCTTCTCTGCTGCGGTACGTTTCATACGCCATCGTAAGCAGCAGAAAAATATACAGATACGACTGCCTGCCTGGCAGGCTGTCCGGAAAATGCATGCCGTGCCAGATAAAATCCAGCACATTACTCGAAAAACCAACCCAGAAAAAAACGATCAAACCCAGGCGGATGCCTTTCTTTTTCCGGGAAATGCTGCGATTACAGATATACAGCGCCAGAAACAAAAACACGGCGGCTCCGCAGTACAAATTCGGCCAGTGGTCACGCCCTGTGTAAGGAGCTACAGAAAAGCAATGGCGCGCCAGCATAGAAACAAGATCAAAATACCACTCCGCCGTCTTCGGAAATGAAATTCCGGCAGAACCGCTGTAACTTAACACGGCGGCCTCCGGAAGAATCAAAACGGCTCCCATCCCGCCTGCCAAAAGCGAGTATATGAAAAATCTGCCGATGCAGCACAGTCTTTCTTTTACGCCGCGCGTTTCCCCCAAAAGAAGCGCCGCAAAGATCAGCACAAGAAAAATACAGAGCATGATCGCTATATAGAAATTAGACAAAACCGCCGCTGCCAGGCTGATACAGTAAAGCCTGCACCTTCCTTCCCGAACCAGCTGCCAAAGCCCCAGCACAACCAGCGGCGTCAAAACGAGCACATCCAGCCACATAATATTCCAGTAATATGCCGCCATATAACCGGACAGCGCATAAAAAGTCCCCATTAAAACGCCGCACGCGTCCGCACCCCCAAAACGCTTCCCCAGATAAATGACAAACGTCAGAGAACACAGGCCGATTTTTACTAAGATCAGAATCGTCATAAATTCAATGACATACGATGCGGGGCAGAAAAACAGCAGCCAGTTCAAAGGACTTGCCAGATAATAGGCAAACAGAGCAACAAAATCCGATCCAAGCCCCAGGCGGAACGAATACAAAAGACTTCCTCCATGCTTTAACTTATCCATAAATTCCGTAAAAAACGGCTCGTACTGATGGTACATATCCACATGCAGGATACAATTGTCTCCGAACGGAAATACTCCGTTTCGAAAGCAGATTACGGCATAAATGACAAACGGAAGCAAAAATGCCTGCAAGTACAATTTCTGTTTTGTCGTAAGCCTTCTCATATCTGTCTCCTTTACCGCTTTGCATCAAATAACTGATAATACTGCAGCTTTTTATAGTCTGTAAGATCCTGCCCGTCCCCGTCTGCCTGTGTAATCCCTGCCGCAGAAATGACCGGGAAGCTTTCGGAACATTCGGATAAAAATTTCCGGTATGCCGGCAGCCGAATTCCCGCCGCTTCCAGCACGCTCCCTGCCAAATAATTGGCGCTGGTATTTGCGTTGGTCTTTTCTTCTATTTCGTAATTCGCCCAGATCAGATACGGAACCTGATAGCGAAGGTACGTATCTTCCTCCGACAATGTCCGGCAGCTCTTTCCGTTCAGGCGTAAAATCGGTTCCGCCACCGTATCGTTCGGCTGATGGTCTCCGAAAAACACGACGACAACCGGTTCGTCTTCCTTCGAAAAATAGTCGATCATGCGCGCTAGGGCATCATCCGTCTGTTTCAACAGCGAAAGATATACCGAAAGTGCACGCGAAGGCGCTCCTTCCACCGCAATATCCGGCGTGAAATTCTCAGAAACTTCCCCGTAGGATCCGTGGTTCTGCATCGTAACCTGAAAAATAAACGCGGGCTTTCCCTCTTCTTTTTCCTCATATGTCCGAATGATATGGTCAAACGCAGACGCATCACTGACATACTTGCGGATATACTCCGGATATTTAAAATCTTCCAAAAATTCCGTATGGTCAAACCCCAGCAGAGGATACACCGTATCTCTGTCCCAGCCGCCCGCATAATAGGGATGCTGGGCATACGTCTCATATCCCAGCTGTTTCAGATCAGCCGGCAGCGCCGGAATCTCACGTTTGATATACTGCTGGTAAGGAATGCTTCCCTGCGGCAGAAACGCCATCGTATTCCCCGTCAGAAATTCAAATTCCGTATTTGCCGTGTTGCCGCCGCAGACAGAAACCTGTAAATTCCCCGTCACCGTGTTGGCAGCGCCCTGCTGCAGGCTGTGAACAAACGGCATTTCATCTTCGTTTGCCGTAAACTCTCCCAATACGCCCAGATCGGAAAACGCTTCATCCATCACTACAATGATATTCGGCAGCTGATCCGGCGTATGCCCGCCCGAATTTTCCTCTTCGCCTTTCGTCTCATAGGAGGCAAGCATCTCTTCTGCCGCTTCTTTCTGATAACCGTCCGGCTTTTCAATCGACAAAAAAGGAAGCTCCATTACCATCGTCAATACAAACCCGTTTGTCTGCCACATATACACCGGCGTAAACAATTTGTTATACATCATATGACGGTTTTGAAACTCCTCCTGCTGCAGTACGCCTGCAAACTTTCCCATACCGATGACTGCCGTGAGCGCTAATAGGAGCCTGACATACCATTTCTGCTGTTTAATATGCACCGAAAGCATGCCTTCCAGACAAAATGCCGCAAAAAATCCGGCGACGACAAAAACCACCCGAAGCGTAGGCATAAAATTATAATTTCCCATTACGCCCGCCGCCGTGCCAATGGACAAAAAATCCCATGGCACAATCGGCAGCGAACGAAACGTGTACACATAATAATTCACAAGCCCTAGCAGCATAGCGAAAATTCCCTCTGTCAAAAGCGCTGCCCTTGCGCTTCCGATCAGAAGAAATAATATCCAGGCCGCCAGCTCAAACAGTACAAGATTAAACAGCTGAGACCACGGCCGGACTTCTGTAAATCCATTGTGCGTATATGCTTCCAGCAGATAAAAATGAACGGCAGGATATACAAACAGCCCGGCTATATTGTTGACTTTCTTTATTTTACTGCACATGGTTACTTTTTGATCTTAACGGTTTTGGCCTTACTCCAGGAACCGTATTTCTTCTTCCCGCTCACCGATTCCACCTGATACATACGCGCCTGTACATAATAGGTTTTTCCCTTTTTCAGCTTGCCCACCGTTAAGGTATTTCCCGAAAGGTTCTTTTTCTTGGAAGACGCCATCGATTTCTTGAGGGAATAGCGGATCTGATAACCGGCTGCCGTTCCCACCGCCTTGATCTTGATCAAAAATGACTTCTTTTTCTTATTCTTAACAGAAGAAATAGATACTTTCTTTGGCTGTACTTTTGCCCAGCGTGCATAAAACGTCAGGTCTGCCGTCGCTTTTACCGATCCGGTTAATTTGCTTCCGCCGGAAGGACTATTGTACCAGCCCATAAATGCGTACCCGCTTCTCTTTGGAGTAGGCGCGCTTCCCGCATTCGCCTGATACAACAGGCCGCTTCGTATATCTGCCGATTTGCCCGGTGTTCCGATGTAACCGCCGTTTGCATGAAACGTTACCATATAACGGGGAATGATAGATAACACCACAACATCACTGTCAAAATAACCGTTCGATACCGCAATGGCTTTTACGGTCGTCGTGCCAAACAGCGGAATCGGTCCCGTATACCGGCTGGCTTTTGTAAATGCAGCGGAAGGTTCGCCGCCGTTTGTCGTATAATAAATCGTGCTGCCCAAAGGAGCCGTAATCACTGCCTTGCTGCCAGCAGAAGTAATCTTCGGAGCTGCCAGTGACGTATCCGGAATGTGGATCGTTCCGGGATCCTCCCCAAACGCCTGCGAATCATACGTAACCGCCGGTGCGTATCCCGCCCAGATTGGCTCAAGCGTATGCATTTCTCTGCTGTAGGAACCGAAACTGTTATACGCCGCGCTGCTCCTGTTAAAGAAATCATAGACATAGCCGACATCCTGGTCATCCCAGGTAATGTCCACATAATACCAGGTTCCATTCAGGCGGACAACATTCCACTCATGCTCTTCGCTCGTCACTACGCCGCAGTCGATTCCGACTGCATTACACAAAAGCTGCATTGCCTGTGAATATCCGGCACACACTGTAGAATCCGTACAAAATACGCTGTAGACCGTCTGATTATACGGATTGGGACTGGAAGACATATAATTGTCGTCATAGACTACTTTTTCACAGATCATATCATGAATCCGTTTCTCTTTGTCCCAGTCCGTCTCTTCCTGCTGAATCTGCGCCACCCAATCGTTGATGATCGACTGTATCCCTTTCGTTGCCCTTTGCCTGGAAACGCCGTTTGCAAACGACTGATTCACTGTCAGATAAGCAAACCCGTAACCGGCGTCTATGATCGCCTGAAGAAAATAATACTGAGGATTGGACAGATAAAACAGAAACGCCGTATTATATGCCATCGTACTGCTCATACTCGGAGCATATGCCACAGATTTGGTATAATAATAATCAAACATATTTCCCGTCTTTCTGTCTATGTAACGGTCTTTCCGCGTTAAAGTCTCTGTTCCGGTCAGATAGGCATAACACATGGCATCCAGCTTATCCCACAGGTCTTTCTGGTCTTTACTTAAAAGGTTATAATAATAATTCGTGGAATAGGAATCCCATACGGCACGGTATGCCGCCGAATTCCTTTCCGCCGTCTGCTCCTCATCCTCTGCATATTCTTCCGGAATCTCCTCTTTGGGAAGGTCGATCCGAATCGGTTTTTGAAATCCTCCCAACCGTTTGGGTTCTCTGGATTCTCCCGCTTCTGCAGATTGGACAGCTGTGTCGTCCATCAAACTTTCCGCTTCATTTGTTTTGCTTTCCGTTTCTTCCGTTTCCGTATCCGCAGTAATTTCTGCCGGAAGATGCGTATCTGCAGAGACCGGCTCTGCAAAAATTCCCTCTGCCGTCCCGCCAAGCATCAAGGTACATGACAATAAAAATGCTAAAATCCGTTTCTTCATCGTTACCTCCATTCTGTGCAATCCACCTGCATTTATCTTTCCTTCCTGAAAAGATCTGCCAAATCCTATTGTACTACATTTATCCGAAAATGAAAACCCATCGAAAACGCCTTCCGTTTCCCTCAGAATCCGCTTCGGACCGTTCCCGACCGCCTGCATTCCATGCCGCTGCCGCCTGGTCCGCCTCTGGATTACTCATCCACAGCGCTACAGCGCACGGTTGTCACAACAGCCGGGGATTCCTGCAGCATCTGCAGAATCACCGCCCGGGAAAGTGCACTCGAAAAATCTCCCGACAAGCGGACATGCAAAAACTGTTCCCCGCCCTTTTTATAAAATGCGACCTCTTCTTCCTGTAATCCCGCAACTGCCGCCGCATTCAGGCATAAGGCAGGCGAAACCGCATGGCCGGACGGACACGAGATTTCGATATCCACCGCTCCTTCGCTCTTTGGAAGCTTCTGCATACCTTCCGTTTCTTCTGCCAGCAAAGAATACTGATATATCCTGCTGATTTCCATCATATGCCCAAAAAATGCCGTACATTCCGGAAGCAGCTCTGCGGATACGCCGTCGGAGCGAAGCGCAAGCACTTCGGCTTCTCTTTCTTTTACATAAACGGCGCCCCCTGTGCGCCTTTTTGCTTCCGCAACCCTGCCGGAAAGCTCCATCCTTTTTAAAAACAACTCTTTCATCTGACCGTCGACCGCGTCGATCTTTTGCCGTATTTCCTTTAATTCCATCCCTGTTTGCTCCTATATCCCATATTTTTCTCTGATCGGTTCAAAATCGCCGCAGAATACTTCGCCCTGCATCCCCATCCGCCTGGCTGCCTTAACATTGGCTTCCATATCGTCAATAAATAAACATTCCCCGGGAAGAAGCCCGTATGTATCCAAAAGATACCGGTAAATGCCTTCCTCCGGTTTAATAATATGAATATCTGACGATACCACGATTCCGTCAAAATAAGACAGCGGCGCAAATTCCGGAAAATACTCATAAAACTCGCTGCTGGCATTGGACAATACGAACAGACGGTATCCTTTCTTTTTTGCATATTCACAAAAGGAAAAAGCGCCGGAAATCGGCTTCATACAGACGCTCCATTCATAAACGCAGCGACGCAGCGACGTGTGCATCTCTTCCGGTATGCGCTTTTTAATGCTTTCATACTTTTCTTCCTGCGTCATCGTTCCGAGATCGCCCGCTACCCACTCTTGTCCGCCAAACAGTTCCGTACGGACCGCTTCTTTTTCCTCCGGCGTCCTGCAAAACAAAGCAAGCGGAACTTCCGGATCATAACGCAGCAGTACGTTTCCCATGTCAAATACGATATTCTTTATCATGTCTCCTCCTTTTTTTTGGTATACGCAGTCCAAATCTTCTCTCCCGAACCTGCATAAGTTATGCCGCGCATCCTAATATTCATTTTAATTCTGTTCCGGCATCTTGTCCCAGTGCGTTAAATGCTTACCCTCGAATCCGCTTCTATTTTCTGAATTTGCTCTTTTGTCAAGCTGGAAATTTTTGAAATTTCTTCATAGGAATATCCGGCTTTTCGCATGGCAAGTATCATAGAAGCCTCTTTTGCCGCTTCCCCGGCCGCTCTGCCAGCTGCTTCTCCAGCCGCTCTGCCAGCCGCTTCTGCCGTTTCCCAAATACCTTGGCTAAGATTACACATAGTATCCACGTCCTCTCTTAATTTGCTTTCAATTGGAATGTTGTACTCTGTCTTTATAATATCCAGTTTCCTTTCCGTCCCCAGTGTTGCTGACAGCAAAGTGCCCAGCAGGCGGTGTAAACTGGTTTCTTCCTCATGTTCTGGAAGTTCCCTCGCCAGTCCTATCATTACAATATGGAACAGATCCATATTTCCCTGCCAGTTATAGGAGCCTAAGATGTCCTCTTTGGTAAGATGCATATGCGTCAGGGTATTCTCCTCCATGTTCATTACCAGCCAGATGGAATATACGCTTTTCATGTCATTATAATTCGTATTTTCAAAGTCACGCCCTTTTTGAGACGATATCAGACGGCTCACGTAAAAAACTGCCCGGTTCAGTATGCTGTATCCGGATGGTCTGTCTTTCTGAGCTTCCACATTAAGAATTATTTGTGAAATCCCGTCTTTCATGCGGACATAAAATACAATATCAAACCGAACGAGACCCTCGTTAATTTCGCCGTTTTCTGAATTAAAGCCAATCACTTTCTGCCCTTTTTCCACTGTCTGGGCGTTTGTCAGGCCCGGCTCAACCGGAACAACGCCAATGAGCGGATCCCCTTCAATAAAGGGCACGACGTCCTTTGGGTTCATCCCTATAAATTCATCTACAGTCTTTGCCAGTATATGTGCAAGAATGATTTTATGCCCGATCAGCTGTTTTGCCATTTCGTCATACTGTGATTTTTGACTGGACGCTTGGACAGTATTTTTTATTTCTGTATTCATAAAAGTTCCTTTCTGTAAATTCCACAAGCCTCATTCGTACAATATAAAAACGGTTTGAAATCCTCTCTATTCACTATACTATCAAGCGGGGCTGTTTTCAAGATTTACTTTTTGGCAGCCATACGCAGTTTTTCTTCTGTTCTATTCTCTGTCCGGTCTAATACACAGATCACAGCGGCAGCCGGTCTGCACACGAGCTTTGTAATAATCAGTACCACCGGCTAAGCCCAACATCATAAACTTAAGAAAACTCTAAAGGAATCTATCAACCGGTTCCTTTCTTTATGTTAGAATACAGACAGGGGTGTATATGAATAAATCTTATAAAAGAAGATTTCAAAAGTTTTCCGAATCATTATTTGATCCAGGACTTATAAATTATGCAAGACAAAATGGAAAAAGAGCGTAAACAAATGCAGACAGCAGATGATACCGTCATTCTAAAACATTCTTCTGCCCGTCTGCAAAAAATACGAAAAAAGCACCCGAAACGGTATGGACATATGAAAAAGAAAGGAAAAACAACGGTAAGGATCTCAAGATCAACGCTGCCTTCCGGAAATGAACTTGCACTGGTGACAGATCTTCCGGATACAGTCACTACAGAAGAATTGGCAGATTTATATTATCAGAGATGGGAAATTGAAAAGAAATACCATACCCTTAAAAAATAAAATGAAATTTGAGAGCGTCACAGGGAAGGCGTCCGTGTATGTGTATCAAGATTTTTGGGCACAGGTTTTAGTGTATAACATGGTCCAGGACATCCGCAACAGTGCAGATGAAGCGG
>OFHM01000839.1_pt1 | contig 23057 bp, 25 predicted proteins | sample 1521311 | NCBI WGS metagenome assembly OFHM01 (sample SAMEA3504083, study PRJEB24116) | mouse gut metagenome | biome: mouse gut; feature: mouse-associated habitat; material: faeces | place: Denmark | collected 2011 | reverse complement strand
ACACCGTCCCGGCCACCAGATAGGCGTAGGTCTTGCCGATCCCCGTCCCGGCGTCGCACAGGGCGATACCGCCGCCCAGCATGGCGTCCAGCATCCGATGGCTCAGAGCAATCTGCTCCGGGCGCTCCGGCATGGCCTGGGCGGGAAAAAGGTTTTTGAAAATGTGATCGATATCGTTATGGGCATTCTGCCTGTCATTGATATTCATATCCGTAAATTACCCCTAATTGTCATTTTGGGTTTCTTCTCGTTACTCATCGTATTTGCAGCTCGCCCCCCCGATGAGGTATAGGTGTAAGCAGACAAGCAAAAGGGGCCAATTTACGCCATGAAGTATACCACCCAGAAAGCATCTCAGACAGCATCTGTCAAGGACTTCGCAAGTGGCATAGCCATCCTTGACAGATGCCGCCTGAGACGCAAAATGGTAATCAAGTCTGTCAATCCGATAGATTGCCAGACTTCTGGCAACTTTTGAACAAGATTTCTTGAAACCCATACAAATGGGATTCTAATGCTAAGTGGTATACCGCAGATGGCGAAAATTGGCCCATCTCCCCTGGCGAAAAATGGTACACCCTTTTGTCTGTTTACAATAGGGAACAGTAACGGATAAGGCTTGGCGGACCTTCGCAGGCACACGCTGGGGGTCTCTACTGCTTTCAACCCGAATCGTGACGGACAGTTTTGCCAAAACTGCCCCGCACAGGCTTTATCGCGGCCCGGAGGGGAACTTGTCCCCTCCGGGTCATGGCGCGCGCTGTGCGTCTGTCTGCGTGGTGATCCGTACTGCTGGTATGAAATTTTCAAGGTACATCCAGCCGCATTTTGTGGCTGTGATTAAAGTTTAACGGAGCGCAAGATATTTTGTTAGGTCCCAGTAGGGCCGCTTTGGTCCAATTTTCCGGCCCTTTTAGGGCCGGTTATAACTCATCCGTCACTGCGGACAGCTCCTGGATCACAGCGAAGAGCCTTTTCTGCAGATTATCCTGCGGTTTCTTGCCTACGATGATGTAGTCCAAGGAAACATGAAAGAGTTCGGACAGCTCGACAAAAATTTCAGTGGACGGGCCTCTTTCCCCACTTTCAATTTTCCGCAGATGCCGGTCGCCAATTCCCAACACTGCGGACAGTTCCTCCTGTGTCATTCCTTTCGCTTTGCGAAGCTGCTGGATGCGCGCTCCACACTTTTTCATGTCATAGTGCATTTTGCCTACTCCAATCTCAAATTTTTTTGGGTGCGCAGGCTGAGATTGAAGGGTCACGGGTACTTGGCTATGTAGGGCTGCCATAAGCGCTTATGTATCCAGTCATTCGACAAAAACAGACAAAACAAACTGCCAGAGAGCTTGGTATGCTCTCTGGCGGTTTGTATCCATGCAAGTAAAACAGCGAAGTACTGCGTAAAAAATAGGTCGAATTTTGCGGTTTTTAACTTAGGGATATCCGCATACGAAGCACCAATTTTTTTGGCGGATTATCTGTTTTAGTGTAGACAAGAAAAATACCCATGATTTTCTCCCACCGGCAAATCATAGGCAGACGTTTTATAAGCCCCTGCTGTGAAAAGCCGTTTTTTTATTGGCCTTTCAGCGGGAGCAAAATTTTATTTATAAAGCAAGCAAGATTTTACCTATTTAATAGGCGTTATTTAGGAGTGTAAATGTCAAAACCGGCAATATAGAATGTATTTGAGGTGATAAATCATGCCGGAAGACAGACTGCAATACTTAGGCACCCGTATCCATGACGCAAGAAAGGCCTGCGATCTGACACAGCAGGAATTGGCGGACGAAACAGGCGTTTCAATCAAGATGATCCAGTGCATAGAGAATGCAAGCGTTAATCCATCCTATGAGATCCTGTTCCCGATTGTCAATCGCTTGGGACTTACGACAAGTGATCTGTTCAACGTGGAGCCGGATCAGCAGGAAGAGGAGATCAATCGTTTCCTCGGAAAATTCAGGGTCTGTAGCCGCTCCAACCAACTGCTGCTCCTTGAAACGCTGGACTTTCTTGCAGAGAAACTATTAGCCCGTCAGAATAAAGAGGAGGACCGGATGGAATAGCGTATTTGGCAGCATACCATTCTGCCGATCCATAAGAATGTATCTATTTTCAGAAAATAAAGAAAACAGCCAGCAGGAAAAGAAAAAGACTTGCCCGCTGGCTGTTTTCTATGGAAAAACCTTTTTCGCTAATCTTTATTATCGGCTACGAATGTTACAAGAGTATCACAGCAATGACTTGCTTAGCTAAAATAATAGCCTGAAATGTCACAAATTAGTGATATTTCAACTTTGTGAAAATATAGGATAACTCCGTAAAATTCTCGCAGCAGTACTTAAACAGAAGTTCACTTTGTTTTTGTGCGGCTGTAATGACTGTGGGGAAAGACGCCCCATCGATTCCAACATCGAAGCAAAAATCCTAAGCACAGCAATACTGCCAGCAGACAGCAGCCCGCAAAAGCAAGTCGAATTTTCCAGCTTAATCCCACGCTTATCAGAATCAAAAGCAACACAGACAGCGGCAATACTGCCATATAGAAGAAAATTGGCTCTACAAGAAACAGGATACTGTGCCGAAGAAACAGCCGCCAGGGGTTCGGAGGCGTACCATCATCGTTTGTAATCCGAAACTTCAACAGCAGACAGCCGGGAGTGTACCCTTTTGTCAGCCATGGCAGCAGTACAAAGTAAACCATAAAACTGCTAATCAGCCATACCCGCAGGGGAACGTCCAACTGCCGGCTGAATGGAGAAACGACTCGAAGCAGGGTAGCAGTCAAAATGAGATACAAAGCCCCATCCGCACAAGCGGCCACCGCCTGCCGCAGAGGTGTGACCTGCTGGCCCTTGGCATAGGAAATCCTGTCAATTTCCTCCCGACTGGGAAGAAACCGGGTTAAAATCGGCGAAAGCCAGAAGCCAAGCAAACAACCCAAAGTATTGCAAATCAGGTCATCTACCGTAGCATAGCGGTACGCTTGTGGATAGAGAAACCAAAGGCCGGTGAACTGCGTCGTTTCATAGAACAGGCTGACAAGAAAGCCAATACAGGCGGTTCGCTTCCAGGAGCAGCGAAAATAGTACCGCAGATAAAACCCCAAGGGCATTTGCATGATGATATTCGCTATAATTTGGAAAAAGTCATTGGATGTGAAAAAGGCTTTCCAGCAGCCCCCGCTGAACAGTGTCGCAGGGACGGCAATATCCATTCCCGACTTCACCAGGCCCGTATTCAAATCCGTAAAAGGAATCCAGCCAATCGGTTTTGGAGCCATAGCCGCCACCGCTTCCCGACTGGGAAGCGGTAGAATGGTCAGGAAAAAAGCACACAGGCTATACAGGATGAAGGAATATACGACCAACACTCGCATCATGGCAATTCCGCCGTATTTGCGGTAATTCTGAATCAGAAACGGAATAGTGAAAAACGCCGCAATTAACGGAAACACCAAAACGGCGATTCTAACGGGCTCTAAATAGGGCATCAGTTTGTCTATCATAAGAACTCATTCCTAACTCTTTTGCAGGGCCACAAACCAATACGGCAGCCTCGACTCCTCAGAGGCCACCGTATCAGTCTCCGTTCTATTGGCCAAGTTTATGATATTTATAATTCATTGATGGTATCGACTATCGCCATGCCGCAAATCCGTTTCGTGGGGGCATACACAGAAATGACGGAACAGGAGAAAACAAACACGATAATGATACATAGCGTGATGATCGGCAGTTGCCATAGCGTTCCAAAATAGCGCGTGACTATGCGAAGGTACAGAAACCGGCTCAATGGGATACCAATTCCGCAACCGGCAATCAGGCCGGAAGCGGCATAGGTTAAGGCTTCTGCGGAAATCATCCGGGAGAGCTGCCGGTTGCTGATGCCAACCGCGCGCATGGCCCCATATTGTTTCGCACGGGAAACCGTGCTGATGGAAATGCTGTTCATGGTGTAAAAGAGTGTGATCATACCAATGATTGCCAGGAACCCATAAACTGCCGCCTGAACTGCCATAAAGGTTGAGTTGTCTGACCGGTTGCTCTCTCTTTGATCCCCGAAAATCACGTCGCTTTCAACGAGCTTGTTGATTTCCTTCAGCGTCGAATCATCGGCTTGGGGATTCAGCCTGATGCCGATCATCGTGTAATTCTGCTCTCCCGTCAGACGCGCAAAGGTTTCCTGGGAGCAGATGATCAAACATTTACTTGGGAATATACTGGATGACAGGGTACAGGTGATTTGAAGTTCTTCTTCCCCGATCTGAATGGTATCTCCCATTTTCAGGGGATTATCTTTGTTCAGAATCGTAATTACCTCATTGCTGTCCCCGAAAATACCTGACAGGTTTCCCTGGGCCACGCTTTCCTTGACCAGCTCCAGCAGCGCATCATCATAGGACTCCAGATGGATGTGGTCAATTTCCGGATTGGACGAGGTTACCGGAATATCGCGCAGATAAGAGCTGCCATAGGCATATTCCACGCCCGAAATGCCTCTGATTTTATCCGCTATATCCTGCTCTATCACAAGAGCGTTGGCGTATCCGTTGAGTGCAATATCCGGCTGATAGGCGCGCTGGGAGGGCAGTAAGCCCCGTGCAAAGCTCAGCCCCACAGAGAAGCACAGGAACAGGATAATGCTCAGGGCGTAGGAGGCCGTCATCAGAAACCAGTTTTTTCTGGAGCCTGTTGCATGGTGAATCCCTAATGCAGATTCAATTTTACGGGAACGGAGCGTCATTGCATGACCACAGCTCTCAGGTAATTCCGCGTTCCCGGAAACAGCCATCACAGGGGACACCCTCGCCGCTTTTTTCGCGGGGGCCTGGGCGGACAGATAGACCGTAACCACGCCGACCAGAACGCCGCCGAGGATTCCCAAGGGGCTGAAAGAAATCACCGGCATAACGGAAAATTCCTCACCGCCGATGCCGAAGCGGAGATAGGCGCAGATTCCCCAACTGACCAAAGTACCCGCAGCCAGTCCACAGGGCACCGCCGTTTTGCACCAGCTCAGTGCCTCCAGGCGGACAAAACGCATCACTTGACGTCGGCTTGCGCCAATACAGCGCATCATTCCGAAAAACTGTGTCCGCTGCGCAATGCTGCTGTTCAGGCTGCCGGAAATCATCAGAACGCCAGCTGCCATGACCAGGAGAAACAAGAAAATCGCTATCACATAAATCCCGCTGATCGCTTCATTGTCGCTTTGTCCGGCAATGCCCATGACAGCCTTGTTTTCTAAAATCGTTTCTTTGGGTACTCCGCCGCTTTCCTGTAATTCCGCTCTTGCCTTGGACGCCTTTTCCGCACTTTGAAATTGGATAGTACAGACGGGGCTCTCCGATAACCCGTTTTGGGCCATGAGGGTATGAAAGGCGTTCCGGGTCATATACACCGCAACCATAAAGGTCTGTCCTTTATAGTAATCGCTGTCGTCTGTTCCAAAGCCGGATACCGTAAATTCCGCGTCTCCGGCGGGTGTGCATACCGTCACACGGTCGCCAATGCCCACATCCAACGCAATCTTCGCTTCTGAATTCAGGACAACTTCGTCATCCCGCTGTGGAAAGTTCCCTTCTTCCACCCCGTTCATCAGCTGAACCAAATAGGCTTCGTCCGTTCCGTATAAAGCCGCCCTGCGCTCTCCAATGTAGTAAGGCTGGCTTGCGTCAAAATTGATACGGTCCCACCAGCCCATTACCGTTACATCGGGTCTCCGGCTGATGCCGTCCGCAAGATCCGGGGAGAGATCCGTGATCTGAATATGCCAGCTCCCGTGTTTGTCCCGCATAATCTGCTCTTCCGTTCTTGTGAACGTCTCTGCCACACTGAAAATCGCCGTTACAAGAAACACAGAAATGACAATGCACAGAAGGGTCATGCGGTTCTGCTGCCGCCGCACTCTGGCGGAAATCGGGATCAGGCTCAAATAGCTCCTCATTCCCGGCACCCCCCAAGGTCTGTCAGCACGCCGTCCGATACTTGCAGAACCCGGTCCGCCGTCTGGGCGATGCTCTGGCTGTGGGTAATCATAAGGATGGTCTGCTCGTACTGCTTGGACGCCGTTTTCAGCAGCCTGATTACTTCGGCGGTATTCTGTGAGTCCAGGTTGCCGGTCGGCTCGTCGGCCAAGATGAGGGCAGGCCGGGTGATGAGGGCGCGCCCGATGGCCACACGCTGCTGCTGGCCGCCGGAGAGCTGGCTGGGCAGGTGGCGGCGGCGCTCCTTCAGGTTCGGGACCGTCAGCAGTTCCTCCAGATACCGTTTGTCCGGCTTCCGGTAGTCCAGCAGCACCGGAAAGATGATGTTCTGTTCCACGGTCAGCTCCGGGATCAGGTTGAAGCTCTGGAAGATAAAGCCGATGTTCCTGCGGCGGAACACCGTGAGCTGTTTCTCCTTCATGGAAAAGGTGTCCTTGCCATCGATCAGCACTTTACCGGAGGTGGGCGTGTCCAGCGCCCCCACCATATTCAGCAGCGTACTCTTGCCCGAACCGGACTCGCCTACCACGGCGACATACTCCCCCTTGGGAACGGAGAAGCTGACATTTTTCAGCGCGTGGACAGCGGTTTCCCCCTGACCGTAGGCCTTGGAGAGAGATTGGACTTCTAACAGATTCATGGGATACCTCCTGATTGGATTGGTCCGGGAAAAGGAATTGGGCATCATCCCTCTTTCCCCGTCCGGATAAAAGGATAACACCCGAATCTTACTCCCACGTGACTTAAATCCTACAATTTTGTTGGAATTGGAAGTTTTACCGCAACAGTCAACCCATGCGGCTCTGTTCCAAAAAAACGGATCGTTCCTCTGTGAGCGGAAACGATCTGCTTTGCGATGTTCAAGCCGTTTCCATGTGGAATTCCGCTGCCATCGCTTTGCGTGAAGCTAGCACACTCTGCCGCGTTTAACTTCCTCAAAACAACCTCATCCATTCCCTTTCCGGTGTCCTGAACTATGATCGTACACGTCCCGCCGGTCGATTCAACCGAAACGCAGATATGGCATCCATCTGGATTGTGGGTGATACTATTGCCGATCAGATTTTCCAGCATACGGGTAAGCAAAGCGTTGTCACATTCAATCAAAATTGTTTCAGCCCCGTCTCCTGCGTAAAGGTCAATCTCATACCGCCCATCCAGGCCGTCGTTCACATAGCCGCTGACGACTTGCCGGGACAATTCAACCGGACTGACCGGGGCTGTCTGTAATGGCTGCATGGCGTATTCCAGTCTTGATGTAAGGTTCAAATCAAGAATCAACTGCCGCAGCTTTTCTCCGTGCTTGCGAATCAATCCGGCCTGTTTCTGAACATCAGACGGAAGGGCATCGTTGTCCTCGATCTCCCCGGCGTAGCCCAGCATGACCGACAGCGGGGTGCGTATATCGTGGGAAATTCCGCTGATCCAATCGGCGCGGGCCGTGTCCTTTTTATGGAGCTGTTCGCTGGCCCGGTTCAATTCCGCATTGATGTCCGCCAGCTCGCCGTGTTCCTCTAACTGGATTGGCTTGCCCTGGGCCATTGCGCTGATCCCTGTCAAGATGGGCTTCATCGCCCGTTCGACCCTGCGCGTACTGCGCCACAGCAAAAACAGCATCAGCAGAATGCTTGCGAGAAATACGCCAAACGCTGTGATAACCATGGCCCAGACATCACCGGTTTCCATGGCAAAATTATACCGTTGCAGACTGTTTGCCGGATAGGCCAGCACAAAGAGTCCCGCCGGCTGCTGCCAGACAAACACGGGATACTCCTGCAAGTACCACCTACTGAATTGGGCAATCCGCGCGGCTGTGTAGGAGCGGGGCAGATCCTCCGGCATCTGTTCCTCCCAGATCACCGCCCCACCGTCATCCAGCAGCATGGCCCAGGCGCGGTTTTCGGCCAGCACGCGGGACACCTCCGGTTCCACCTCAATCACACCGTTCACCTCTGACACCATAGCGGAGAGAGCGGATACCGACAAGTCGGGAGCGGTAGCATGGCGGCCAGCGACCACCCGGATTGCGACCACAAGTACAAGGTTTATCAGCAGGAACAGCGTCAGGGCGGCGATTGTGGAAATGAAATATTTGTGAAAAAAACGCTGTACCGGATTCAATGCGGTTCCCCCTTTACCATGAGCTTGTAGCCCAGGCCCTTGGCGGTCAGAAGCGAGACGGGAGCCGATGGAGTATCTTCGATCTTCTCCCGCAGGTGGCGGATATGGGACATGAGGGTATTCTCATATCCCATCCAGATTTCTCCGCAGGCGGCTTGACACAGAGCGCCGATGGTGACAACACGCCCGGCGTTTTCCGCCAGCTTCAGGAAAATTGCGTACTCCTTCCCGGTCAGAGGGAAAATCCCTTCGTCACGGCGGACCTCCGCCCGGTCCAGATCCACGGTGGAGGCGGCAAGAATGACCGTCCGATTGCTGTCGGGATATGCCCGTTTCAAAATCGCGTTGACCCGCAGAAGAAGTTCTTTGGGGAGAAAGGGCTTGACCAGATAGTCGTCCGCCCCCAACTCCAGCCCCCGGCACCGGTCCTCGGCCTCACCCTTGGCGGTGAGCATCAAGACGGGAATCTCGCTGGTTTGCCGAATCTCCCGCAGCAGCTCGAACCCGTCCATGTCCGGCATCATCACATCCAGGATTGCCATGGCGGGCTCCTTCTTGGAACATTCGTCCAAAGCCGCTTCCCCGGAGGAAGCGGTTATGATTTGCGTAAATCCCGCCCGCTCAAAAATCGACCGGACCATAGCCAGCAGATCAGGCTCATCGTCCACAATCAGAATCGGCTTGTCTTTCACGCAGCGCACCTCCAACTGTTTCGGCTGGGAGTATTATACCTCTTTTTCAATCACCTGCATAGGATGACGCTCAAATCTCAAGGTAAATTCAAGGTTGCCACAAGGTTCTCTCAAGGAGCGGGTGCTATGATTACAGCACAACCGAAAAGGAGGACCTGCCAATGAATGACTGCATCATTGAGACGGCTGGGCTGACAAAAATCTATGGAAGTCAGAAAAGCGTCTCTGACCTGAACATCCACGTCCGGCGTGGGCGCATCTACGGCCTGCTGGGCCGCAACGGGGCCGGAAAAACCACCACCATGAAAATGCTCCTGGGCCTGACAGCCCCCAGCTCCGGCGAACTGCACATTTTCGGAGAGGACATTCGCACTGCGGCAAAGGAAATTCTGCCCCGTGTGGGCAGCCTGATCGAGTCGCCAGGGTTTTATCCCAACCTGACCGGAACAGAAAACCTGAAAATCTTTGCCGAGCTTCGGGGCGTGAAACGGCGCAGCGCGATTCAGAATGCCCTGGACCTGGTGGGCCTGCCCTACCGGGACAAAAAGCTCTATGCCCAATATTCTTTGGGCATGAAGCAGCGGCTTGCCATTGCCCTGGCGGTCATGCACGACCCGGAGCTGCTGATTCTGGACGAGCCCATCAACGGTCTGGACCCCATCGGTATTGCGGAAGTGCGCTCCTTCATCCGGGAGCTGTGCGACGCCCAGGGCAAGACCATCCTGATCTCCAGCCATATCCTCTCCGAAATTGCGCTGCTGGCGGACGACATTGGGATCATCGACAAGGGAAGGCTGCTGGAGGAGGAGAGCCTGGAGGAGCTGGAGGCCAAGAATGGAAAATACATCCGATTTATCCTCTCCGACGCCAACAGGGCGTCCAATCTGCTGGCCTATCAATTCAAAGCCCGGGACTGTCAGATCGAGGATGAATACACCCTGATTCTGATGGACGCGTCCCTCCCCATGCCGGAGATCATCCGCTGTTTTGTGGAACACGGCATTGCGGTTTCCGACGCTCATCTGTGTGAGGACACCCTGGAGGACTACTTCAAACGGGTGACAGGGGGTGTGGGGATTGCTTAAACTGATCCAGTGTGAGTTCTGGAAGCTGAAACGAAAGCGGTTTGTACTGCTGGTGGTGCTGGCGGCGTTTCTGTTTCCTCTCCCTGTGACGGCTGTAGCCATGACGCCCAGCATCATGGGGCGCTACGACACAAAGGCCGAGATTTTTGACACCCTGTTCAGCTTTATCATGGGGTATGGCGTGCTGCTTCTCCTGCCCTGCGTCATCGGCGTTCTGGCAACCATGCTGTTCTTTATGGAGCGGGACAACGACACCTTCAAAAGCCTGCGGACCATTCCGGTAACCAGCACACAGATGGTTTTGACAAAGATTGCGGTACTGTTCCTCATGGGTATCCTGTTTTCCCTCGCCTCCACATTCGCCACGATTCTATGTGGAAGCGTGGTGGCGGAGGCGGGCGGTCTTGCTTACAAGCTGCTCTCGTCTGTTGTGCTGGGAATCTTTATCACAGCCGGGACCCTGCCCCTGGTAGTTTTGGTGGTCTTTTTCAGCAGGACCTATATTTTCTCCATCCTGCTGTGTGTATTCTACAGCGTTTTGAGCCTGACGCTGGAGGGCCTGTATGGAGTGCTCCCAAAATCGCTCTGCTCACTGTGCCCCATTCCGCTGACAAACTTATGGTTCGCCGGAAATATGGCGGACCATGGTATTTCCATGAACCTGACGGAATTGGCGCATCTCATTCCCTCTACCTTTCAGACCGCGGCCACCTTGGGCGTTATGGCGGTTTTGTCGGTTCTGCTGATCGACCGCCTGTACAAGAGAAGGGGGGAATAAACATGCTTCGGATGATCAAAACCGAGCTCTGGAAGCTGAAACGCTATCATATCCTGTGGGCCGGTGTGCTTTTGATGGCGCTGTCCGTATTGCTGGCACTGTTCAGCTCCACGGCCCAGGACGGCTCTGTGTGGACCTTTCCTTTTCTGGTGGAGCAGGTCATTAAGAACAATGCCACCACCATTTTTCCCGTGTGCATCACCTTGATTACCGGCTACATGATTGCCAGAGAGGAAAAGGATGATACGCTGAAAAACATTGTGACCATCCCCGTCTCCTACCGCGCTCTGCTGTGCGGCAAGCTGGTGGCCGGCGGACTGGTTTCCGCCCTGTTCGGGCTGGCCTGCGCGGTGCTGACGGTTCTCGGTAATCTGATTGCGGGATTTCCGGGACTTACCGCTCTTGGGTTGGTACAGACAGAGGTACAGATGATGTTCAACTGTCTGTGCCTTTATATTGCCGTTTTGCCCATCATTACGGTTTCCGCCTATGTTTCAGGGGGCAATATGACCGGCGTAATCATTGCCTTTGTCTACGGCTATGGCGGGATGTTCGCCGCCGGCAGCGTGAAATTGTCCAATCTTTATCCCATAACGGCCAGCCTGGGAATGATCGGGTATCGAGATTATGACGTCACATGGAATACGACCCTGTGCTGCGGGAGTATGGCGCTGATGCTTGTGTTGACGGCGGTCATTCTCCTGACCATGAGATCCAGCACAGATAATCGGAAATCTGCCAAGAAAAAAGCAAAAGCGCCCTTGAAAAAGGGTTGGTAATGGAGGCTATGAATATGAAATCCAAGAAGAAAACGGCGCTTGTCGTCCTTGCGGCGGTTGTGGTTCTTTTGATCGCCGCCGCTGCGTTTACGATTCCCTCGCTGTTTGACGGCAGCAGAACCACCATCTATTACACGCAGATTGACAACAGCAAAATCGAGGAAAACGACTCCAGGGGTGGTGTGGTCAACTTCAAGGGAAGCCTCCCATATTCCTATACGCTCACCTCTTACGATGAGAACGGGAAGGAAAAAGAGATCACATTTGGAACGTCGAAAGAATCGCAGGAGGGTGCGTTCATTTCCCTGGAGGTCGTGCCAGTGCGCGGCGTGACTTCCTGGGCCGAAGTGCAGTATGAGGAACTGCCGGAGGCTGTGCAGGGCAAGTATGCTGCACCAGAGGAATAAAAGTTTTTTCGGCTTAAAGGAATTGGGTATTATCCTTCTCTCGCTAGAAAAAAGGATAGTACCCAATTCTTGCTCCTAATGGCACAGGGCCTACAATTTTGTTGGAATTGGCAGGTTGACCGTAAAAATGCTTCCCCGGCCCAATGCGCTGTCCACCTGGATCATACCGTCATGGGCCTCAATGATGGCCTTTGCCAGAGGGAGGCCCAGGCCGACGCCCTGGGTGTCCTTAGAAAACCGGCTGCGGTAAAACCGTTTGAAGATGTGGTATATGTCCTCCGGGTGGATGCCACTCCCGGTGTCTGTCACGGTGATGCGCACCTGACTGGGCAGTTCTCTCCACGAGATGGAAACGGTGTCCCCGCTTTTGGTGTGGTCCAGGGCGTTTTTTACAAGGTTACTGACCGCCTCCATGAACCACTCCCGGTCGCAGAAAAGCATCGTGGTCTCTGGGCCGGAGAATTGGAGGGTTTTCTGCTCCTGTCTGGCCCGATAGGAAAAATGCTGCTCAATCTCGCCCATCATATCCCCCACATTCTCCAGGGCCTTTTGGGTGACCAGCGTTCCGGCGTCCAGCCTGGTGATCTTCAGGAGGTTCTGCACCAGCGTTTCGATACGGTCCAGCTCCTGCTCCGACAGATCGGCAAACTCCCTGATATTTGGCAGGTCCGCCGCTTCCCCCTGCAGCAGGCCGTTATAGATATTCAAAGCGGCCAGCGGCGTTTTCAACTGGTGGGAAATATCCGCGATGGTATTTTTCAAAAACTCTTTCGCCTGGGTTTCCTTGTTGGCGTGCGCCGCCATGACAGCCGCCATGGTATTGACGCTGTGGAACAGCTTAAACAGTTCCCCGTCCTCATCGCAGGAAATGCGGGCGGCGCTGTCCCCGGCCAGGAGGGCGCTGATTTGGGCCTGCGCTTCCTCAATGGTCCGCTCCTGCCAGCGGAAATAGCGAACGCAGCCTGCGAGGATACCCCCGCCCGCCAGCAGCGAGAGCACCAGCAGACAAAGGGGAGCGCAGTCAGGCAGTAGGCGTACCGCAAGCTGGGACAGGACAACAATGCTTGCCAGGCAGAGAGAAATTTCCAGAAACAGCCGCTTGATCGCCGCGTTTGTCAGCATTCTCATCATCCCGACTCAACCCACCACATTCCACTTATAGCCCATGCGCCAGACAGTTACGATTTTCTGCGGGTGGCTGGGGTCGTCCTCTACCTTTTCCCGGAGCCTGCGGATGTAGACGGACAGCGTATTATTGTCGATATAGCTGCCTTGGCAGTCCCACAGCTTATCTAATATCTGCTCCTTGGATAGAACCACATTGGGATTTTGCATCAACAGGCACAGCAACTTATACTCCCCCGCCGTCAGGTCAAGGAGCGTATCGCCCTTGTAAACCTGTCCCTTCACCATCTCCACCCGCAGGCCATTGGAGCATAACTCCGTATCCGCAAAGTCCTTGGAGCGGCGGAGCAGGGCGTTGATCCGAGAGAGCAGCACCCCCAGCTTGAAGGGCTTGGTGATGTAGTCGTCGCCGCCGATGTCCAGTCCCATGATGATACTGACTTCCTCATCCGAGGCCGTCAGAAAGATGATTGGCACTTTGGAGGTCTGACGAACGATTTTGCAGACTTCAAAGCCGGAACCGTCCGGGAGGGACACGTCCAAAATCAACAAATCGTATCTCCCGTCTGCCCAAACGGCCTCTGCTTCCCTGACGGTCCGGGCGACCTCCAATTCATACCCTTGTTTGAAAAACGCAAATGAAAGCCCATTGATCAGGCTCAGGTCATCTTCAAGCAGCAATATTTTACTCATATACAACCTCTTTCCTTTGCGTCTGCCAATATGGCTCTAACTCTCAGCTTGTGCCTTGTCCAAGTCAAAGGATAGCACTCAATTTTTACTCCCTTATGACACAAATCTTACAATTTTCTTGGCATTGGAAAATTGACCATAAAATTTCAAAACCGCCGTAAGGCTGTTAATATTTTGTTCAAGTGCGGAGATGCCAAGTGTCGAAACAAAGGTTCACCTATGAATTTGCCACAGCAGATGCGACCAGTTTCTGTACGCTTTCCTCCGCTCCGCAGGAGCGAATCATGTCCGAGATTTCTTGATAAGCCTCCTCCGCACTCTCCGCTTCTGAGGGAATATAGACCCACTGGCTCATAAAGCTATGGGCGTAGTTACAATGAATATTGCCGGTGTAAATCTGTACAACGGGGTCCTCCACATGACAGCCGGTCTGCGGGGCGCAGTCTGAACGGAAGGAAAAATAGTCCTGACCGTCTTTTACATAGATGATGTTAATTTTCAGGTCCTCTTTTGCAATATTCATTCTGTCGCTGATTCCGGCCTCCTGGTTATAAGAGTTCTCCGCTTCGACCTTTTCAAAATAAAAACGCTCCCGGTGTGCTGCGACAATATCTTCTTCCATATCCTGATATTTTTCCGGCACCAGGAGATTCAGCGTCAGATCATCATAAACAAACTGCTCCGTCAAATTACTGCCGTCCGCAGTTTCGATTGGGTTATGTGCAAAGTAGTTCCTGCTCACTCGAATACAGTGTCCGTTAGGGTCGATTTCTTCCGCAAACTGCATCCCGTTCATGGTATACAGCGGCGTACCGGCATCATCCATAGCCTGATAGTTGTAGAAGTCCGCAACAAAGGCCCCCGCTTTATCCTCCAGCTCGGCAAGAAGATGGGCGCTTCGGGCCGCAATTTCCAGATATTGCACAGGGTCATCCTCGCCTGTGTACTGTACTTGAGTTGTATAGATATGGCACTGCTCCTGTGCCGTCCCCTTGCTGGCAGCCGATGTAGGCACTTCTTCTTTGCCGCCACAGGCGGTCAGACCTGCAAGACAGGCTAACGCCAGGATTCCATATAAAAACTGTTTCATAATATTCCTCCACACGTTTTATTCTATCTTAAAGAGTAAAAAGATTGACATTCGGAAACCGGGGGCATATTGCCTCCGGTTTCCAGGCAAGCGTTCAGTTTTGACGTAGCCGCTCAATGATACTGACCTTTGCGATCTTCCGGTACATAAGCACCGGTATTGTGGCCGCAAACAGGAGCAGAAGCGGATAGACCACCAGCATGGGCCACATGACAAATTGGTAGGTGAAAAACCAGATCCCGCTGGAAATGCCCCTTACGATCACCACCGAGAACAAAACGCCCAGGACGGCGGATGTGATAATCGTTCCCACTGCGTAGTACAGCCCTTCAAAAGAGAGCATACGCTTTAACTGCTTTCCGGTCATACCAATGCTTTGCAGCATAGCAAATTCTTTCTTACGGGTGATTACGCTGGTCAGAACGGAGTTGACAAAGTTGGCAATCCCGATAATTCCTACGATAATGCTCAATGCCCCGCCAATCGTAATAATCATGGAAGTCAGGTTGTCAAAGGAGCTGACATAGGTTTCCTTGGACTCAAAGTCCATACTGGGCTCTACGCTGTCAATATAGCTGTTCAAAAACTCTTCCATCGCGGCCTCCGTTCCCGTTTTCACATTGAATGGGAAGTTGACCAGGTGCGGCTGGTTGCAGAGGGGCAGATAAATTACCGTGGGGAGATAGAGCCGTGAAGCGCCGGTATTGCGGGTGGTGGTGGTGTTTTCGTTTTTTCGGACCTTTGCCATGATGGTAAACTCATAGCTCTCCCCGATGCTGCCGAAGAGGCCGTCCTCTCGGATATGGTTCAGCCGGATGGTATCCCCAACATGGATATTCGGATTGTCGATCACCGTCCCATCGTCCATGCACTCCACACTCAGCAGAATATACTTGCCCGTTTTCAGCTTTTCCAGGTCAATGATTCCTTCTACTGCCTCCATCGTGTTCAACACAAAATCATCCGCGCCATACACGTCTACAAAGGGGTTGCCATTCTCGTCTTTGTTGTAGTTCGTAAACGCAGGGTGGTCCGTAGAAAAGTTTTCCTCCAACAAACGGGAGGTATAGAGCCTGCCGCCATCGGCAAAGTTCTCGTTCTGCCGGACGGCCTCGATAAAGCTCTCCGACAAATCGCCCTCACTCTTTTCAAATTGGTACTGGAAATAGTCCGCAGTGGAGATTACAAAATCAGTATTCAAAAACTTCTCGATATATTTATCAATATCAAATCCGCCGGACAAGGTGAATACTGTGTTGAACAGAACCAAGCTCAATGTCATGGACACAATCACCAGCACCGTTCGCTTGCGGTTGCGGCCCAGGTTCGCCAGCGCCATGAAGTGGAGCTTCGCGCCGCGAGTGGACTTTTTATCCTTGGCTTCGTGCTTTCCAAATGCCGCTGCGTCGTTTTCCGCATAGCGGATGGCCTCAATGGCCGAAACTGTTCCGGCGATTTTGGCGGGCTTGCGGACACTGATAAAGACGGTCAGCAGGGCAAAGGCGGCAGAGCCAAAGAAAATCAGCGGATTGACTGTCACGCTGACCCCGGCATCGGCGGTATAGGTTGTACCATTCATCAGGAATGGCACCAGGGCACGTCCAATCACAAAGCCAATCAGTAATCCAATGGGGATGCCAACGGCGGAGAGCCGGAGGGCCTGCCGGTTAATCAGTCGCTTAATCTGGCGCTTTGTGGTGCCCAGGGTCTTGAGCTGCCCGTAGGATTGAATATCCTGAATGACGGAAATCTGAAAAATGTTGTAGATAATCAGATAACCCGTGATGATAATCAGCAGAACACCCGCGATGCCGGAAATCAGCATGGCAGGGTTTTCTGACAACGCGCCGCTCTGGTAAGCGGGACTGATGCCCGCAATGATATAGTTGCTGTCCTCTGGAGTTCCGCCCATGGTGTCGCAGGTATAACCCGCCTCGGAGAGAAGCTGGTGCAGGCGGCTCTCCACGTTGCCGCTCCCCTGAAACATGATATAGGCGGTCACAACACCAGAATAGTCGTTGTCCACGGGGTAGGTATAGGTCAGAATGTCCGAATGAGCGTCAATAAAGGCTTTTGATACGATCAGCCGCCCGATGTTGCTCAGACTGTCCGTCTCCCAAAAGCCGCAGAGGGTAAAATCGGTGGTATACACAATGCCCTTGACCTCGTAGGCCAGAGAGACCGTCTCCCCCACCCGCGCTGGGACACCCAGAGCCTCCAGCGTCTTTGTGTCCGCAATGATCTCGTTTTCCGCTTCGGGCCGTCGGCCTGTTGTGGGGGTGTAGCGGGCAAACTCCAGGGCGGTATCATCCATATACCAAATGTCGGACCGCCAGCGCGCCAGCCCCGGATTTTTCAGCTTGTAGGTGACCGCCTTTGTATAGGCGATGCGGTCGATCAGGGGATTTCCCACAACGTTGTTATAAACCTCATCGCTGATGTAGCTCAGGGCTGCCTGCCCGTCACCGCCGGCCTTGCGGATGTTCTGGTCGTGGACCGTGTCCAGAAGGCCGGAACCCAGGGTGAAAATGGTGGTAAAGAGGATAGTCGTCAGAATGATCGCGATAATCGCAATGATGTTCCGGCTTTTGCTGGCCTTGAAATAGCGGCCCGACAGTTTCTTAATGACCGCGCCGTTGTTGTTGCCGAATAAAATATCGTTCATGCCTACGCCCTCCTTACTGGGAAATCCTGCCGTCCTCAATGCGGATGATGCGGTCGGCAAGCTGGGCGATCTCGTTGTTGTGGGTAATCATCACCAGGGTCTGGTGGAACTTACTACTGGTGGCTTTCAAAAGCCCCAGCACATCGGCGCTGGTTCGGCTGTCCAGATTGCCGGTGGGCTCGTCAGCCAGAACGATGGCTGGTTTGGAGACAAGGGCCCGTGCGATGGCCACACGTTGCTGCTGTCCGCCGGAGAGGTTATTGGGCATACTGTTCAGCTTGTCCTCCAGAGCCAGCAGGCGCACCACCTCACCCATGAATTTCTGGTCTACTGTATCGCCGTCCAGCTCCACGGGCAGAACGATATTTTCATAGACATTCAGAACGGGGACAAGGTTATAGTTCTGGAAGATGAACCCGATGTTGCGGCGGCGGAAAATGGTGAGCTGTTCGTCCTTCAGGTCGGCCAGCTCCTTGCCCTTCACCTTGACGCTGCCGGAGGTGGGCACATCCAACCCACCCATCATGTTCAGCAGAGTGGACTTGCCGCTGCCGGAGGTCCCCACGATGGCGACAAATTCCCCCTGCTCAATGGAGAGGGTCACGCCGTCCAGGGCCTTTGTGATATTTGGCTCTGTGCCGTAGTGTTTTTTGAGATCGGTTGTCTGTAAAATGCTCATGGTAAGCACCATCCTTTCTGTGATGCCGTTATCCTAACAGCCAATTCTCACAGAAATGTTACTTGACACAGGAATTTCCGCCTTGAAATGTCACATTCCTGTGACATTTCAAAACTACGAAACATATCAGGAAGAATATGACCAGTCGATTCCTGGATAAAGTTTCCCAGTCCGAATGAAATACTCAACAGCCTTTACATCTGCATCCATCTCTGTGATAGCCTGACATTTTGGAATGGGGGATTGCCCATTATAGTCAATAGGGGAATATACATTTTCATCGTCCATATCTGCTTCTTTAAGATGTTCCACTGTATTGGCATATTGGGGATTATAGGAAAAATAAGTTTCTGTATTTTCACCGTCATATATATGAAATTCTTTTGCTTCAATTAAACTTTTCTGTTTGCATTTAGGACAGAAAAGGGGGAAATTTATTAGAACGGTATCTTTGCGGATTTTTGTCCTCGTCTTACTTCCGCAGAAAGGACATAAAATCCAATCTATTTCACCCATGTAAAAATTATTCTCCTTTATCTTTATCAGTTTTTGATGATTGTTGTTTTTGTTCCCTTTTTTTCCTATATTCCTTGATAGCTTTGTTTCTAAGCGGTATACCAACACCAATTAAAAGTCCCACGAATAAAACAGTAAAATCCATGTTTCCACCTCACATTTCTTTGTTTTTCAATATCTTAATAGATACCAATATGGAAACAACATACATTGCAATAACAAAAATGACAGCTAATAACATTAGCAGAACAGGGGAATTGATAATTGTAAAAAGCAGCTTATTTTCACCAACAGGAATTTTTGTAATGAGCAACAAGGTTATCAAAAATCCTGCAACTGGGATATACATAAACACCCTGCCTTTGATAGAGCCAAATTTATAATATCCGGGCAGTTGAAAAACTGTATAAAGAGCAAAAAGGAATATCCCTATGACAGCAGCACTTATATAATCGAATATGCTAATGCTTTCTCCCAAAATGGTTAATATGACAGGGTGAGAAACTAAAGAAAATATCAGTGCAGTTAAGCCCATGATAATGATAAAAATATATCGCCCAATAACCATGTCACTTTTTCGGATCGGTAAAATACCGTAAAGCCGTTCCATAGAGTTTTTTTCTGTAATCGAAAAGGTATATCCCGTTGTCATGGCAATAAAGCACATGGCAAATGAAATCCCTGTCAGTAAAGAACGGTTGATAGCGGCAAATACAACAGGCAATACCATTGTGAAACATATTGTTTTCACATAGGGCTTTACTAAAGAAAAATCCAGTTTTACTGCTTTCCAGATATTATTCATACTGTCCGCCTTTCCTGCCGGTAAATCCAGCAATAATTATTCATACTGTCCGCCTTTCCTGCCGGTAAATACGACAATATCGTCAATGGATGCCGGTTCCACATTTAAGTGTGCAAACTGTTTCAAATGTCCGGTTTTGACAAGAGCCTCAAATCCGGTCGAAAAAATTCTGATACCAGTCATTTTTTTTCTCAATTCCGCGGATAGTTCTTCACACCCGCCTTTGACGATTCTGAAACTATCGACAAATTCATCTTTCCTGCCGCTGAAAAACAATTCCCCATAACTGATATAGGTAATGTAGTCAGCGGCACGTTCCAGATCCCCGGTAATGTGAGTAGAGAACAAAACACTGTGCTCGCCGTCTTCGATATATTCCGACAAAATGTGAAGAAGTTCATCTCTTGAAACAGGGTCAAGCCCGCTTGTAGGTTCATCTAATATCAGTAATTTTGCGTCATACGAAAAGGCGCAGGCAAGCATAAGCTTCATCTGCATACCTTTGGAGAGCTCTTTTACCTTTTTGGAGGGCTGAATATGAAACTTTTTCAGTATCTCTGAAAATTTTTGCGTATCCCAGTTTTCATAAAAAGCGGATACGGACTTTTCAACCTGTGAGATTTTCCATTCATCGCTAAAATAACCGGAGTCGAAAACAACGCCTGAATTTCTTTTTGCTTCCTGTTCGTCGGCAATATTATCGAATCCTAAAATTTTCACTTCTCCGCCTGTGCGTTTTAACATATTCAGTATGAGTTTGATTGTAGTGGTTTTCCCGGAGCCATTCGGACCGATCAGCCCCATAATGTATCCTTTTGGCAAAGTGAACGTGATGTCGTGTAACCGGAACCCCTCAAAAGACTTTGACAGATTTCTCACTTCCAGATAATTATTCATCTATTTTTTCCTCCATTAGAATGCTCAGAAGATGATGTAATTCTTCTTCTGAGAGACTGGCAACCCGCGCCGCACTTATCGCCTCCGATAAGTTATTTTCTATTTTGCAAATTAGCTGTTCTCTCAAAAGTTCAGAACCCTGTCCTAAAACAAAACAGCCCCGCCCCTGAATATTCTTTACAAATCCCTCCTGTTCTAATTCCGTATACGCCCTCGTTACAGTCAAAACACTGATTTTTAATTCCTTGGCAAGCGTCCGTAGTGAGGGAAGCGTTTCGCCTGCTTGTAAATCACCGGACATAATAGCCGATTTCACCTGCTGCTTAATCTGCTCATATATCGGTACACCCGATATATTCGAAAGAATGAGTTTCACATTCCGCCTCCTGACTAACTATATTGTTATGCTGTTATGCATGACAGTATAACATGCAGAACAGAAGAAGTCAAGCGCTTACGGAAAAATTTATCCGCTGCCTGCAGCCACCCGCATCATTTCTGCGAACAGCTGCGTGACTGCCCCGGCCACAGAGGTTATATTCTCCTTGCTGATTTCGCCGGACGGGGCTATAATACCCTTATCTGAAAGTTTGTTTTTATGTCGTCCTCCTTATATTTCTGTTGGCTGAATGGTGCCTGCTTGCAAAACCAGCTTATACGGAGATATGGCATATATCCTGCGGGATGTTATAAAAACCTGCGGGAGCTTAAAAGAAGATTTTTCGCAGGAAAATCAGTAAAAATATTATTTTCCGGAAAAGATCAGATTTGCGCCGGAATTCAGATATGTAGAGTATATAAAGGATACACGGCGTATGGAGATGCATATGGGACATACCGGAGATCAGGAGGTATTGCAGGATGGAAGTTAAAATACAGGAGAAATCAGGGGGAGAAGTGGCGGAAGGATCCGGAAAAGCGGAAACAGGGGCCGCTCCGTGGATCTGCCCGCATTGCGGGCGTAGCTTTAAAAGACGGAATCAGAGTCACTATTGCGGGCAAAAACCGGAATCGATCGACGAATATATTGCCGCACAGCCCGGAGAATTGTGGCCGTATCTGAATGCGGTGAGGGATGCCATCCGCAGGGCGCTGCCGGAGGCGGAAGAAACGATTTCGTGGAGTATGCCGACATTCCGGAAAGGATTTAATATCATTCATTTTGCCGCGTTTAAAAATCATGTGGGTCTGTATCCGGGGACAGAGGCCATTGAGATGTTTTCAGAACGTCTCAAAGAGTATAAGACCGGAAAAGGAAGCATTCAGTTTTTGTACAGCAGACCAATTCCGCTGGAGCTGATCGCGGAGATTGCCAGATGGTGTCATGACACGGGAAAGCATCCATGACCGCCGGAGCTGAAATATAAAAAAGCAGTTGACGCATTGTTCCTGGTATGCTAAAATAACGGAGTATGCCGCGCAGTGAGGTTGGTAAGACTGTTTTCAGATACGGAAGACAGCACCATAACTGGCGAGTAATGATAAATAGGAGGTGCCATAATGTACGCAATTATTGCGACAGGCGGGAAACAGTACAAAGTATCCGAGGGCGACGTCATTACCATTGAGAAGCTTGGGATTGAGGCCGGCGGAAAGGTGACGTTTGATGAGGTGTTAGCGGTATCTGACAACGGGCTTAAGGTCGGTGAGGATGTAGCGAATGCATCAGTGGAAGCATCTGTTGTGAAAGAGGGCAGAGGCAAAAAGATTATTGTCTACAAGTTCAAGAGAAAAACCGGCTATCACAAAAAGCAGGGCCACAGGCAGTCGTATACCCAGGTCAGGATCGAAAAAATCAACGCGTAAGCAGCGGGGATCATTATGACAGAGATCACAGTTTTCCGGAACCGCGACGGAGGTATCCTGGGATTTGAGAGTCTGGGACATGCCGGATATGCGGACAAAGGGGAAGACATTGTATGTGCTGGAATATCCGCACTGGTGATCAATACCGTCAACAGTCTTGGCAGATTTACAGAGGAACAGTTCACGGTGGATGCCAGCGAGGAGGAAGGCAGGATTGCGCTGCGCCTGAAAGAACCGGCGGGGCACGACGGCGGACTTCTCATAAAGTCACTGATTCTGGGCCTTGAGGAAATACAGCATACTTATGGAAACGATTATCTTGTATTAGATTTCAGGGAGGTGTAGGACATGTTAAATATGAACCTTCAGTTTTTTGCTCATAAAAAAGGAGTGGGTTCCACAAAGAACGGCCGGGATTCCGAGTCAAAGAGACTGGGAGCCAAGAGGGCAGACGGACAGTTTGTCAAAGCCGGTAACATTTTGTACAGACAGCGCGGAACGAAGATTCATCCGGGTGTAAATGTGGGAATCGGCAGCGATGACACCTTATTTGCATTAAAGGATGGTATCTTAAGGTTCGAGAGAAAAGGCAGAGACAAGAAGCAGGCTTCAGTCTATCCGGTAGCTGAATAAGATGCGTGGCAGACCCGACTATTTTATCATAGCCGGGTTTTGTTGTTGTTGAAAATCAGAGGTAAAAAATGTTTGCAGACAGAGCGACAGTGATTATAAAAGCAGGAAGGGGCGGTGACGGTCATGTCAGTTTCCGCCGCGAGAAATATGTGCCGGACGGCGGGCCGGACGGCGGCGACGGTGGAAAGGGCGGCGATATTATTTTTGAGGTGGACGAGGGACTGAACACCCTGACAGATTACCGTCACAGAAGAAAGTTTGCGGCCGGTCCGGGAGAAAAAGGAGGCAAAAAGA
>OFHM01000838.1_pt1 | contig 23093 bp, 14 predicted proteins | sample 1521311 | NCBI WGS metagenome assembly OFHM01 (sample SAMEA3504083, study PRJEB24116) | mouse gut metagenome | biome: mouse gut; feature: mouse-associated habitat; material: faeces | place: Denmark | collected 2011 | reverse complement strand
TTTATGATTTTTATTCTGGATTCGTCCATCCCGGGTTTTGTGTCAATTCTTTATTCCGTTTCAACTCGGTATGGTTGATCGGACAGAACCACATCTTTGTGGTAAAAATAGTGGGGAACTCAGCTATAGATATAGGAGTATGGAACAATTCTTGTTGGTTCTTAGTTGCATAGATATTACAACCATACACTTGAAGAGGTTCTTCATACTGAGCATCCATCCAACGGCGCAAGTCGAAATAGCGATGCCCTTCTGCAAAAAGTTCGATCTGACGTTCGCGTTTCAACTTAATACGGAACTTATCCGGATCCGAATATTCCTCATCCGTATAATCCGGAATTCCTGCACGAATACGGATGGGCTGAATTCCTTTCTTAAGTTCGTTCTTGTCTCTGACAATTGGATGAACTTTCGTGCCATCCCAGGATGGAATGTCGTACGTAGTTTGGGATGTCAACTCATTCACGGCTTCCGCATATATTAATAATATTTCAGCATAACGAATAGCCGGATCTACTTTTTTCGTGAAACGACCGACATTATAAGCCGAATAATCATGCGGTCCTATATCATCCGGATTTACAAATTTCTTAATGCTCATTCCCGAACGTGGATAATAACTTGTAGCAGAATAACCATTCGGGTCACCACGATAATACCACACTTGTACATTCGGCGTTTCATCATTTTTTGTATCTGCATTTCCTAAATTCCATGTAGACCCATTATAGGCAACAGATGCATAGAATCGAGGTTCGCGATGGGCATACTGCTTAGAGACACCAACTCCCTGTACTCCCAATTCCGGATAATCATTCAATTCATCCGCTTCCACAAAACCGGTGGTACGCTCCTGCATATTGTAACGCATCGGGTCCGTATAACCGGGTTTGCCGGCATACATACTATTCATGCCCGGGCAATCCTCTCCGTTGTACATATAATAAGCGTCACACTGTTTTTGAGTCATGCCATGAGAACCATAACCATAAGCGTAAACACGAGGCAATTGATGCAATACCATGATATTAATACCCTCATTACCTTGATTTTTACCACGAGTAAAAATCAACTCCGGATTTTCATACGCTTGCACTGTTCCGTTAAAAACAGACCGATAAGACTCAAATGGGTCGATATCCTGATAGCCGTTAGGCCATGGTTTCTCCGAAAAATTTCCGTCATCAAAAGGCTTCACAGTCACCGGGTATGCGATATCACCAGTCGTTCTTGCTTTTGCAACATACAAGGAATACATTTGCAGATCCATTACATCCTTGGCCGCCGCAGCCGCACGTGCCCATTTTGATTCGTCATACGTATCCGGAAGCAAATGCTTGCCATGTTTATCAACCAAAGCATTAGCAACTTCCATCGGTGCTTTTCCATTATACAAAGGACTCGCCCCGAACAACAGTACTTTTGCGCGAAGAGCCAAGGCAGACCCACGCGTAGCACGCGCCAAATCAGACATACCACGTTGAAGAGGCAGCATGCCGGCAGCCCTTGCACATTCATCGGCAATAAAGTTCACACATTCCTCATAAGTGTTTCGGGGATGCGCAATGTCGTCATACGACTCCATATAATCAATTCCCTCATTGGGCAAAATAGGAACCGGTCCGAATGTACGAAGCAAAATCCAATAGAAATAAGCCCGCAAGAAAATGGCTTGTCCTTTAAAGTCCTGGCGCAACTCTTCAGTAATAGCATAATTCATATCTATGTTATTAACGAATATGGAAGCTTGCTTAATGCCCAAATAAGCATTATTCCAAATACCCGCACTTTCACCAAATTTTCCATTTTCATTGTAAACTCCCGATTTCCACTCCTTGTATCCTCCATCTCCAAAGTACATATCATCGGCAAAATTGTAAGGCATTGATTTCTTACTGCACACATCTTGCAAATAATTATTCCCCAAGTATGCATACGTACGTGCCAACCATTCATCTGTATACTCACGATTGGTGAACACATTCTCTATGCTCATACGTTCATCAAACAGATAATCAGAATCCAAATAGTCAGAGCATCCGGACAAAGACGTGCAGATCCCTGCGATTAAGCATGATTTTATAATTATTTTTTTCATATTCTTTATGTTTATAAATTAACAGAGATACCCAATGAATAAGTCCGGTTAAGCGGATATTCTTTACCCGTATCGCTTCTCAATTCCGGATCCCAAAGTTTAAATTTGGAGAATGTCAGCAAGTTTGTACCAACAAAGAAAACACGGACATTATTCAAATGAAGTTTGTTGACAATCGACTTAGGAATCGTATAGCCGACATCCAATCTTTTCCAACGCATATAAGCTCCGTTTCTGAGCCAGAAAGTAGACGCCCGATTATTATTACTGTTGTTTCCATACGTCAGACGCGGATAAGCCGCATTCGGATCTTCATTCACGCCCAATATCCAACGATTGGTATTAGCCATTTCTTTCATAATATTTCCCCAACCATCACCGGAAGCAAACATATACACGGTGGTACCCGAAATAAAATAAGTAGACTTACCCGCACCTTGGAAATGCACATTGGCATCCAATCCTTTCCATTTGGCAGACAAGCCAAAACCATAAGTCAGATTAGGTCGGGACGTTGCACCGATCGCTGCAATATCATCATTATTAATAATACCGTCACCATTGATATCCTTATATTTAATATCACCAGGCATAACCTCTCCAAATGTTTGCCGGGGGCTGTTGCGGATATCATCATAATCTTTGAACAATCCCAAAGCTATCAACCCTTTCGACTGATTAATACGATGTCCGGCGTCCAGTTTATAGGTATAAATCGTTGTTTCCTCATCTGCTTCTATAATCTCATTCTTACTGTAAGTCATATTACCCCTCAGCGTGAAATCGACTTTTCCCAGTTTATGCTTAAGAGCAATATTACCGTCGAATCCTCTAGCCTTCACTTCACCCACATTGGCAAACAAGTTTCCTTCCAGACCAACCATCATCGGCATATACTTACGTTTCATATAAATAGCCTCTCTGTGCTCACGAAAATAATCGACCGTACCAGTCAGTTTGTCATCAAAGAAAGCAAAATCAATACCCAAATCCTGTTTAGTAGCAATTTCCCAAGAAACATCTTTGGATGCAACATCCGTATAGCGCATTCCACCTATATATCTATCAGTAGCAGCATAATCGCTAAAATTATAACCACCGGTAGGTTTATTGTCATCGTTAAACATCTCTTTTATAGTCGCAAGATAAGGAAAACGAATATCATTTCCGTTCTCTTGCAATCTATCATTACCCGTTCTACCCCAAGAGTAGCGAACCTTAAACATATTAATCCATTTAACCTTCTTCAAGAAAGATTCTTCTGCTACATTCCATGCACCTGACACTGCCGGAAAGAAGCCAAAGCGATAATCTTTATGGAAATTTTCCGAACCATTATAACCAAAGTTGAAATCTACGAAATAACGGTGTGCCCAATTATAATTGACACGGCCTGCCAAACCTTGATTACGACGGGCAATTCCATTCTTCAAGTCAGATCCCATACCTTGTGTAAAGACCTTTGAAGATTGTGTATATTTCAAAGTTCCCCCCACATGATGATTGCCAAAACCTCTGTCATAGTGCAATTCCCATTCAAAGAATTCACGTCTGTCGCCCTTCGAACCGGAAGACTGGGTCATCTTCTGTTCAGCTACAACCCGTTCAAATACAATATCACCATTCACATCACGGTAGCGGGAAGCCCTCCACAATTCCGGATGTTGAAACCTTTTAACCCAGTTTGAATTATACGTATCATATCCAAATCTACCTATAAAACGCAAACCTTTAGTAATAAAGTCCAACTTTTGTTCCAATGTAGCATTAGTCTGAAGATTATTTTCCCAACTCTCATTATAACCAGTCATCGTGCCTTGCACCCACGGATTGAATCGGTCACCGTTATCATTACCACAGGAAGCTACACGCCCATCTGAAAATGTAATAGGACTAGTGATAGCATTATATCCCATCAATGCCGTCCAAATAGCTTTCGATCCAACACCGGGATCGTTCTGTTTTCTCAATGAGCCAGAGATTCCGACTTTCAATAAAGTAGATTTAGTAATGTCGATATCCACATTCATTCGGTATGTCCATTTGCGGAAACCGGTATTGGTATTATAATTCTTTAATGCTTTATCTACCTTGTACATACCTTGCTGGTCTTGATAACTTGCACCGACATAATAACGGGCAGTCTTACCACCACCACTCATATTCAAAGTCACACGCGAACTAAGCGATCCCTTTCTTAACAAAGTATCCATCCAGTCAACATTCGGAAACACGTCCGGGTCTAATCCTAAACGGAACAACTCCAATTCTTCTGCGGAATAAAGCGGTTCCTGATTACGAGTAATCTTCGCTTCATTTGCCATGGAAGCATACGTATATCCATCCACGAATTCAGGTACTCCAATCAACTGATTATAAAAGCCTTCCGCTTTTACATCTATCTTAATTTTGCCCTCTTTTCCTCGACGTGTATTAATCAACACAACACCATTGGCACCCCTACTACCATAGATAGCCGTAGCGGAAGCATCTTTCAACACAGTAAACGATTCAATGTCTTCCACACTGATTTCATTGATATCACGTTCAAATCCATCAACTAATACCAAAGCTGCGTTGCTCGCACCAAAAGTTGAAATACTGCGAATCCAAAACTCAGAAACACTTCCCGGACGACCAGACGACTGCATTGCCATCACACCCGGTACGACTCCTGCCAAAGCATCTACTACCGAAGTAGACGGATTTGCTCTCAATTCAGCAACATCCACATTGGTCACTGCTCCGGATACAGCGATTTTCTTCTGTGCTCCCGTACCTGTGATGACAACTTCATCAAGCGATGTCTGGCTGGACTCCTCCATAACCACATTGACTACTTTCTGTTCTTTTACCAGCACCACTTTACTTTCAAAACCTACATACGAGAACTGCAAACGATTATAAGGAGGCATTTTGATCGAGAACCGACCGTCCAAATCTGTAATAGCTCCCAACCCCGGCATATTCACAATGGAGACATTGACTCCAATCATTGGTTCTTTGTTCGTATCTGTCACGATACCTGTCACTACAATGCTTTGTTCCTGCGCAAAAATATTTGCTGAAATGCCTATCAGTAGTGTACATATTAATAAAAAATTCTTCATCATAAGATATGTGTTTATCAATTATTCGATCATTCTTCTTTTGCTATCTTACGGATAAGCCAGTTTCCCGCATCTGCAATATAGAAACAGTTGTTCTGTTCGTCATAAGCAATCCCTTTAGGATTATTGAAACGAGCTTCCAAACGCAAATCTCCATTCGCATAACCCGATGTACCATTATTTCCTCTACCAGCAAATGTAGATACACGTCCTTGCGGAGTCACTTTACGTATGGCATGATTTTCTTGGTCACACACATAGAAATCATACTGATCGCCACCATTTTCCTCATATTCGGGATTCTTAACAAACACCCCCTGACGCGGTTTTCTAAACTTTGCATTAGAACCTACCCCCTCCGCATAATCAGCTGTACCTGGATTGCCACAAACCAAATAAGGATCTTTAAACGTATGATTTTCATAATCATAATCAGATCTCATAATATAATGTTTGTCATGCTCTATCAAATACATATAATCACCAGTAGGATGCAAAACCATATAAACCGCTACCCCTGAATATGGATTCCGAAATACAAGTTCATCCGTTTTTGTTTTAAAATTGTACTTCCGTATATCCCCGGCTCTAAACCTTGAATAATACAAAGCACCATCATCTGGATGTACCAATGTTCCATTCAAGCCACGAACATTAAGGTCTACCGTTTCCTTTTGAGTAAAACCGGAGGCACGAGTGAACACATGAATGGCAACTTTAGTATCACTTGAATGATTATCAGGAACAATCATATCACAATTCTCATCCGCAGTCCAAGCAATAGCTCCTTTACGACCTAATCCAGGTGTCGCAAAGTAAGAGGTATATTGATTACCAAAATCAAACATACGACAAGCACCAGCATTTGTGTTATTATCTGCTGCCGCATACAAATGGTCAGGTTTTTTAGGGTCGAATGTTAGCCACAACAAATCTTTAAATGCGCCACAGTTATCGAACGGACCTTCCATTTCTTCATACAAACTACCTATTTCGTAATAAGTACCAATCGCGGTAGTAACGACCCATTTTTTTTGATATTCAACTTTCTCCTCTGCCACAGCATAAGTCAATTCTTCACCATCATCACCGATAATACTTACTTGTATGTCTCCATCATATGCTTTGCCCGGCACAATGCAATACAAAGCTTTGCCAACTACTTTAATCACTCTTGCCACCTGCCCTCCAATCTGCACTTTTATCTTCGAGACATCGGTTCCAAAATTGTCCCCATACACAATTAAATTTGAGCCTAATCCTACGCTTTTGGGAGAAAAACCAGTAATAACTATTGGTTTGTTAGGGTCATATCCTCCTTCTTCGTCGTCATCTTTACAACTCCAGAAGCAAGAACTAACCAATATCAGTATTCCACATAGAAAATACCAACCATGTTTAGAAGTGTTCATTTTCATAATACACTGATTTTAAAATTATTAATAATTAAAAATACTTATTTCTTATATTCTTTTTATTGTGTTTGGCTTTCATTTGTAAAACACCGGTATCAAGCCGGAATCAGAAGGAACACAATTCTTGATGTATGGCCAACCGTCATCCCACAATACACGGTCTAGCATCCCCAAGCGTCCACCAACGCCACCGTTTGCATTTTTCATATAACTATGATAAATCATCCAGTCTGTACCTTCATCGTCTTGTATAATAACAGAGTTATGCCCCGGTCCGATCCATTTCCGACCATCCCCTTCCAACACAAGCTCCCAACTATTATCAAGCATGCCTTTTCCTTTCTTATCTACATAAGGACCTAATAAATCTTTAGAGCGACCAACCACCACTTTATAGCTGCTATTAACACCATTGCAACAATTGCCAATGGAAGCAAACAAATAGTAATAACCATTTTTCTTATAGATATTCGTCCCCTCAAATGCATTACCACAAACCTGTTTCCTCAAAACAGGCTTACCATCCGCATCACGTTTGACAGAAAGACCATCGTCTGTAAGTTCCGTTACATAAATTCCCTTGAAACTTCCAAAAAACATGTATTTCTTCCCATTTTCCTCGTAATAAAACTGGTCAATAACATTAGAGCCAAATTCTTCATTGGTAATCAACGCCTTACTGTTCGGGAAAGGACCTAAAGGAGAATCAGAAACAGCAACAGCCGTATAGCTGACATCCGCTCCATTCATCTTGGCCCAAGAAAAGTAAAGAACATACTTCCCATTCATATATACCACTTCCGGAGCCCAAAAAGCACCTCCGCCTGATAAAGAAGGCTTTGTTGCCTGTGTAAAGGCGGTCTTTTGATATTCCCAATTTACCAGATCTTTCGAACGATAAATCGGCATCCAATAAGTACTGGTTTGAGTAGCATACAAATAAAAATAACCGTCATTAGCACGAATCACAGTAGGGTCCGGTACACTTTTATCTGATATAATCGGATTAGTATATGTACGGCCTATCTTAAGATAACATACTTCTTTACGACAAATGACCCCATCGCTAGAACATGCTGCAAGTTGCAACGGCAATAGATAATCTACAACCGCCATTCCTTCACGTTTGACAGTAATGTTTCCGCTGGCTTTAGACTCACCAGCCTTAAAAGACACACCCTCGCCCAAATCATAGTTACTGTCCGGCAGCAATTGATAAGAGGCTTTATAAGTCTTATTATATTCTGCAACCAATTCTTCCGCATTGGACGGCACATCAAAATGACATGTAAAATTCCACGGATTCATTGTCGGCACTCCATTTACAGCATAGTCAAACGTTACGTCAATAGCTACAGGAGTCAATTCTTTACTCACACCCACCTCTTTGGTAGAAGCCGCAAAACCAACTGTCGGATAATCGAAAGAAAGACTAAGTAAAATATCGTTCTGTCTCTCTCTTATTTGAATTTCATCACTACTAAGTTTTAAAGCTATAAGATATTCGGCTCCGTCTTTTTTAAATTCAGCGAATACTTGGGAGGGATTAAACTTAACCTCTACGTCCATTGTAGAAACACCTTCTTTAAAAAACACTTCTTCAGAGGTAAGAGAATACAGTGATGACGGCAAAAGTATATAGGACGTTTTCTCCTTATTATTATATGCTTTCAGTTCGTCCTCGCTCCATGAATTGATTTGAGCTTTAAACTCTTTATTCGTCCCATTTCCTACAGCCTTGACTTGGAAAGGAAACACAAAATTTTCTTCTGTACAAGAAATCCTGATTTCATTCAGACCATTTGGCCGTAATTGCAGATAATGATTCGTTGTACTTTCCGGGTCATCAGTCGAAGCATTGTCATCCGACCCACACGAAAAGAGCAGAAGTATCCCCGTCAGCATATATATAAAACGGTGTATACTCATGGTGATACTTGTTTTTTCAATTGACTTGTTATTCATTTCATAAGATTTAAGTGGAACTCTATGCAAGTCCCTTGTACAACATATAATTAAAATTTTAAATAAAACGTGTTATCCTTCAAACGCTCTTTTTAACTATAATTGAAAAACTAATCGTTATCTTCTTTACCTTACTTTATTATCTTTTATTATGTACCCACGTATAATTACATATTATCAACAGCGCAAAAATAGAAAAGCTATTGCATTTAGAGTAATAAAAACAGGTCAATAAATGGAAAATTAGTCTCAAACCTATTTTAACAACTAACAAAAAAAGATCTTATTAAATAATGATGACCAATTATTCACATTATGAACAATTTATATTTTTATTGAACAGTTTTTTATCTCTCTAGAAAATCAAAAGTCATATCTTTGCTATAACAAACCATTATCATACTCTAATATGAAAACTAAACAATTTTTCGGGATGTTACTAACGATTCTGTTTTGGATAACATCTGCATTCGGACAATCAACGATTCCTCCATCGTGCTTTACCAATAGTCACGACATTACCTCTCTGCAAACTTGGGGACCCTATTCTAAACGATATGCCGGAATTTCACACATACCCGATATGAAAGCCGGAATGCGTTTCGATTTCTCTGTAATGCCTGGATACTATCGCAATCGTCAATTTATTCCTCATGTACTTTTCGAGTCATCTTATTACCCGTGGGATATCAACCCATCCATGAGCCGCATCACATACCGCTATGAAATGGAGTGGAAAGACCAAGTATTTACCGATGTCACCTATTATATATTAGATGAACATCGGACACTGGTAAGTATGAATTGCGTCAATAATACCGCTGTCAACCAAAATCTCGTACTCAACTTGATGGCATATATCGATTATGAAGGAGAACAACCTCAGTTCAAAACCCCTAAAGATTCAAATATACAGTGGCATAACGCAACCGATTATATATCAAACGAGCCTGTACACAAATCCCCACAGTATAATTTGGTATACGACGGATGGAAAAGGAACGAGATGCGAACTTCTCAATCACTCAGTGGTTTTGTTCTAGGAAAAGGATTTGGGAAAAATAAAGGAGATAAAGTGAGCTATGAGATAAATATCCTTCCGGGAAAAGAAAAAGGAATGATAGGATTCAGGTACAATACTCCTAAGGGAAAAACAAGTACGTTTCAATTAAAAGGAATAACCGAAAGTCGCCTAGAGTTACAAGGCACCGGAGAATATAACATAGTCTCAATCCCCTATACTTGCAAAGAACCAGGAAAATATATGCTAGAATTAATTTCAGAGGGTACTTACAGTACTGATTTAGATGGTTTCTTTATCGGTAGCGAAGAAGATATTAAGCAAATCAAGATACTGCCCAGGAAGCTTTCTTTTATTCCCGAAATTAAATTGGGAAAAACGAAACAAGATTTTATCTTAAAATATCCGGAATGTGACAACTATTATGGCATAGCATGGAATTACCAAGCATCTCAGATCCGGGAAGTTCTAGATAACAATCTGGAATCTTTCTTCCGCAAAAAGACTCACGACCACGTATCATCGAGACTAATAGGAAACAGAGAGTGGCATTATTCTAATGCTTTTCTACGTCCGATTGTCTTGGCACCTCACTCCAAACAGACTATATACGCCTTAGTCTGTACCGGAACATCCCAACAAGTCAATGAACAGATTCAGAAGTTTCATTCCACATCGGAAACTCTGGCTTCATTCATACAAAAGGATTCGAATACCCCTGAAGACAGAATATTAGCAGATGGCAAGAAGTATGAATTCGGACGTCGCTTGCTGCAATCAGCATTATTATCCAATATTGTTTATCCCGTCCATACCCAAGGGCAATATATCCGGCATTTTACGCCCGGCAAAAATTGGAATAGCCTTTATACATGGGATTCCGGTTTCATAGCTTTGGGATTAATAGATGTGGATATTACTAAGGCTTTTGAGTGTATCAGAGCTTATACAACTCCTGTAGGCAGTGAATCTGCATTTATTCATCATGGCACTCCATTACCCATACAGATGTATGCCTACTACGATTTATGGAATAATACACAGTCAAAAGAAGCATTGCAATTTCTATACCCGCGACTGAAGCAGTTCTTTGATTTTATGACAGGTAAGAATCCCTACTCCACAACCCGAATGAAAGGTTCTGGTCTGCTACGAACATGGGATTACTTCTATAATTCAGGAGGATGGGATGATTATCCGCCTCAACATGCTTTACGTGACAAGGCTTCTGTTACTCCAGTAGTATCTTCGGCTTATTATATCAGAGCTGCTAAAATTTTACGTTTAGCAGCAAAAGAACTAGGGCTTAAAAAAGATGTAAAAGAGTATGAACAAACCATCAAACAATTGTCAAATGCACTACAAACCTATTCATGGGATGAGGAAACCGGTTATTTCGGATATGTAATGCATGACAAAGATGGCAAACCTAAAGGCATCTATCGATATAAAGATGGTTCCAACTTTAATAAGGGACTGGACGGAGTAAGCCCACTTATTGCAAACATCTCCTCTAAAGAGCAAACAAGCAGGATGATAAACCACATATTTTCTCCTGACGAAATGTGGACAGAAGTAGGAATTTCTACAGTAGACCAGTCTGCTCCTTATTATCGTACAGATGGTTATTGGAATGGAGCCGTTTGGTTTCCTCATCAATGGATGGTGTGGAAAGCCTTGCTGGACCTTGGAGAAGGAGAAAAAGCCTATCAAGTAGCAACTACCGCATTGAATACATGGGAGAAAGAATGCAAGGAGAGTTATTACACCTTCGAACACTTCATTATCTCCTCACAACGTGGAGCCGGATGGCATCAATTCTCCGGTTTATCATCTCCCATACTCAACTGGTTTGCTGCATACTATCGGATAGGGAAAGTTTCAACCGGCTTCGAAGTGTGGATTTCCAACAGTCATTTCAATGATGATTATACACAGTATCAGGCAGAAATAGCTTTTGATGATTCAACAGTTCCTCATCAGCGAACAATTCTTGTTTGCATGAATCCGGAAAAAGATTACCAGGTTACTTTCAATGGGAAAGTGGTAAAAAGTAAAACATACCATCAAGGATTATTAGAAATCATATTGCCTAGTACAAACAAATCGGGAGAACTTACAGTTACACCAATCTGACACAGCATAAATTCCAAATAGCGTAATCACACCAAAAGTATTATTCGTTATTATACAGACTGAATATAACTTTTGGTGTAGTTATTCTAATAAAAATATGTGCATTCTTTAAAGAATTTCTACAACCCATTTCTCTATATTGTGGGTTTTAGCACTGAAGTTCACTCCTATTTTGAATAGTTTCCGTTCATCCATTTCGAAGGGGAGCGCATAATGCTTCTCGTTGATCTGCTGTAAAGCCTCTTCGGCAGTACCTTCCAACTTAAACTCCATGATATAGATAAATTTATCCGTCTTCAGTACGAGGTCAATACGCCCGTTATTCGTATTATACTCTACCTGAGTATAGAAGCCAACCAGTTTGAACACGATAAATAGGACGTTTTCGTAATGCAATTCCTGTTCACGAATCACCTCATAGGTAGTATCTGCAAAAAAACTTTGTAAACGACGGAAGAAAGAATCATAATCACCGGAGCGTATTTCACGGACAAATTTCTGAATCTCAAACGGAGATTCCACTTTATTCACGCTGGCATAATAAGGAAACAAGAAGCGAATAAATCCCTCTTCCACTTCCCGGTTGGGAAAACCCAAACGATATATACCAAATTCCTCGTCATATCCCTTGATCGTAAGATATCCGCTTTGATAAATCACCGGAATAGGGTTAGTGGATTCGGAGTCAATGCTGTTCAACACTTGCGCATCAGTCTCTTCGTGCGCCATTCGTTCCAAATCGTAATGATGCTTTTTCAGTAATTCCACCAAATAGGTAGGCGTTCCGGTTTCAAACCAATAGCTACCGAATTCCTTATACTTAAAGGCATTGAGCAGACTGAACGGATTGTAGATACCAATAGAATTATGTGTAAAGTGATAGCCATCGTAACGCTCTCTCAACTCTGAACAAAGTTTATCATAGGTCACTCCCCGTATATCGGCAAAATCATGAAGTTCGGCTTCCAGATTGTCATGAATCTCCTGTTCGCTAACACCACAAATGTCAATGTACTGATTCCGCATAGAAATATCATCCAAATTGTTCAGATCGCTGAATACACTGACCTTACCGAACTTCGTCACCCCTGTCAGTAGAGCAAACTTGATGCAACCGTCCATTGTCTTAAGCGCTCCATAGAAGGGTTTTAAGGTGTCCCTAAATTTCTTTTGAAGCTCCACATTACCGATGGATTGCAGCATGGGCTTGTCGTATTCATCCACCAGAATGGCAACGCGTTGCCCGGTCTTCTCGTATGCACGCTGTATAATACCTGCAAAACGCAGGGAAAAGGAACGTTCAGACGGTTCGGCACCATATAGTTTTTCCCATGCTGTCAGAGACTTTTCAAGTATGTTGTCAAGGCTCTCCAAAGTATCATATTTCTCGATATTGAGGTCCAGATGCAAAATAGGATGTTTATTCCAATCCTTTTCCAACTTTTCCATAGCTAATCCCACAAATAATTCCTTTTTGCCTTGAAAGTATGCTTCCAGAGTGGATATGAGAAGACTCTTTCCGAAGCGACGAGGACGGCTTAAGAAGTAATAACTACCCGTCTTTACCATTTGATAAATTAATGCTGTTTTATCAATATAGAAATAACCGCCATTCCGAATCTTTTCAAAATTCTGTATGCCAATGGGATAAATCTTATTGCTCATATTCTTCTGTTTTATACACTAACACACAAAAATACAAATTTCCCTCTTATCTCCAATTATCTCCAACACTATTATTTGAGAAACTTCTTGTTTTAAGAAACCAACCGCATTTCAACAGAAAAGTCCATGAGACTAGTTATCTCGCTGCAGATTTCCTCCGCCTTCAAGAAAGAAGAAATTTTCCAATCAATGGAATCACACATTTGATCGGCCTCTATTATTATATCAGTACATTGATTATACATTTCCCGCTTAAATAATGGAAAATCATTATTTAAGCGGGAATAACTTGTTTCTAATGAGAGTAATAAAAAGAATAGGAAAGCAAACAATATTTTCATAATTCAATAATTTAAGGATTAAGTTCTGAATTTTCTCTCGCTTTTTGCAGTAACTGTTCATATCTCCACACCTTATACCTCCTCTCTAAAGCATACGCTGGAGTAACCAACGAATCAGGACAAACTTCTATTTCATGTTCATATGCTCTTAATTCATTCTCATAATAAATAGGAGAGCTTAATTCGCTATACATAGGTATCATAATCATATCCAAATAAAGTTATATATAAGCAAAATAATAGCAGTTAGCAATATATCTACCACTAACCCACTAGAATTCAGCAACATGTACAACCTTCTCATTTATAAATATTAGAAATTTAATTCAACCAATGAGTATATAAATTATTATCCTTATGAAATTATCTTCAGACGTTTCTTTATATCTTCCAAAATTTTTAATCTTTGTTTATTTCTCATCAAAACTCTTTCAGCCTTTTCAAACGCACTCATTTTCTCTTTATTGTCATTAGGTTCAAAAGAATTCTTGATAAAGAAAATCCCCCCATATCGTTGGTATAAATTATAAGGATAGAACTCTCGCAGAGTTTTTCTATCACCTTGAAAACGAGATAAAATGATAGTATCAAAATAAGATGTCATAGGAACATAAAGAACATCACTTTCTATTTGATTCAAAATAGATTCAATACTTTCAGCAGGTGGACGCTGCAATTCTTCTCTTTTCCTATTAAACTCTTGATCATAAATAGCCATACTACCATTGCCGGTTAATAACAGTAATGGTAAATAATCATCTGCATATTTACCTTTCATATACTTGCCAAAAGGTTCACAATGCACAACTGGGTAGGTTGAAACCGGATTAACATGCACACTATGTGCATAAATAATAGCCTGATTTTTAGAGAAAGATGGAAAATGATCCAATAGAAAGTTCGTGTTAACAAACATCACAGAATCACGGTTTATAAATCGCTTTACACGGTCACTCCCAATATTATAAGAAAGAAAAAGAATATGAGCAATACACTCTATTTCATCTGCAGTTAATAACTTTTGGAGATTGCTTTTGTGTGTTTGAAGATATTCAACCGCTCCCTTCCAATCTTTCTCCATCAGTAGAACTGATAACTGATCAACTTCCGGTATCTTCCACTCACGATTCAAATGCACTACAAAATCAAAAATATCTATTGCTGAATTTTGAGCTGAATTGCAGACACTATTATAGTCCATACCCAACAATCTCACCTTAGCCTCTCTTTCCTTTCCTGAGTTATAACGCTTTAGCTCATTTATAAATTCCATTCTTTGCTCATCAAGAAGACTAAGTTCTATGGAGTCAAGTTCAAATTCATCATCCAATACATATCGGTTATAAACAAATGATTTTTCCATAGGTATTTCCCAAATTATCAGCTTGCAATCTTTGTTCCTCACACTCTCTAGCATCAGTTGGCATGCAAGATGGCGAATAGAGCTATTCCCATGTATAGATTCTCCTAAAGCTACAATTTTTCGAACTTTCATCACACCGATTTTGTCACATATACTTTCCACACTTGATTGATCAGAAATATAATTAAAATCTTTAGGTAAAGGCGGCTTAGGAAGTTCTCTAACAGGGTATTCATTGATATTCTTATTACCAATCATTATATCCAATTTGGAAAATGCGATATACGCTTCTGCATCGGCAACTCCATTTGCACGAATACGGATATTCATCATCTCTACTCTCTCTAATGATATCTTTTTTGACACACTGCTAAGAAAGCTATCTGGAACAAATGTCATTGTATCTGAAAAAACACATTTTTCCTTATCATCAATCCCATCTATTAAAATAGAAACAGCTTTAATATTTTCTCCTTTTGCTTCAAATGTTACTAATCCTTCTTTTTCCTTATGAATAGGAAGTAGAATTCTCTGTTCAAGTTCTGTTCGAAGATAATCAGACGGAAAACCTTTAAGATATTTTTTCGTAAACAAAGTTCTATTAGATTCTTTCATTTCAATGTTTATGGCACAGCCACTATACGCTGCATTTTCCATCCATGGATATTCAATAGTCATATCCTCCATAGAAAAATGTAAATTATAGGCATCTACATAATTTATAGAGAGTGGCTGAGCTACACAAGACGATAGTCCAAGAATACATATAAAAAGACAATATATATATTTATTCATAAACGAGTAATTTAGAATAATTCAATACCCCATCGAAGCCTTACCTTTTGCATATCCTTCCCTAATTCCTTGAGAATAATAAGAACTATCACCAGAGCCAGGAGAACCGTAATAACCACCATTACCATTCCAACCACCAATATAATAATAACCACTGGAGTTTCCACCTACATAGTGACGCATCTCTTCTTTTTCTAATACAGGAAATAGCTGACGCAATCCCTGAAAATTTGTTTTTGTAATCTTTTTCATAATTTATTAGTTTTATGATTCTAATAGAGCAACCATCATTAATGCACGTTCTAGTACCTGATCCATGTTATAATATTTATATTCAGCCAGTCTACCACCCAAAAAAACATTACTTTGTAGCTGAGATAGTTGATAGTATTTTTCATATAAGCTATTATTTTCTTTATTATTTATAGGATAATAGGGATCTGCTCCATTTTCAAATATAGCTGGAAACTCTTTAGTGATAACTGTATCTGGTTGGCAGCCAAACTCAAAATGTTTGTGCTCAACAATACGTGTATATTGAATATCAGCGTCCGTATAATTTACGACTGCATTCCCCTGAAAATTTGCTTGACCTTCAAGTAAAGTAGTCTCAAACCTTAAAGTGCGGTATTCCAAAGTACCATAACAATAGTCGAAATAACGATCTATTTCACCAGTATAAACGATATTATCTGCCAAAGTATCCAAATATGCCTTATCTGAAAAATAATCCACTTCCAACAGTAAGTCTGCTTTTGCTAACATTTTCTCAATAATCGAAGTATAACCTCCAATAGGTATTCCTTGATATCTGGCATCAAAATAATTATTGTCAAAAGTAAAACGTACAGGCAAGCGCTGAATTATAAATGCGGGTAAATCTACAGCAGACCTCCCCCATTGTTTTTCAGTATACCCTTTTATCAATTTCTCATATATATCCCTCCCTACAAGAGATATCGCTTGCTCTTCCAAATTCTGTGGCTCCTTTATACCTGCTTCAATCCTTTGAGTCTCAATCATACTCAAAGCCTCCGCTGGAGTTCTCACTCCCCACATTTGATAAAAAGTATTCATATTGAAAGGTAAATTATAAAGTTTGCCTTTATAATTTGCCAATGGAGAATTCGTATACCGATTAAACTCTGCAAACGAATTTATATAATCCCATACATATTTGTTGTTTGTATGAAATATATGAGCACCATATTTATGAACGACAATATCATTCACCTTTTCTGTATAAATATTACCACCAATATGATTACGCTTGTCTATAACAAGACAAGTTTTCCTCTTCCTAGTCAATTCTCTTGCCACGACAGAGCCGAAAAGACCGCAGCCCACAATAAGATAATCATAACGTTTCATAGTCTATAAACCTAACTATTCAATAATTGATGATATAGCTTTTCATATTGTTTTGCTATAATCCTTATATCATAAGATTCTTCTATCCGGGCTCTTGCATTAACCGACAATTCATCATTTAGCTTTGTACTACTGAGAACCCACTCAATTCCAGCCGCCAAATCTTCCTCGTCAGCATACCGGGCCAAGTAACCGGTTCTCTTATGTTCAATTATACTTTCCGGTCCGGTTTCCAAGAATGAAACAACAGGTGTTGCGCATGCCATAGCTTCCGTTACTGTTTGTCCAAAAGCTTCTTCTAATGAAGGAACGACCATAACATCAGCCGCAGAATACAAAGTTTGCAGAATCTGATGATCACATACATACCCCATAAATCTAAAAGGAATATCCAAATCCAACTTCTGACGTTCGGCTCCAAAAATGACAAAATAATATTCATGCTTATATGCGTCTGACAATGACTGGAGCGCTTGCAATAATAATGAAAAACCTTTTCTCCGGTCATTTATAGCATTCGTAGCCCCATAAAGTATCACCTTTTTATCTGACGGAATATGTAAAACCTCTCTTGCTATTTCTTTTCTAACAGGGTAGAACTTATCAAGATCAAGTCCATTAGGAATAACAAAAACTTCCCTCCCTTTTAGAAGAGTACTGTTTTCAACACACTGCTTCATCCATAGAGTTGGAACAACTATTACCATATCCATCTCCTTCCATGCCTTCTCTTTACGTTTCCAAATATCATGAGACAAATCATCCATGTCTTCCGAACCAAGTTTCGGACATTTTCCGCAACCGGTCAAGTATCTCTTACAATCCCCGTAATAATAACATCCTCCTGTCAACGGCCAACAATCAGCCAAACGCCAAACAATCTTCTTTTTTATTTTACCTAAGTCTTCAATCTTTATATATCCGGCATTTATCCAATGAATTTGTACTATTTTGGGATTAAAAATTTCAATATATCTGTTCACATCCGTACCTGCCATAGCAGGAGCAAACGTATGAGATGCCATATTATATGCAGGATACTGTTTTAAAGGCTCTAAATCATTATGATAGCCAACTTTTTCTTGCGGGCTTGGGATAGCCACATGAATATTGTCCAATAAGTTACCTTTATCTCCCAAATTTGAATTTAAGACTAACATTTTAGAATCAATCCCTATTGCTCTCAATCCTAAATGGATCCTATGAGCAGCCCTAAATGCGCCTCCTTGTCCTACAATAGAGCTTAAATACAATACATCTACACTATTCATCCTTCTTTTAGATTGTGCTCTTTCCTTTAAATAGTAGCAAATTGAATGAGCTTCAGATATAATATTATCTATAGAATTCTCTGAGATTTTTCCATTAAGCAACAATTCTATTTCAATAGGAGAACAAGGATTGATAATTGAAGAAGATATTATTTCCACTTCATCTTTACAATCATACAAAGAATATGTTTTATTTAAGAAGGATATTCCTTCCTCAACCAAACAATTAAAATTACTATCTAATCTTTCAATAATAAATTTCAGAAATAAACTTTCCCTTTTAGATATTATCAATGAGTCTGAAATAATCTTTTTGGAAGATAGTTGTGGAGCGTATGAGAAACAGCACTGTTTATTCTTTACAATATCATCAAAAGGCTCAATACATTCAATGTCTGAATCTACAAATATTCCTCCTTCATGATATAATATAAAGTAACGACTTATTTCTAATAGTAGTTCATTATTCAAATTATTGTCACAAAATGCAGCAAAGTGAGGAAATTCACAATGGATTAATTCTTTTATATCATGAAGGCTCCAAAGTTTATATTGCCATAAAGGATGATTATCTACCCATGACTGGAATAGTTCAGGAAACTGCGATTGTGTCTCCTCCTGAATTTGATGTATTACTTTAGGGATATCATTCATCTTTTCATATTTTATATTTTTATAAACTTTCAGTTATTACTTTCCTTATCGGCATCAAGAACCTTTCCAATAAAGATATATCTTCAGTGATTATATCTGCTTGTCCCTCCATCTCTGGCAAGAAAGGCAGTTCCTTATTATAGGTTGTTTTCAACCCGTTCGGAAGTTCGATATCTACCATATAACTTTTGATATTCTGTGCATCTGTTAGCGGAATTAAGGAGATATTTTTCACAATTCCCTTCACCATTCCATATTCTTTATCGGGATAGCTACTGAACCGTATATTCACTTTTTGTCCTTTTTTTACTTTACCCGACCTTTCTGCAGGCAATAAAGCCTTTCCTAAAATCTCTCCCTGGCAGGTAGGTATAATATTAAAAACGATGTTTCCAGCTGTTACATTCTGATTATTTGTCCAATATTGCGTCAGAGTAATCTCGCCATCTACAGGAGTAATCAGCGCATAGTTTATCTCCCAAGTATCTATTTCCGTTTTTAAGTAATTGACAAGTGAACGTAACTGTGTTTCCAACTTATTCTTTTGATCCAAATATTGGTATTCCGCATCATATAGGGACTCACGCATCTGTACAAGTTGAATCTGAAGATTTTCCAAAGAGCGATCCATACTTTCTAGTGAGAGAAAAGATTGCAGGTATCTACTGTAAGATTCTTCAGCAGCTTCTTTAGAAATAAGACCTTTGATTCCCAACAGAGAGTCGCGTGCATATTGTTGATGAGCAATACCCGCCTGAATTTCCGACAATCTTCTCTGTTTTAACATATTGGTATAATAGATCTCATTCTTTACAATACGCTCTTTCACTAAGTCTATTTTTTTGAGATGATACGCCAACTCCTTAAATTGCCTGTATTCAGACATGGATAAGTAGAATGATGAATAAATGGATTGTAGGCTACCAAGTTGAAGTTGCCTAGAGGGGATTAAAGCAATACTATCCAAATGACTCTCAGCCTGACTCACCAATTCTTTTAACCAAATGATGTCATTCGTTTTTGCCGGATTCTCTATGACTGCAAGCAGCGTTTTCGCTTTTACCCAACTGTTGTTCTCCACATATACTTCCTGCAGCTTTCCCGAAGTCCGTGCCACTATTCTAGATACGGGTGTTGTGCCCGTCAAGGTCACTGTAGAACTGATGATATCCGGATATTTAAATATAGCACTGCCTATTACTAAAATAAGAACTACACAAGCAATCATTGTTATTCCCCAACGAATAATCCAGGCTGGAATAGTATTCAATACTTCATTAAATGCTTCGCTTCTCAATTCTATTTCTTCTCTCTTATCTTTCATACGCTATACTCCCAGTTCCAGTTGATTCTTCACTAACGTGTAGTAGGCTCCTTTTTTCGCCGTAAGTTCTTTATGGGTTCCTGATTCAAGAACCTTTCCAGTTTCCATCACAACAATGTTATCGGCATTCTGCACCGTACTGAGACGATGCGCCACAACCACCACTGTTCTCCCTTTATAAAACCTTGTCAGATTATCTAAGATGATTTTTTCATTGTTTGCATCCAAGGCATTGGTAGCCTCGTCGAAGAACAAGTATGCCGGATTTTTATAGATAGCGCGAGCTATTAATATACGCTGCTTTTGTCCCTGACTCACTCCATTTCCTTCCATGCCTATCTTACTGTTGTATTTCTGTGGTAGTGATTCAATAAAGTCTTTGATATTGGCAGCTTCTACGGCATCCGACAATCTCTTTTTGTCTACCGATTCTTCACTGACAGCAATATTATTAGCAATAGAATCAGAGAACAAAAAACCTTCTTGCATCACAGCTCCTGTATTTTGTCGCCATAAGTGAGGATTAATGTCTTTCAACGAATGTTTTCCCACCTTAATGTCTCCTTTTATCGGCTGATAAAATCCCAGCAAAAGTTTGATTACAGTTGTCTTTCCGCTACCACTGGCACCTACGATGGCAGTTACCTTGTTATGTGGAATGGTGAGATTCAGATTATCAAGCACATAATCTCTTTCTGCACCGTCATAACTAAAGCATACGTTCTCTAGTGTGATGCTACTATTATCAGGTAGGACATTTATCTTATTATCGGCCTCCATGACTTCTTCTTCCTTATTATTAATTTCATTGAGTCGTTCAAGACTAATTTTGGCATCCTGAAGAGACTGACTAAAACCGATTACCTGACCGATAGGTCCGGATAATTGTCCGATAATATAACTGATAGACATCATCATCCCCAAAGTAATATCTCCGTCCACTACAGCTTTGGCACACAGGAAAGAGATTAAAAGCGATGTTGTTTGGCTAAAAAAAATGGAACCCACTTGTTGAATCTGCCCCAAAGCCATACTTTGGATGCTGATTTTAAATAGTTTCACTTGTATGGATTCCCACTTCCATCGCTGTTGTTTCTCACAATTATTGAGCTTGATTTCTTGCATGCCTGTGATAAGTTGTACCATATTACATTGGTTGGCTGCAGCTTGAGTAAAGCGAGCGTTATCGAGTTTACGGCGATAGCGAAGGAAAGAGAGAATCCAAACGACGTACAAGGTGTTTCCTACGAGAAAGACTACCAGTATAGTCTGGTTATAATAGGCCATGATACTGGCAAAAATAAAGAAGTTAAAAAAGGAGAAGAGGGTGGATAATGTTGTTCCCGTCATAAAAGACTGGATACGCCCATGGTCACCGATGCGCTGCATGATGTCGCCAATGTTTTTCGCATCGAAGAAACGGATGGGTAAACGCATTAACTTAGCTAAGAAGTCGGAAATAAGTGTGATACTGATACGTGTGTTCATATGTAAAGAGAGCCAACTCTGAATAAATCCAACCCCCATTTGAGTGATGGATAACACCAATTGCGCTATCAGTATTAGTGTAATAAAGTTTAGGTTATTATTTCCGATACCTTGGTCCACTAGAGATTGTGTCAAAAAAGGAAGGATAAATGAGAATACACCTCCTAGTAACATACCAACAATAAGCTGGAATAGTTGGGATTTATATGGAAATAGGTAACGAAGATAGAAGGAGAGGTTGTGCCTCCGTTGTTCTTGGTCATCTATACGCTCATGGAAGGCTGGAGTAGGAGTTAGCAACAAAGCAAAACCAGCTTCCCTGCCTTCGTTTCTGACGCTGATCCAACATTTTTCGAATCCTGCTCTGTCAATAGAATATTTCCCTTTGGCTGGATCAGATATACTAAAAATGTAATCTTCAGTTTCTATACTACGCGATAAAAAGCACCCTTTTTTCTTGATGTCGTACAACACTACAAAATGATTCTGATTCCAGTGGAGAATGCAAGGTAATGATACATCCTCAACCAGTTGTTGCAGGTTGACACGTACCCCCTGCGTTCTCATGCCGATACTTTCGGCAGCATCACTGATACCAAGCATGGATACACCTTGACGGGTAATAAAACTCCTTTCCCGCAAGTTTTGCAGGGAGTAACTGCGCCCATAATATTTGGCAATCATACGCAAACATGAGGGACCGCAGTCCATTGAGTCGAGTTGTTGGTAGTGGGGAAAAGGTTTCATATATCAATATGACATAAATTGTTTCGTCCTATTATTTCTTCATAGTTAGAAGGAGAAGCACAAATAAACTGATAGATGCATTCATTACATGGATGAGAGTCTCGTATCTTTCGCCAAGCCGTATTTTGTATCAACTCTTTTTGAATTATATCCACCAATTCATCTTCTTTAATATTACCAATGGTTCTCGTATTCATATTCGCTTTTATTTCCCCATGCGGCAGTAAATGTAACATACCAAAGAAATTAGAGTTCAACTTTTTATTTCTAAAAATTTCCCTCATCTGAAATATTTTGAAAAAAATATCATCCTTGTCTACATAAACATT
>OFHM01000836.1_pt1 | contig 23119 bp, 24 predicted proteins | sample 1521311 | NCBI WGS metagenome assembly OFHM01 (sample SAMEA3504083, study PRJEB24116) | mouse gut metagenome | biome: mouse gut; feature: mouse-associated habitat; material: faeces | place: Denmark | collected 2011 | reverse complement strand
CCTGACCTTTCGCGTGTGAGGCGAACGCTCATCCCGGCTGAGCTATGCTTCCATGTGTTCTATTGTAGCACAGTCCGGAAAAATTGCAAGAGGTAAATGAAAAAAACTTAAAAACTTTCAATTCAATATTTCTAAGGTTTAACAGCGTTTGGCAGGTTGGATCAGTTTGTATTTAATGGATGAACCAACAGCGATTTGTATATCGCAGCAATATCTTCTTCACAAAACTCCTTCCTGGTATTTGCCAGGGAACCGGAAGCCAGGGCATCCCGGGTCATTTTCGGAATCTTTTCCAGAAAGGCCTCCCTGTCTATCCCGTATTCCTCCAGGGTGGGGATGTGGCAGAATTTACACAGTTCCCTGCAGGCCCGGATAAATTTCTCCGCCGCCTCCGGGTCTGTCTCCTCTTCTCCTGCCGCACCGATGGCCTTTGCCAACACTGCAAAGCGATCCGCCGCCTCCACCATTTTGTCCTTGGGTTCTCCCGTGACACCCTCAAAGACGGCATATTCCACCCCCGCCTTTGCCAGCATTTCCTGAATGGCTTCCACGTTTTTCAATTTCACCATCACCGGATCCGTGACAATTAAAGCCTTCCTGCCGCAGCCTGTAATGGCCGGGGCCGCCTGCTCCAGCGCTCCCTCCCCGTAATCTGGTGGAGATCGCCCCGGCCACAGGCTTGCCTGCTTTAACTGCCCTCATGAGGCATGCAGGACGCAGCGGGCCAGAGTGGAAGCCGAACTTGGGATAAAGGAGGGCAGCAAAAAATGAAGAAAGAAAATATCATGAAAGTCAAAGGACTTCACAAGCGCTTTACCTCCAAAGGCGTCACCGTAAAAGCGGTAACCGATGTAAGCTTCAACGTAAAACCCGGGGAAACATCGGTATCGTGGGTGAGTCCGGCTGCGGCAAGACCACGCTGGGACGCTGCATTATCCGAGCCTATGACGCCTCAGAAGGCTAGGTCTTCCACCGCTATGAGGAGGACAAAAGGAAGCAGGGGTAAGCGACATTTCGCCAATTATAGTATTGTCGCAAAACACCTCTTTGTTAAATAAATACTGTATTAAAAGATGAAGCCAGAAATCTTTCTCCTTGATTTCTGGCTTATCTACTCTGCATATACGCCCTTGTCAACTTTTAGTTGTTTGAACTCTTCAAGAGAAATTCAGCAGGTTCTCCACAAATACCTGGGTACGGACGTCCAGTAACACTCAGATGCTGTATACAAGGATGACCGGATATAGGAAAAGGAATTTACCTGCCCCGCAGGCGGAACCTCTGGACAGAGAGCTTCAGTTCTTCCGCCTGGTCGTTCAGTTCCTTTGCGGATGCCGCGGACTTTTCCGCCGTTGCCGCATTGGTCTGGACTACCTCTGAAATCTGCTCCATCCCCAGTGTCAGCTGTTTCAGCGATAGGGCCTGCCCTTCCGCGGAACCGGCTATCCGCTCCACTATCTCGGTTGATTTTTCAGCGCTGGAAATCACCCCGGCAAGCGCCTTTGTCGTATCTGCGGACAGGGACGCCCCATAGGCTACCAAGCTGACGGAGCTTTCAATCAGCTGTGTAATATCATGGGCGGATACTGCGCTCTTGTTCGCCAGGCTCTGGACTTCATCGGCCACAACGGAAAAGCTCCTTCCTGCCTCCCCGGCCCTGGCCGCCTCCACGGATGCATTCAGCGCCAAAATCTTGGTCTGGAAAGCAATATCCTCTATGGTCTTGATGATTCCGCCAATCTGTTGGGAGGATTTCGAGATATCATCCATGGCTGCCGTGAGCGCCTCCATCTTCTGGCCGCAGATCTGCAGCTGCGCGGCCGCCTCCTCGGAAGCCTTCCTGGCATTCCCCGCATCCTCTGAGGTCTGGTCAACCTGCCTTGAAATATCCTGGACACTTGCGGACAATTCCTGGACGGCTGCCGCCTGCTCCACGCTGCCGCTGGAAAGCGTCTGGGCATCCGACGCCATCTGTTCTGACTCCTCTGAAACCTGCTCCGCCGTAGCGTTAATCCCGGAAAGCGCACCATTGAGCGCATCCAGAATCTGCCCCATGGCTGCCTGAATGGGCGCAAACTCCCCCAGATAATCGTTTCCCACGCTGAGGTTCATATTTCCCTGCGCCATCTGGGCCAGTATGTAATTAATATCCTGAATATATTTCTTCAGCTCCCGTCTTGTCTCATGGATGGACTCCACCAGCATTCCGATTTCCGAAGTATTGGACTCCAGGGCAAACTCTGCCGAAAGATTTCCTCTGGAAATCTCCCCCATCTGGTTTTTCACCGCAATCACGGGGCGCATAATATGAATCCTGGTCACCACTATGTTCAGTATAGTGACAACACCCACCATGACAAACGCGGCAATCATCGTCATCCTGATATAATCCGCCCGGCTCTCCAGATTCCGGATCTGCTCCAGGGATCTGCCGTCCAGCGCATCCAGAAACTCTTCCTTGATCTCGTTGATCCTGGCTATGGACGTGCCGTACTCCGTTCCGTATACGTAATCAATTGCCTTTTCCCGCTCCCCCGCCTGTACCTCCTTCATGGCCTCGTCCTCCAGGGGCACCAGCTCGTTGGACAGAGCCGACATCCGGTCGATCATATCCTGCTCCTGGTCCGTAATGCCGATTTCCTGGAGCGCCGCCACACCCTTATCCCTGTTCTGCAATTCATTGACTTCCCGCCAGTAATTGTCATAATGCTCCTGCATGCCAGTGGCTGCAAAGGCCCTGACCTCGTTGGTCAGGTAGGCCGAGCCGTCCATAAACCGGTTCGCGTTATAGGTAAGCTCAAACCGTTCCTCATTCGCGCTGTTTAACTGATTTGTAATCCCGCTGTAGGAAAGCAGGGAAAACACCAGAAATACCAGCGTTAAAATAGAAATACCGTTAAGTATCAACATCAGGGTGGATTGCTTCATTGCTCGTTTCATTGTATGCTCCTCTCAGTGCATCCTGTCATGTCCCTCCCGCTGCCCTGCACCGCCGGCTGGCGGCGCTTTGCAAAGCATTGTGGAAAGAACTGTTTTAAAGTGATACCTTAAGTTTACACAATAAACCGGAAAACTGCAACTCCCTATTGCGGAAATCTGCTCGGGATTATGCTTTCCAGTTTCGGCGTATTGCCTCATGACGGCAGCCTTCATCGACTTTTCATCGTCCAGTCCCCTGTTCATGGATGCCGACAGCAAATCCCCCTCTCTCACCTCTGGATTTGTGAGAAATCCCACTAATCTCAAATAATGTACCACCCTTGTGTCGGAACGGAAAGCTTCCATCCAATACCTCTCCGCCTCGTCCCGTCTGTCAAGTTCCAGGGCAAACCGGCTTGTCAGCAGGGCGATACGGCTGCGGACAAGATACTTTTTACCAATGAATTCTACCGCCTCTGCGCCCACTTCCAACAGCGACGCGGCATCCGCCTTTCCCTGCATGCCCGTCAGATACTGCTCGTAAAGCTCCGGGTGAACTCCGCTATATTTCCGTGCGCCTGCAAGCAGCTGCTGTCCGTCTCCGAACAATTCCATGGCTTCCCGCAGCATCCCTTCCGCATTTTTAGTATTCATACTACCCAGGTATTCTATCCATAACGGTAAAAAGGCATCCAAATCCGGCTGATCCCTGCCGCTCTGCATGACCATTTCCAAGGAAATATCCTGTCTGGAATTGCAAATAATTCTATATAACTCATGCCTGGAAATCATGGTGGACGGGGAGTACCGGGAGTATACGGACGCCCCCATAAACATCAACGACCTGGCGTATTATCACCTGGGTTCATCTCAAATTCTCATAAAATATTTAGCATGTCCTTTAAGATACCGCAATCGCTTCTTGCGGTTTTCTATGGTTTTGGTTTCTTTCGATTTCTATGATTTGGCAATTGGATGAGAACGAAATTTTGAAAAACTTTACAGTCCGAAAGCGCGTCGAGAGCCGCCAGTGCCATTTCATGGGGTGTCGTTTTATATTTCACGATGTGGAATCTTCAGGGGGGACTCCGGGCGCTGCCTGAAAACGTTATCTCCTTTATGCGCCGTCCATTGTCGTATCCAGGCAGGATTATTCTGATTTTTCATCTGTCTATTTAGCTCCGTAATGATACCGGCATGCCAGAATATATATATTATTTTCATCTATTTTATAAATCAATCTGTCTTTATCATTAATTCTTCTGCTCCAATATCCAACTAAATTTCCGCTTAGCGGCTCTGGCTTCCCGATTCCCTCATTGCCATTCCTGACAATATCATTGATTAACTGGTTGGTCTTTTTCAAAGTTTTACGGTCCTCTGTTTGCCAATACACATAATCTTCCCAACCAGTATCCGCAAATACCTTATTCATCATTTTCTGCCTCAACTAACTCATGAACCGCGCACTGTCCATTTTCCAATTGTGCTTTTCCCCTCATCAGCCAATCATAATTTTCTTTATTTCCCATAATATAAATATTTTCCATCAAATTATTATAGGATTCCTCTGATATCATAACCACATTTTTATTATCTTTTCTCGTAACTATCATAGTTTCGTAATCATCTGTCACTTTATCCAGATACATTTTCATATTATCGCGAAGGTTTGTATAGTTTACCGCCAACATGATGAATCACCTCCCTAAAATATGCAGCATTTTCTGCACTTATATTGCAGACCGCCAGAACTTACGATAACGCAACCCGAAAATCGGCTAATTGGCGGTCTGTACTCGGGCATACTGTAAATTTAACCAGTGTACAGTATATATTATAGCGTACAGTTTTCTGTACGTCAACACTTTGTTATATAGTATATTCATTTCCACATATTAATATTTATGGTACGAGGCAAGCCATTGGCCGATTTCTTCTATTACCTCCGCAGCCATTTGCCGCTTTTTATCTCACATTTCACAAGCACTTACATTACCCTTCATTTGGCAAATGTTTTCAACCATGAGTGCAAATTTACCCCTTGGCATTTCTCTGGAAGTTTTATTCTATTTTCAACCCTTTACTGATTTCACATAATCTTTGACCATGAATCGGTCAAAAGATTTCTTCAGCTTTTCTATATCTATCTGGGTATACAGCGAATAGAGTTCCATCTTTGCCGTGTCTTCCTTAACACACTCATATACATTCGGGAAGATATGCATCAGCCTGTACTGTTCCGGTTCTGTTACCAGCCGAATGTTGTTATCAAGTAACAGGTTGTAAAACCGTTCATACTGATCCGACTTCATCATCCATCCCCTGTATATGGCTGTATATGCTCTTCATCAAGCGCGGACTGCGGTAGATGCCCTCCTTATCCGCATACAGCAGGGTTTCTTCGTCAAGGAGCGTAACATACCAGATATTTCCTTCCAGGCTCTCCCAATCTGCCAGCTTCACCAGCCTGCCGTTTTCCGTATCTACATACTCCAGACTCATCCCTCCCTCGCCCGCTATAGACAAAAGGGCAACACGTCCGTCATACAGCGGAACCAGTTTCCTCCTGTAAAAGAATATAGCCACGTACCTTCTTCATAGAATCCGTTGCCCCTTTTTCTGCGAAACTTTTTCCTTCCTTAAAACCCCAACCGTTAATCAGTGCCTTTTTCTCCGAACAGCCTGGACAAAATTCCTTTCTTCGTTTTAGGGGTTTGCGTATTTTTTTCAGATAGTTTTCTTTCGGATGCTTTCTGTGCGTTTTCCTGCTGTTCCGTAATCGTTTTTTTCTCTGCCGAAATAAGGGCAATGTCATATTGGCTTATTTCATGTCCCAGCAACTGCATTATTTTCAGCTCGTCCTCCGCATCCAGAACCGCGTTATGTGTCTCCTGATATCGCCTGTCCCCACCGAGCATTCTCAAGATAGCTTCAACGCCGTATCCCTGTTTCAGCCTCCCGGTCTTATAGCATTCCGCGGTGTCCGGAATCGCTTTATTATACTGGCGGTATGCGGCCAAGCGCATAATATCGTACCACTTGTACCCGGCATATTCGGGCAAATGATTCTTATCAAAGCTTGCATTATAGGCAAATAGTTTCTGTATCCCATACGATGCAAGCCATTGGTCAATCTCTTTTAACGCCTGCTTTCTGCCGGTGACACGGACTCCTTTTTCCGTAATCCTTAATTCGCCCGTATACATTCCTCCCACTCTGTACTCCGGGTCAATTATGTAATATTGGGAATCGATTTTTTTCCAGGTTTTTGTGTCGGCAACTACCACGCCGATTGACATTACTTCATCATTCCAATTTGTCTCCGTATCAACCACTGCAAAGTTGTCTGGCTGCTCTTCTTTTGCTGTCCTTTTGGTGACATCCGCTTCAAAATACGCTTCCAGCACCCCTTTTGTGACTGTTTTTGTCACCGCATCCAAAAAAGCCTTCCTGTTCGGCACCTCTATCTCATAGGATGTATTATCTCTGGTATTCCACAGAATCCCCTTCTGTTTTTCCATGGCAACCAGATAACTGGCGCACTGCAGGAAATGCTCATGTGTCAGCTCCGATACGAATTTTAATTCGTATACAATGTCGTCCTTAACCACATCGGCAAATCCCTTAGCCGAGAATTTGGGGTTATCACTGTTTTGCTCACGGAATTCAATCCGGCATTCCACCTGGGCGGCCTCGTCTCTGCGCAATCGTGTCTTGAGTCTGGCTTCTATGAGTTCGCTCTGTTCTTTGCTGACAAACGGCGTTTCCACCTGGGTCCTGTACCTCTTCTGCTTTGTTTCCAGGGAAACCAAAAACAGTATTTTCTCATTCAGCGAAGCGTTTCTGATCTCTTCCGTATACAGTCCGTAGAACTCCGGATTCAGTAAAAGCTTTAGTTTAATCGCCGCATCTATTTCATAGTTGTCAAAATAAACTGCCTCCTGGTATATTCCGATACAGGGCGACAAATCAATCAGGGCATCCGTACTTTTTATATTGATTGCAGAGTTGTCTTCCGATTTGGTTTTTCGGATTTTCAGCATGGAAAAACACTTTTCCACATCCTCTTTGTATTTGAAATCAAACATTTCACTGATATCCAAATCCTCAAATTTATGATTTGTGTCAAGAAATGTTGAGAGCGTTCCCTCGCTCAGCATAGCCTCTTCCGGCTTTACAAAAATAATATGGTCTTTCCCCCGGCTGGCCGCAACACAGAATATATTTCTCAAAATAAGATAGGACTGCTGCGGTTTCGATATCCTTACGCCCCAATAGCTTTCCGTAAAGTCAAAGATTACGCAGATTTTTCTTTCCAGGCCTTTGCTGCTGTCATAGGTTGTAAAAATAGCGGAATCTTCCCTGGGTTCCGTTTTCCCCATGGAATCATTATCGGATATGGTGGCGTATACCGTCTGCTTGTTGAATTTGTGCGGGTATCTTTCCTCCAAAGTGTTTAAAGTGTCGGCCATGGCCCCTGTTCTTGCTCCCAGGCACAGAATGTTCCCAGGGGGCTGCTGCGCCAAAAATGCCAGCACATCTTCCTTCGCCATTTCTTCGACTCTGCAGCCGGCATTCACTCCCCGTATTTCCTTCTTCCACACCCGCCCAAGCATATTCGCCAGATCAGCGGACAGGCGAAAGCACTGGGTAAACCTGAGTTTAAGGTGTTCTTCCAGATATTCCTTCATAAACGATTCCACATTTAATGTGGTTTTATCGTATATTTTCTGTTCCATATCCCCCACTGCAATAATCTGCATGTCCGGGTTGTCGTCCTTAATCAGCTGCAGCAGCTGTGCCAGTTCCTGTTCAATGTCCTGATATTCATCAATGATCAGAATATCGTATTGACTGATTGGCGGTTTCAGGGAAATGAAGGTCTGGATGAGATCGGAGATTCCCGCCGATACGCCGTTTCTGCTTAAAATCATATAGGCAAACCCGTGATAGTTGGTAACCGTAACGTTCCGCTTTTTTATCTTGGATTTTGCATCCAGTTTCAGAAGCTTATTGTAGGTCAGGTACAAAACGTTTTTCGTTCCCGGCAGCATATTGCACAAATGTTGGATGGCAGTGGTTTTCCCGCTTCCGATACAGGCATCCACAAGAATGTTTTTTCCCTGCAATGCGTTTTCGATGAACAGCTGCTGCTCCTCTGACAGCTTTACGTTGTATGTGGCAGCCATGTGTAATTCCCCTCTCTTTTGTTGCTTTGGCGGTGTTGGGCGGTGTTTTGGACGGCGGATGGTGCGTGTCTGACTGTGTGGCTCTCGAGTCTGCCATCGTCAGGTGGTAAGTATTTAGCGTAGCTTCATAGAGATACTTTGTTTCCGTACACAAATTCTAAGCGTTTATTTTGATACCGTCTCCTGTAATACTCCATTGTCCGATATTCGATTATATCTCGCATCTGTTTCCCTATGACCCGGTTCTTCATCATTAGCCCAAAATCTTTGCTAATCGCAATCATGTATCCCTCTGCATCTACAAAGAATCCTTTTCCCAGTCCGTTATATGATACCTTTCCAACAAATTCCTGGCATGCTCCAATCCATCCGGAGTAATATAAACCGATTTACTTCTGGAGGGATGACTTCCCTGACGTATGTAATCCTTTTCTTCAAGTTCGTTCAAAATTTTAAATGCATATCCCTTCCATGCATAATAATCTTTCTTTTCGGAAAAACGGTCTGTCTCTGAAAATTTTGACAGGTATAACAACATTAATGTCAGCTCTTCCATGGCCTGACTTGGATTTATTTTGTCCATTTGTACCTCCTCTGTGTCGCATCGTTAACTTGCTTCTCTTTCCCCTAGAACCTCAATCATGAATAACTTATTTCACTACCGCTTTTGAGTCATTTTATTCACTGGCAGCATCCATATATAACTTAAAAGTTTTCATCTGGCCTTCGAACATTTCTATATTTTTGTACATCTCGTCCAGTTTTGCACTCATTGTTTCACGTTTCCTTCTGTCCTCATCTTCCCTTTCCACAAACATATCAATCTGCTCTTGAAGTTTCTCCTTCTCTGCCTCCAACCTCCAGATATTTCTTTTCAATTCTTCAACATCAGCGTCAATGCTTTCATCAGCCCTTACCCAGCCGCCGCTGTTAATCTGCTTTTTTATCTGGTTCAAACTCCCCATAACTTTTGCTTTCAAGTCATCCTTATTTTGATAAAACTTTACCAGTCTGCCGGTCATCGCCTTCCCTCTGAATTTCATCAGCAGCGCCATTACATCATTATCAGACTCCGTTTTGCCTCTCTCCAGTTTTGCTATTTCTTATACAAGAAAAGCAAGAACAGGCTTTCCCTGTTTTAAAGCGTATTCAAATTCCATTTCCGTATAGCCCATCTTTTCCCATTATCATCCTTACCCAGCGAACCATATTTTCCGGCAATAATAACCAAATAGATATCAGACTTGTCTATCACCTTTTTAATAAATTTCCACTGCTCCAAATTAGAGGCAGGAAACATCTCCATTCCTACCAGTATACAGTCACATTCTAAAATGGCCTGAGTAACTTCCTTCCGCTCATCCTGCAAACCATAATATGTCGAACTGACAAATACATCAAACCTTCTCTCCATCATTTGCTTTTCCCCCTCTAACATATCATGAGCTTTTTCGTCAGGAATCTGTTCTTCGTCACCGCAGCTTCCCTCTTCAGAAACTGCATCCCCAAGTGCATCATACATTCTTTTTGCAAAAAGAGACATTAATTTCATATGGGGTTCAAACCAAATTTCATCATAAAGCCACTTTTTGTTTTTATCAAATAACTTATAATCATCCGGTATCCCTTTCATGCGTGCCAATTCTCTTGGCGTTATCCGTCTTAACCGTTGTTTTGATTTCAAAAGCGGAATTCTGTAGGTACCGTTAACCTCTTCGCTCCTCTGATATTTTCCACTCCTCCATACATAAAGCCCCTCATCCTTACATTCGACGTTGACTTTTTCGTTTTTCACGTCATATGTATAACTGACATCATCTTCCTGAAAATCTTCAAATGCTGTAAAATAAGACGCGTTATCCGGAAACAGGAATTCCGCATGGACATCCCTCCGCAGTGCTGCTAAATACACCCGCCGTTGGCAAATTGGCGAACCTGTAACTCGCCCCACATCAAATTCGTGATAATTCAGGACATAACGCTCTTTCCCAAACCAATTCATCAAATGCCGAAGCATATCATTTCCTTTAATTTGCAAACTGACTTCAAATAAAAACGCTTTCGGCATGCTGTGACCTAATACAGCCCGAAAAGTGTCTTCTATAATTTTGAAATCTTTTACAATTGTGAGGGATTGTCTGCCCTCTCTCATACCGGCAGTTGAAAAATTCTGAAATCGCGTAAAACTTCCAATGACAATATCAGCATATGGCAGATTATCAGGCATAACATCATAAAGATACCCTGCATCCACCCCAGATTTTCTGATATTATGCTTATTTCTTTCGGGTCTCTTACCAGGTTGCATATCACCTGAAAGCCTGCCTGTTCAAAGGCTAATGACATGGTTCCCATACCTGCACATATATTAATTACTGTATACTGTTTCGTCATATGCACTCCAACCTTTTGATCGCTTATGCTATTGCCGGGTTTTTGTCTATCCTGAATCCCCAAACTTTACACACCGTTCTGATATCGTCTCCTGTAATACTCCATTGTCCGATACTCAATGATATCACGCATCTGTTCCCCCATGACCCGGCTCTTCATCATCGGCTCCAAACCTTTTCGAATTGCAATCATGTATCCTTCTGCATCTACAAAAAATCCTTTTCCCGATGATTTCAGATAACGATTCTCTGCAAAATTCCTTTTACAGCTTTAGTTCCACACCATATTCCCTCGTTATTTCATATGCCACATCATCTTTGCTGTCGTTATTTTTCCAGTTCAGATAGGCATCCCATATCTGCCTAACAAAAGATTCGCTTTCCGTCTGGGGTGTTCGGCTTTCCAAAATAGCCGCTATGCTGTCTCTGTCAGTAAAAATAGAAAAATACCTTTCTCTCAGTGTATAGCCAAATCCTTTTCCCACTGTCCTTTGTGTCATATCCCATAAAAAGCGATAAATACTCTCTTCATCCAACATTTCGGAAAACGTGCTTTTGATGTCTATATCTGGCATATGCCTTACAATATCATACCAGCCCCATATATTTTCTTCTCTGTAATAGATGTCACTGTACAGATTAATCCCATCTTTATCTATGCTTTCCGCCATCTGCCGCAAAACATCATACATGGCCGATGCCCGTCCTTCATAACGGGGAGGTGCGTCTTCCGAATTGGGATTCAGTCTCTTATGGAACAACATTTCTCTCCATGTCCAAAACCTATGGTATTGTCCCTGAATATCCTCCAGAAATATGTCAAACAATGACTGTGATATTCTATCCATGCCCTGGGAAAGCAGATAGCAAGAACGTTTTCTTGCAGAAACTCTAAATGATCTTATATAGTCGCACAGCTTCTCTGACATCTCATATAAAATACGAAACAAAACATTCCACTCTGCTTCACCAAGATCCTCAGAGAGCAAATCAAGCATTTCTAAAATCTCTGTCTGGTCAGGACCTTGATAGCAACTGCAAAGCGCCTCAAATCTGTGCCGACACAGCTCCTCCTTCCCATGTCCGGCTAAGGATACAACCTCCTCCAACGCCAACTTTATCTTCATATAATGGTTTGATTGGAGGGTAAAATACTGGTAAAAAAATTTACCACTGCATATTCTTGCATCCTGAATAACCTTTTTGTGGTGTTTACTGTACCCACCATATAATACCAGCTCTGCAACTTCACGGTTCTGTCTGTAATTTTCCAAATAAGGAAAAATCTCTGCCAGCAAGGCTCCCCACTCTTTATTTGCGAGATTAGAAAATAAACTATTAAAATAGATTTTTGCTTCTTCGCTAAACTTTTTCTTCCATTCAGCTCCCCCCATCTCCCACCCAAAAAGCACCCCACGATCAAACGATACAAAAAAATTTGCATTTTTTGCAATCTCCTGGTAAAGCAGCGGGTTCTCCCGTTTCAGCAGTTCCATGATAACATAATCTTTTGCATGCAGCCTTCTGATCCATCGCTCTTGCTGATCCAGAGAATTTCGCACACCGTAACAAGCGCTGATTATAGAATTAAAGAAACGTTTCATGTCTCTGACATCAACAATTTTACTCATGAAAGAGTCAGAAAGATGAAGCAGCTCTTCCTGAATCTTTTTCTCTGTGCGATATAGCACAAGCAAATTTTTCAGACAATCTTCAAAAACTTTCCTCTTTGTCTCCTGGTCAACCAGAGGTACATAAAACTCCATTTGAATCACTTTTTTCAGATAGTTGTCCTTCAGGCCAGCGTTCTTCAAAACAGTGCCAATTTGTTCCACATCAAAAGAAAGCAGATATATAATATGCTCCAAATCTAACACATCCGCCACTAATTTAAATAAAAGCAGGATGTTCTTCTCATCCATCCTCTCAATATTGTCCAGAACAAATACAATCTTCCTATTGTCTCTTCCCAGGAAGCCATTCATCAGTACCTTAATTTCCTGAACGGTCTTCTGCTCCTGCTCCCTATTCAGAAGCAGCTTAAACCCCTTTGTATAAGCATTAATATTAAATATCAGCTCCCCCAGCTGCTTCTTCCATCTTCGAATTCTGTTGATATCATAAGGAATTTCCGCATATTGGAAAATGGCATCCATCATACCAGAAAACAGAGCTTCCCCAGACTCATAGTTCCAAGGATCAAAGTCATCAATAATTTTGATATTTTCTTCACTCCGCAGCTCCCTTTTCACATTATTAATGACTGTAGTCTTTCCCTGCCCCCATTCCCCGGAAAGACTGATTACATACTTCCCACGGGGCTGACAGGTACGTATAACCTCACTGATGGCACAAATCAAATCCCCACGGTTCAGTAAGTCATAATCTACTGCTTCTTCCTCCAAATAGACTATATCTCCTTCATGGTGAATTTCACCTTGATAAAGCTCCCTTAAGGTATATGTATTATGGCTTTTTTCCTTTTCCTCTTCTACTCCCGCCAACATACGATAGCGAAAGAACAGATACCCTGCCAACAGCAGCAGTAAAATCAACGTCAAAAAAATTTTATAAATGTGAAATTGTTCATCTTCCGTCAAATACAGCAGCATTGTATAGCCAAACAGCATCCCTCCTGCCAAAACACCGGACCGGGCTGCCCTGTCAAGTTCTGTATCCACAGGCAGCAGCATCCATCTCCAAAGCCTTGTATACAGTAGAATTACACAGGAGGCAAGGAGTACTAAAGCAACAAACGCCGCTGCTCCAATCCTATTCAGCAGGAATGAACACCCATCAAGAGCATCTGTCAAGATAATGAAAATGCTGATTAGTATTCCCCACAGTAGGATGTCCTCAAATTTATGGTCGAAGCATTTCTGTATTTTATAAAGGAGTTTTCTCATTTTTTGGTCTGTCTTCCTTTTCCCGGTCTGTTATATGATACCTTTCCAACAAATTCCTGGCATGCTCCAATCCATCCGGTGTTATATAAACTGATTTACTTCTGGATGGATGACTTCCCTGACGTATGTAATCCTTTTCTTCAAATTCGTTCAAAATTTTAAATGCATATCCCTTCCATGCATAATAATCTTTCTTGTCGGAAAAACGGTCTGTCTCTTCAATGTCAGCTCTTCCATGGCCTGACTTGGATTTATTTTGTCCATTTGTACCTCCTCTGTATCGCATCATTAACTTGTTTCCCTTTCCCCATAACCTCAAGCATGAATAATCAATTATGTAATATTGGGAATTGATTCTTTTCCTGGTTTTTGTATTGGTTTCTACGATACTGCCTGACATTACTTCATCATTTCTATTTTTCTCAATATAAACCACTATAAATTTGTCTTATTTATTCCAAACTCTGTCTGCATTTTCAAATATACTCTTTCCCAATACGGTAAAACTCTGGATTCTTCTCCCTTTGACCGGTTCCTCCGTCAGTCCTACCGCCTGAAGCCAATACCGCAAAACCTTAACCATATTAGCGCCGACTCCCAACACATCCATGGGATTGTCTTCCTTACTGACAAAGACATCCGGACTCTGCTCCACATACTTCATCCCCTTACTCAGCCACCCTTTACGGATGAAAAACGTATCATGGGCCCGAAACTTCATAGCCATAAACCATCCTCCAGTATTTGTTACTTTGTCCTTAAATACTTGTCCATCATACATCCCCCATCCAGGTACTTCGGGGAAACACACATTTTGCAATGAATACACTTCTCCGGATTAATATAATAACTATCCCCCATAATCGATATTGCCCCTGCCTTACAAAGAGATTCGCATTTCAGACACTTACGACAGGCATTGAACTTCCTGATTTGATAACCTGCCATCCTCTGCAAAGCCTCATGATCCGCAACATTCATCGTCCTGATTTTTACCGCATACTCATACCCTTCCTGCCCAAAAGGCTGAATAGACAAAATCGGCACATTGGTTTTTATATCAAGCACAATCACCTCATTCAGCAGTTTCTTTCCCAACTCGGGAGCCACCCTTCCAAAAGGAACGAACATTCCGATTAATTCATCGTCAAACGGACGAACCAGACGATATATCTTGGCATGTTCCTCGGTTGTGCAATTGGTAAACCTGATTTTTACATCACCTGCGGAAGGGAGGCCATTCCCTCCCTGCCTCGCCTTCCACATACCTGTATCCACGTAAACTTCCGCGTCCGGTTTTCCCACTTTCTTTGCAAAACCGATTAGAAAATCCCTCCACTTTTTTGCATCCTCCGGCATATAAATCCGGAACAAAAACTGCGCTCTGGGATTATTATTAGGGCAGCACCAACACCCTACACGATCATATCCCAATCTGTATGCTTCGTTAAAGTCAATTTTTTCTGATAGAATATAGAGCCAAATATCCATATCCTTCCAAAAGAAGATGGGAGAGGCAACCGTCTGCTGCTGAATCTTGACGTTTTCCGCGTCATCTTCAATTCGATTATATTTACTCCGGCTGACAGATTCAAATTTCCGGATGCCATAAAACGTCAGTATCTGCTGATTCCGATACAAACTATTCAAAACCCTTGTAATAGGCCCTGTCTTGAACATAGAACAGCACCAACGCATCATTCTCGCAGGTGGCCCTATGTCTTCACAAACGTCATAAAAATTCTGTTCCATATTCTTTGCAGTTAAAAAATTGGATTGAGAATGGTTTGTATGATAGCGTTTTGCATACGCAACCGTGGACGGAAATTCTAAGGTGGTATTCCCAAAAATATGAACCAGATTTGGATTGCTTAACGCCTTTATCACAACATCTGCTGTTACCGTGGAATCTTTCCCCCCTGAAAATGAAATAACTATCTTCTCTTCTTCAAATTCTTTCGCGGCTCTTTTCACAAACGTATAGGCTTCATCCTTTATATGATTGGTCCGATTCCGGTTAGCGAGAATACATTTTTCAATGTATTTATCAAAGACTTCCCCTTGATTCATACCTTTATATTGATTGATTTTTTCCAATACAGCATTGGTATCCACATTTTGAAACAATTCATTTGACAGCGATATGGACTTGCCGTCTATATAATACCTATTATTCACAGCCCATACAGAACTCTCTGCAAACTCATTTGGCGACTTATCCAGGAGAATCTCCAAAAGCAGTCTCTCCTCAGGGAATACAGGACGTAAATCCATTGCCAGATACCGCATCTTCCCGCTGCACAATGGGCAAATTCCCCTGTCAGCCTGATTTACCCTCTGAATCACCGGAATATTGCATCTTCTGCACCAGTATATCTTTGTCGTGATATCCTCGTCGCTTACAGTATCATTCCCGCAAACCGGGCATTTTTCTTCATTCGTTTCTATGTTGCAGCTCTTGCACCACATCTATCGGTCTCCTCAATCGAATTTATCCCATTCTAACATAAATCCGTCGCACTTACCAGATGCAACTACTCATAACAGCAAATAATTATCAAAAAAATTATAATAATTTCACCCCACACGGCAAATCCGTTTACATATTACAAAGCTGATAAACCCTTCTGAATACGGCCCTGCTTCGTACACATCAAAATAAATATGTACCCCTGCCGGAGAAACATAAAACTTAAAATCATCAATATCCTGATAATCATCAAGTGTAAAATCTGGATAATAGAATGGCCTGTGTTCAAAATCACTCTGTATTTCCTTTTCCAGTTGGAACTTCCTTTCAATTATCTTATATATTTCTTCATCTGTTCCAGAAACAACATCCCTCAGCTTTAGCAGTTTCCCTGTGTTTAAATCATAGACTCTGACCTTCCATACAGGCATGCCATGAGTACCTCCGGAATAAATATATTGGCTAAAGCGAATACACAAAATTCCACCTTCGTTTAGTAAAACCTCGTATTCTAATTCATCCGAATGTTCTTCTCTCATCCAATCTTTTTCTACACTGTTTACATTTTCGTAATGCCAGCTTTTCCACTCCCTTAACACTGTTTCATAGATATCACGAATATCATTATTGATATATCTGACAGCCTCTATTTCTTTATCTTCGATATAGGGATAATTCCAGGAAACAGTAAGATCCTTATTCTGGTTCGTCCAAAACTCCCATTCTTTTACAGCAGAAGTAATTCTAACTGATTCCACCTTTCTGCTCTGAGGTCTTAATGTCTTCTGTTGAACCTCCAAAAAATTTTTACAAAACTCTATCCCGCACCCGGTCTCCTGCATAAATTTTTCTGACAGCATTTTTTTATTATCAAGAAATATATGATCCGCTGATACAAACAAATAAGTACCTTGATGTTCTTTTGCATATTCCATCATTGAATACCAAATTACTACATCCTTGAATCCTTTATCCGATTTACCCTTTATTCCTTCAAATGGTGGCATTTTATGGATTGCATCCCAAATAATATCGTCAAAATATTCCCTGCAAAATGGTATCTTTAAAACATGATGTTCTTCAATATAACAATCTGCCATTTTCTGATTCATCAAACTATATTCTTCTATTGATGCACCTATTTTATATGACATCAATTCTCCCATTTGCCCGGAAATCTCCTCTAGTTCTTGCAATCTGGCGTTGTAAGCTTCTTTTTTATGCTGAATCAGCTCCTGATAGACCATCTCAGAAAGGCATACTTCACACTTATCTGCACAGTTCCCACTGTTTTTCAGGTTTAATAAATCATTGAAATTTTTGTTGAACTGAAAACGTGTAAAATCTGTTCCCGATTGAAAAGAACAATTAAGATAATTTGTATCTGTGACAATATATATCATATCTTTCCCCTTCTGCTTAGCTTCCTTTCCTGCCCAAACACATATGGGCAGTGATAGATTTTATCTACTTATCCTTCCCAAACTCCCCTCTCCTCCCCTCAAAAAACCTCCAAAAATACCTCACATTCTCCAATTCCGTCCACTCCTTCTCCTCCCAATCCCTGGAATCCAGATCATAGATTCTCCCCTGCAGCGTCCCCAGAACAAACGGCGAATGAGTGGCAACAATAAACTGACACCCCAGAAACCTGGCCATCCGGTTCAGCTTTTCCGCCAGCGCAACCTGGTTCTCCGGAGACAGCGACACCTCCGGCTCGTCCAACAGATACAGCCCGTCCGGCTCAATGAAATCCTCCAGCATCTGCAGCGTAGTCTCACCATTGGAATACTTCTCCTGGGCATACACCAGATTCTCCAGCTGCCGCCGCGTCCCATAGGAATCCAGCGCCCCTCTCACCGCTTCCTTATCCATCCCCCGCCTTACATGCTCATACACATAACCGTCCTGCAGCACCTGCTCCTGCTGTATCTTTTTAATCTCATATAAAATATCCTCACTCTTGATATACCTTGCGCTCTGTGGAATTTCCCTAAACGGCCTGCCATCCTCCCGTTCCCCCAGGGTAAACCTGCACTCCTCCACAAACCGTTCAAAATAAGCCACCCTTCCAAACTTATTACTGGCCGCATACTCCTGCCCCTGCAGCTTCAGCTTATTGGCAATAATGTTCAGCACCGTAGACTTCCCCGACGCGTTATTGCCGTACAGCATGGTCACCGGACCGAAGTACAGCCGCCTTTCCGCCTTTCCGGCGAACACATTGTAAGGGTAAATATTGGGATTATCCACCGACTCCTCCGAAAACAAAAAGCTGCTCAAATAAATCACATGCGCACCTCCCATTCTTCTCCTGAATCCCCTTAAAACCCCCGGCACACATCCCGCTCTTCCCCCAAAAAACTCGCCGCCCCCACATCATACCGCATGATCTTCCGCCCGAACATCTCTGTTTTCGTCCCCTGCACCTCCCCCGCGAGAACTTTTCCCGCCGCCTCACGCAGCACCGGGATCAGCTCCGGGCTCACCGGAAAGCTTCCATGGGAAGGATAAATCCAGTCAAAAGCCTCTCTGTACCCCTCCAGTTTCGCCAGACTATGAATATAGGCATGCATCTCCCGCTGTACCCCGAACATAAAGATCTGCCCATCCTGCACAGGATCCCCGCCGATCAGAACCCTGGCATTCCGATCCAGCACCCCGATACTCCCCGGCGTATGCCCGGGCAGGGAAATGATCTCCAAGGGCCTGCCGCCCAGATCCAGAACCTCCCCGTCCCACACCGGAAGAAACTCCCCCGTCTTCCCCTGTGTGTTATAGTAGTTCGATGCCTCTGCCGGATGCATATAAAAAACCGGGAATTCCCCATTGCTCCCCACATGATCCCTGTCCCCATGGGTGATCAGCAGCGACACCGGAAGCTTTGTCAGCCCCTCCGCAATCTCCCGGGCGTTCTGCACCTGCATGCCACTGTCTATGAGCAAAGCTCTCTCCTCGCCTTCCAACAGGAAAAAGCGCACTCTTTCCTCTTCAATACGCCATGTATGGCCGTCAATCTGTATTACCTGATATTCCATCCTGTATCTCCTCCCGTAAAATTACTTGAAACCCCTATATTCTCCAATCCCCGGTGCTAATCCCCACAAAAAATGCCGGAATCCCCCATTCTAATCTCCACAAAAAAACGCCAGAATCTCCTCCACGTACCGCCGCATGTGTCCGTCGCCGCTCATATAAATCTCATGCTTCGTCCTCTCAACCGGCGCCAGTCTGGCAGTCTCCGTCCGGCTCACAAATTTCTCCTGCGCCGACTTGTCCACATAATCATCCCGCTCTGCCTGGAATACCAGAATCCCGGCGGTAATTTTACCGCAGTTTTCCTTTTTCAATACATATTTCGACAATCGGGCCGCTTCCCGGAGCCATGACCAAGAAGCGCCGTTTGTCTGGAATCTCTCGTTGCTCTGCCGTTTCCGGGCATAATATTCATATCGTTCCCTTGAAGTCGCCGCACTGCCTTCAAAGGTCTCATCCCCTCGGAAGGCATGGTGCCCGGCAACATATCTCCCGCCCTTCCCCAGCCAGACCTGGATACTCGCAATCCCATATGCAGCCCCCAGTGGGATCCCCCCGGTCAGCGGTTTGAACATGGGAGAACTCAGCACCGCCTTCCGGAACACGTCCTGCCGTCTCTCAAGAAACGCCGCCCCGATCCCCCCGCCCATAGAATGCCCGTACAGATACAATGGAAGCCCGGGATTTTCTCTCGCCGCAATCTCCTCCGACAGATATTCCAGATCCGAAAGATACTCTTCAAACCGCCCAATATGTACCATGGACAGATCTTCCCGGCTTCTCGCCGAGCGCCCATGTCCCCGCACATCCATAATATATACCTGATATCCGGCCTGAAGGAAATAATATATCATCTCACCGTATTTTTCCGCAGACTCGGAAAAGCCGTGCACCATCACCACAACACCTCTGGCGCCTTCCCGTCGATAACTCTCGTAATAAATCATCCCTCCGGCCTCTTCCCCTTCCCCGCTCCCGCGATACCTCTTCCCTCCGCCGCCAGGGCAGAAGAAACCGCAGTCCCGATGCCGCTTTAAATACGGGACTGCCTCATTTTCTATCCTTTCCCGATAGCCCTGCTCTGAAATAAACTCTATTTTCATCCTTTGTTCTCTTCTTTCCGCAGCGCCTCTCCGATCTCCTCCATCTTCTCATCCGTCAGCTTGAATTTTTTCGTAAAGAAAACCGCAGCCGCAGCCAGTCCCGCCACGGGAAGCACTGTCATGGTCAGCCGCAGCCCCATCACGGACTGACCAGCAGCCATCGTCTCAACCTCCGTATTTTCGCTGATTTGGAATACAGCCAGGCAGATGGATGCCAGAAGCACCGCCACACCTGATGCCAGCTTCACCACAAAGGTCTGCATGGAAAAGATCACGCTCTCATCCCTGCTCCCGTTCTTCCACTGGCCGTAGTCCACGCTGTTTGCCAGGAACACCGTGGTCAGGATGGTCAGCAGGCCGTTTGCCCCAAAGATAAAGAATCCGGGAATGAACAGCATGAACATGTTTGACATTTTGGTGCAGGCCAGTATGAGCAGCACCGCATATCCCGCCACCGCCATCCCCAGGCTGGTGCAAAAGACCTGCACGGTGGACAGGAATTTCCGGATCAGGGGGTACAGCAGCATCATGGACATGATCTGCACGGCCCCTCCGAAAGTGTTGAACAGGGTATAGGCGTTCTGCCATCCCTCGCCCCCGAAATCATATTTGAAAAAATAAATTACCAGGTTGCTGGTGAGGTAAATGGAACAGTTGATCAGCACGATGGAGATCACCACTGTCATCGCCTGGTCATTGCGGACCAGCGCCCGGAACATATCGCCGATGGAATTCACAGGCATGTCCACGGTGGATTTTTCCCTGATGCACAGGCACATCAGCACAGCCGTAAAGGCAAAGAAAACCGCCACGATCAGGGCAAACCACTTAAAGCCTGTTCGCTCATCCCCGTTTCCCAGGAAGTACACCGCCGGCATGGTAATGACCGTCACCAGTGCGCTTCCCGCCCCCGCACAAGTCCTCCCCAGGGTGGATAAACTCTCACGCTCCCTGCTGTCCCTGGCAAACGCCGGGATCATGGACCAGTAGGGAATGTCCATCATGGTATAGGTGACACCCCACAGGATATAGGCGGCCGAAATATAGATCAGTAACGGGTTTCCATCCAATTTCTCCGGCACTGCGAACATGGCATAGAGCACCAACGCATTGATTACGGTTCCGCTGAACAGCCATGGCCGGAATTTCCCGAAACGGCTTTTTGTCCTGGCCACCAACACCCCCATCACCGGGTCGTTAGCAGCGTCAAACACCCTGGCCGCCAACAGCAGGATGCCTGTATACACTGCGCTGACCCCCAGAATATCCTCGTAGTAGTACAAAATATAGCTGGCTGTCAGCATATACACCATATCCTTGCCCACAGCTCCGATGCCGTATGATATTTTTTCTTTTATAGATAGTTTCATTTCTTTTCTTTCCTCTCTTACTCATGCTTTCTTTTGCTTATGCCTCACTATCCCGCCTCTTCCTCACCGTCTCCGCCCCGTTCGTCACTTCCCGGTACCGGAAGCACCCCTCCAGGTGATCATTCACCATCCCGCAAGCCTGCAGATGCGCATACACCGTCACCGAACCCAGATACTTAAACCCTCTCTTCTTCAAATCCCCGCTCACCCGGTCCGACAGGCCGTTCCTGGCCGGAATCTGTCCCTTCTGGTGCCCCATATACAGAATCGTCTTTCCCCCTGAAAATCCCCACAGGTACTCGCTGAATGTCCCGAACTCCTCCCTGACTTTCCGAAAGCACCGGGCATTGTGTATCACAGCCTCCACCTTCCGCCTGGACCGGATCATCCCCTCCGTCTCCAGGATCCGCAGGATATCCTCCTCCCCATACTCCGCCACCTTCTCATAATCAAACCCGACAAAGCATTCCCTGAAAATCTCCCTCTTCTGGAGCATCATATTCCAGTTCAGGCCGCACTGCATGACCTCCATCATCAGATACTCAAACTGCTTCCTGTCATCCCGAACCGGAACGCCCCACTCTTCGTCGTGGTACTTTATCATCTTTTCATTGCACAGACACCATCCGCACCGTTCCATAACCGCAGCCTCCTCCATTTTTCCAGCCCAATTTTCATAGACTACTGACACTGTCATTTTCCTTCCGCTGTCCGGCAGATTCTCCGGAAATCCAGAACACACCAGGCCAATCCGTATTCTACCACCCAAACCCGTTCCCAGGTTCAGGCTCCAAAAAGAACCGCCTTCAGCATTTCTTCCTCATGAGAATACAGTATGCACCTGGAATCCCCTCTTCCGTTATAATCAATAAGAATATCCATGCCGTGTTTATTTGCAATTTCCCATACATCTCTGGATGAAAGAACGGAAATCTGAACATCTCCCTGTAGCGCCTCCCACCGCAGCCTCTCGTGAATATACTTTATACAATCATCAATATTTGTAAAAACAATCAGGTACCCGTTTTCACTGGGTACTACATTTTCTATTAACTTAATTCCGTTTATCTTTTTAGTGGAATTATATGTAATAAAATTCCTCTTTTGGAAAATATCCTTTATTACCTCCCAGTCAGATTCCTTCCTGTGACTCTTTCCAAGCTTAATTTTTAACAGTGAAATCTCTTCCTTTGTGGCTAACTTCGCCTCTGGTTTATCTGCAATATATTCGTCAAACTCTTTCGACATGGCACACTCCTCTCTCATCACGGTCATTCTTCTTACCATTTTACTACTTCCCTGTAAAATATGCTACCTCTATTTCTTCCGCTTTACTGCTTCTCTGTAAATTCTCTAAAGTGCAAATGTGTAGGTTAAAATGGATATGCCAGGAGGAAGCCAAAGATTTTCCCTCCGGCATCACATCAGGACGGAAAAGATTGCAAATTCAGATGCATGCTGCAGAAGCCTTTTGCGGAATGTCCTTCTGATACGAAGTTTTTCGGGGAAGTAAAGGAAAGCTTGCTGAAAAAAGGTAACAGTCGAGCCATCCGCTGCATGAAAACGCAAGCCCAAGCCTGCAGGCCAAAGAAATCAAGCAATTCTATCCTGGTACCAGAAGAGCCGCTGGGAACCAGGAAAGAAACGAACCTGTCGGCCCCCATTTTTCTGGAACGTAAGCGTCAAATAAGATAGTGGATAGAAAAATAACCACCAACCCTCTATAATAA
>OFHM01000834.1_pt1 | contig 23162 bp, 17 predicted proteins | sample 1521311 | NCBI WGS metagenome assembly OFHM01 (sample SAMEA3504083, study PRJEB24116) | mouse gut metagenome | biome: mouse gut; feature: mouse-associated habitat; material: faeces | place: Denmark | collected 2011 | reverse complement strand
GGCAGCCGACGGCATTCGCGATAATATTGGCAAGCGTCGTCTTCCCTAGGCCCGGCGGGCCGCTCAACAGGATATGGTCCAGCACGTCGTCGCGCTGTCTGGCGGCTTCCACCATCAGCATCAGGCGGTCCTTAATCTTCTCCTGGCCGCAGAACTCGCTGAAAGCGGGCGGTCTGAGGGACAAATCGAAGGCGGAGGAGGGGGCCTCCGTGGTGCGTGTGTAAAAGGACTCTCCCATGCGCAGGACTAGCAAACCCGTCTTTGGGGCATCCGTCAAGGGGGAAGTGCGGTCGGGAAACGCCTTTTCCGGGACATGCCGGAAGCCTTTGACCTTTTTTGAGGACGGGAGGAATGCGGAGCCGCGGAAATGATGATACTCGGTGAACGGCATGTCCCGCCTTCTCTCCTTACAGCGTGGGTTCTCATTTCTGCCGCGTTTTCCCGGAACCTTGGGCTTCCGGAATCCGTCAATCTTCTCTTCCTGTCTCGTTTTTGAAACTTCCTAAACGTTTTATGATCAATTCTTGCTTCCGGACGGAAGCAAGCTTATCAATAGAGGTTCTTACCTGAACCTTGCCCGATTGCCCGGAAGCCGCAAAGGTGGAGAAAGAGAAAAATTCTTATTTGCTCTGCGGGAAAAACAGGGCAGGGCGGGAGGAAATCTGCCATGCCCTCATGGAGGATTTTTGTGAAGAACGTTTCCTTGTTCCTTTCAAAAATTCTCAAAATACGCTTCGTTGCTGTTTATGCCCGTTGAAGACTTCCTCGTGCTACCGGGGCGCTTTTCATCCTCTTCGAGCAGCTGCCGGAAACGTGAAAAAACTCGGGGAAAACGGGAAAATTCCTTCCGGATGAAAAAAAGATTGCCAAACCTCTCTTCTGCCGTTATTCTATCCCTGCTTTCCTATCTAGCACAATCTCCAACGGGCAGGTGTCAGAGTGGTCGAATGAGCACGCCTGGAAAGTGTGTGTACCGCAAACCGGTACCGAGGGTTCGAATCCCTCCCTGTCCGCCATCAATTTTCCACTGCAATATATTTGTAATGAGTATATTGCGGTTTTTGTTTGTAAGGGTATGGGGAAAGTATTGGGAAAAGTTGAAGCAACAAATTGACCTTCTTGACTATTTCTCATAAAACGATATTATTCAAGGATGACTTTTTCTGTTTGTAGAATAATAATTGTATTATGTCTCATAATAATAAGTCTCGTTCTTTTTTTGAATGTTGACGAAACACAATCTAAGATTATAACAGCTGTAATAGGATTTGTCGTATCTTACCTTCCGTTATGCTCTTTTAATAAAAAAAGCTCCGTTAAAAATACAGCGCAAAATAAGGGCGTTTCAATTAGTGGCGGGAAAAACATCAACATTAATATGCTTGATAGTCCTATCAGAAAAGAGACGGAAAATAATCAAATTGCGTATTACAAGGAAGATAAACTGCTATGGGATCAATTTTTAAAAACTTTCCCTAAGGATGAATTTAATATTCTTACATCTCTTACATTTAGTGATTATAGTTACCCCGAACATTTTAGTCCAGTAGCTCACTATGCAGAAATGAATCTAATGTTTATTGATAATGAAAATAAATTTATCAATTTAGAATTACAAAATGCTTACATTTTTTTACTTAATAGCATATTGGAATACACAATTTTTCTTGCTGGAAATACATTTCCTTCTAAGCGAGGCAAGTACAATGAATTCGCAAAAGAATGGAGACACGAAGATCCCAGTAGATTCATAGAATGCGAAAAAAAATTACATGATTTATCTCAAAAAAGCCGAGATGCTTATAATGCTTTCTACAATTTAGCAAAAAATATATTTGCAACACCCATTTTTCAAAATCAAAAATGAATCCCAACCACCCTCATTGAGTGAGGCCATTATCAAACAATATTGTCAAATAATTTATAGCAATTTGTAAACGATTTAGAGCATCAATACACTAGGAAACGATTGGGCGTCTTTATAATTGATTCTATAATCATTAAGAATAGAAATAAACTACTGATCTATAGTAGTAAAAAATCGTTATTACCACCAAATCCCTGAAGGCTAAAACTAACGGAACTATTCACCAATATTCTGAACAATTTTCATAGAAATCATTTTAGGATTAATTGCTTGGAATATAATTTTATTGAAAATGCCTTCGTACAAAAATGATTGACCTTGAAAGTGCTGGAATTCGGTTATACCTAATCATAATCTCCCATACCCTCCATTTATTATATATACATTGAGTGAGACTAATTTTCTTATAACTTATTCATTTTCTTATGATTGTGAATTTAAGAAATTTCCCCAGGAGTAATACATGGTATACAGTAGTATACATTAAAAATTCTCTCTTTTATCTTTAGTATACATCGTATGAGACCATATTTTTCATAACTTTCTTATTACTATATATTTGCAAACTTTAAACCTGTTTTATATCCCTTCATTACTTGATTGTACAGGATCATTTGAAGAATACCTGTCTTGGGAAATGCAGATGGCAGTATATGGAGAATCATCTATACGCAGGTTATTTTATTCTGAATATCCCTAGAATTGATTATTCGAATTTGTAACCACTTCCCCTTACCAATTATCTTCCTTCCTGAATAATTTCCGTAGGAATCAATTTAGAATTAATTATCCTGTATTCCTTTGATTCCAAGTGATGAGGATAGTTTAAGTGAATACAGGGAAATGGTTAATTAAAAACGGCTTCGTACAAAATCTTCATTGAGGGATGGTGCTGTGTTTCCGCTCAATTGTACGTTGTTTTCCTTGTCCGTGGAGGGTAATTTATTCTGAATGTCTCTAGGATCATTTGTAAGGATTCCAGAGGAATGATGGGTATTAACCTACGTAAATCTAAAAAATTACCGTAAAAAATAATTTTGCCTTACAAATGACTGAATGGACTTTCCTCTTTTTCCAATTGATACATTTCCTAATGGAGAAAAAATTTCCATTTTTTGAGAAAAACATTTCCGAAGCATTTGGAAAAGTACCCCCTTCATGTGGAAGTCTCTCTATATATGCTGAGACCAAACAGGGATAGGCTGCCGATTGGGGGAGTGCATTTGATCTAACGGGGGGTACTGTGCTGTTTGCCGTACCCAGTATGGAAAGGAATAGTGTATTGGCGTAAAAATGAAAAAGGATGGAATCAGCAATGATTCCATCCCTTGATAACTGTTCTTTGTCTATTTTAGAAGCTGTACCTTACCGAAAGTGAGGCAGATTGGTTCACCTGGCTGCTTCTGGCTTCCAGAGTGTAGAATGCTCCAACGCTCCAGTTCTGGTTAATAACCCAGTTGGTCCCGGCATTCATCATGAAAGCGCTTCTGCCCGGATTGCTTCCTTCGTGTTTGTTGTCGATTCCGTAGATGGTGGATTTGACCGAAGGATTCGTTCTGGAGATATCCCCGACATAGGCGAGCGTCAGTTCTGGGAGAAGAAGCTGTCCGCCTCCTACCGATACTTCCTTTTTGACCGTAATGCCTACCGGAACACTCCATACCTGCATGTTGCCGTCTCTATACTGGCGGCTTCCATTGTCGTATGTTTCCATGAAGCTTTCCTGTGCTCCATGGACGTAATCAATCCCAATGAACGGCGTCAGCGTTGTCTTGTCGGTGACTTTGATGTTCCATTCTGCTTTAAGACCAAAGGAGAACACGTCGTCATTCCATTTTGCCTGACCGGGAAGGTATGAGGAATTACCAATGAGAGTATCGGCCCTGTTTTCCACCGAACCATAGGCGAAGTATCCGCTCAATCCAACGCTCTGTTTGTCGCACAACGTTTCAAGGTAATTGGCATAAAGACCGGTCATGATGCTATCCTGCTTGATGGATGCCTGGTTATCATCGGATTTGAACGTTCCGAATGTTTGACCGAAGGCAATGCCAGTACGGAATTTCTTCGTCCAGGCGTAGTCAATCCCTGCCGCATACCCGCCTCCGTTGTACTGGAACCCGTCCGCATGGGAAGTGGAGTTCATGGTAACGAAATCGCCCAAACCGCTTACCCATACATTGGAATCTCTCGGTTGGGTGACCTTGAATTGAGAAACAACCGTTTGGCCGAAGCTTTTGACGACGCTGGTACTTGACCACAGGGAATTGGCGATATTGGAGCCGTCCTTGCCGACCAGAGCGGCTGCTACGGCTTCGTCCGCCTGTCCTGTGAAACTGAGTATGCCTGTAGTAGAATCCCAGAGAAGACTGCCTTCCTTCAGGAGCTGGTTTTCATTATTCAGGGAAAGGACAAAATCACCATTACCGGAAACCGTTCCTTCCGTTTTGATAAGATCCAGAGTAAACGCTTCCATCCCTGCGGCTAAAATACCTAAGCCTACTTCTACTTCGGCATTCACTGTTCCATTCAAATTCAATGTGTTGGTCACGGAAATATTGGAATATGTACCTGAACCGTGATTCTCCAATGTCGCAGCGGTAATGCCGTCCAGATAAAAACCGAGCCTTGAGCCGTCATTTAGCATCAAATCCCCATGTCGTTGGAATCCCGGACTGTTGCCGACATAGAGAAGACCATTGGATTGGAGAATGGTTGAACCAAAGGTACCGCTGCCATTAACAGAAGCGTTTTCCGATACCGTTACATCCCCCTTCACCGTTCCATTGTTGCTCAAAATGGATGATACATTGACAAGAACATCTCCATTAATGTTATTCCTGTTGTCCAGCGATGCACCGGAATTGATGGTAACGTCATTGTTGATTGTCCCCCTGTTATTGACGGATGCAGTAACTGTACCATCGGAAGCATTCGAAGATCCAATCGTCAGTATGGAATCATCCGTTCCAAGAATGGTGTTTTGACCAATTTCCAAAAGGCCGCTCTGAACATTGACCTGTCTGGATTCATATTTGTCGCCAGTTAAAACAATGGCGGCATCCGTAATGTTTCCTCCCGCCTGGCCTACTTGGATATCCGCGCCTGCATTTCCGTTTGTCCCTACAATACTGAATCCGAGTGTATCGGAACCATTCATGGAGAATGTTTGTGTATCCGTAGTAACCAAATTCCCTCCCGTTCCACTAATGCAGGAATTGTTGAGTCCTCTGATGGTTTCCGTTGCATCAACGCTTCCCCCATTACTCAAAGAGACGACAACATCCTTGGAAAGAGTATCGGGAGCTTTGCCGTCTGTAATAACGGTTTCCGGTTGTTCCGGTTGACCGGGATTATAACCGTTGTCAACCAGTGTCAGAGCATAACGTCCATCCGTTTGGGTGATGGATACGAATTTTTTGTCGGTGATATTCCGGGATATTGTTTCGTCATCATATGTCCATGTGCTTTCAATGGCGCTCAAAAGCCCGGTGTCTCCCGTAATATTTTTACAGTAAAATACGACAGTCCCGGATTCAGGATTTAAGTAAACTCCATTTGCCGGACTATCATTGAAAAACTCTATTTTGGTATTCCCGGTAATGGACAAAGTATCCGTAATGGACATATTGGGATACAATGCATCATTATTTCCCCAAACAGTTACTTTCCCATCGTTTGCCAACGTCAGGTTTCCTTGCAGAATGGATTTTCCTGTAAATGTAGAATTTGAAGAATACCAAATTTCGAGACCGTGTGTTGCAGATACAGTATATTGATCCCTGATAATGGTTCCCTGGTCAAATTCCAGTTTAACGAAATCACTATCCTTGATTGTAGCTCCTCTCAAGTCGAGGACAGAGTGATGTTCGTCAAATGAATAAACCGAGAAAGAACAGGGAGTTTCTCGATTGGTTTCAGTAGAGAGAGAACCATTGAATGTTATTTGTGCTCCTCCCCACGCTTCCAGCGTTGCATTTTTGAGAACAATGCCGGAACCAATCGTATATTTGGCATTACCTGTAGCCAGGGTTTTTGAGCTTCCACCAGATATGGTGAACACCTCGTCCTTGAAATCCATGGTCCCTTGTCCTGTCAAAGTATAGGAACCATTATCTGATGCGCCCCAAGTAAGATCATAGAATTTATCAAAATTGACTGACCAGTTACCGTTAAGGCTCAGGTTAACGTTATCAAATCGAGGATATCCCGGATTCCCATAATCTCCGATATATTGATCCCAGTTATGGGTATTGAGGTTGATTGTTTCTGTAGCGATGACCGGTTGCGAAATGCAGGCAAGCACGGTCGCCAGCAGTACTGTAGGCAGATGTAACTTCATAATCAATTTTGGTTATTCATCCTCTTGGTTGGTAGGTGATAACGGTTGAATATCGCGTATCTCTACAACTGTAAAGAGGTATTTTAGGCCGTGGACATAAATTTCTCATTTCTGCAATAATGAATAGATGTCCAAGCAAAATGTACTCAAGGAATTAGGAGAAAGGATCAGAAACGAGAGAAAAGCCCAGGGATTCTCTCAGGAAGGATTTGCGCATGTTGCCAATTTGGATAGAAGCTACTACGGCAGCATTGAACGGGGAGAGCGCAACATCACATTTTATACCATCTGCGAAATCGCGGAAAAACTGAATAGGGATGTAGCTTTTTTCTGTCAGGATATTCCTCCTATCAAGTCAGGGAAATAACTGCTCATTACGGCAAAATAATTGACGGTCACTGTGTTTTATCGCTTACGGCCCCAGTGTTTCACGACATGATGGGTTCATGATCGGAACCGCATGCCAACAAGGAGCACTTGTCCGCGTAATATCCCATGAAGGACAAATCCTATTCTCCCAAAAAGGAAAACTGCTGGGATTCTCTTCTGAGGTTGTTTCCATACTCAAGGGAAATGCCCTCTTCATTTGCGACCATCAGGGAAACACTCTATCCACCCATCGTTATACGGCAAACCATCCAACCCACACCCATTCATCGAAAAGCCTCCTCTTTTACCTCCTGTTTGGATGCTTGGACAAAATAGGAGACGCATACCGATTGTATCAATTCCTGGGTAGGGGTAACGCCATAGGAACTGACGGGGGAGATTTGAATTGGAAGAATATCGGTATCTGTTTCTTATCCATTTTCTTCTGGATTGCCTGTTTCTTTGCTGCTTCAAAAATGGGAATCGTCGAATAATAAACCGACTTACTTTACGACATAAATTACTTACCATAATTGAGTTTTACCGCGTGCGAACTTCTGTTTCCACGGTATAATGAACTCATACATGGCAGCGAAGAAGTTCAAATTATGCAGACTGGTTCAGGAGAACGACGGACGGTACCGCGTTTACTGGAATACCATCAACCCCGACGGTTCCACCAGGAACAACAAATGCCGGGTCAAGGACAGGAAGGAAGGACTGGAAAGATGCCGGATCCTTGAAGAAGAGCTTTCGCAAACCGGACTTGTAGAGGAAACAGTCATCGAGCCCGAAGACAGGATCATGATCGACCGTTTCTACAAAACCAATCCTTCCATCTCTCTTGCGGAGTTCATCCGGCGCTATATGAGCTTCGTCGCCCATCCCAAGCAAAGCAGGACAGTCGGGGATCTCTTCAAGGAATGGAAAAAGCACAAGCTCCTGACGGCATCCAACTGGGAAAACATCCGACTTACCCTATCCAGAGTCAATGTCTTCAAGGAAATATTCGGAAAGAAAATCGTCAGTACCATCCATAAAGACGAAGTGGAAAAATGGCTCTATGGTTTGGATATAGCTGAAAAGACACGACAGCATTACCGGGCGGCCGTCATCTCGTTCTTCAAATGGTGCGAAATCGACATGACCAACATCAAATGTCCCAAGGCAGTACGTCCTGAACCCGGCATTTATTCCGTCGATGAAGCCGTTCAAATCCTCCATTACACAAAAACTCATCAATATAGAATGCTGGCGCCCCTGGTTATTGCCATGTTCTGCGGAGTAAGACTATCCGAATTTGAGTATATTGAATGGAAAGAACTCGATTTGAGCAATCCCGATGAAGACGGAGACTTCTACTTGTCAGGAGGCAAAACAGGACGCCGTATTGTCCATCTTCCCAGCGTCGCCAAGAAATGGCTTCTTACATGCGAACGATCCAATGGACTCGTCTTTGACTTTGGACGATGCAAAAAACACGTTGACCGTATCTATGACGCCTTCAGGAGAACAATTCCCGAGTACATCGAAGCCAAACAGAACGGATACCGGCACAGCTACTGCACCTACAAGGTCACCTGTTTCGGCAACATGGCAAGTGTGGCTGATGAAATGGGCAACAGCATCCAAATGATCCGGAAGCACTACTACAAGCCGACCAGAAGGAAAGATGCTGAACTCTACTGGCATCTGACTCCTGATTATGTTGACTCCGTTATCAATCCTGTTGAATCAGATGGCAAATGCCTGGATTTCAATGAAATTTCTGAATTCAGAATGACTGTTTGAATTATTCATGTTAATGTATAGATAGCTAGTATTTCTATGAAAAAAACTATTTATTATGATTATAACGTCTTTTTGAGATGGAAAGAGGGGAAAAATGCAGAACTGACCCACGCCACATCGCTTCTGAGGACAGATGATTTCATCGTGTTATATAGTCCGGCTCATGTTGAGGAAATAGCATGTATCGCTAGACAAGATAAAAACGACGATGATACGGCCGATCAATACGTCAATCAGCATTTACGAGCATTAAGCTGTCTTTCAAAAAATTGGGAAATAGTGCCCGACCAGTCGAAAAAGAATGGAAGTGCAATCATACGTGAATTGCCCAGTGATTGTTGGAAAAATAGAGTAGTAAAAGGATATGAGCTTAATTATTTATTGGAATCATTAAGACTCGAAAAGAAAAAGAGCCTCCCCCCAACTATCATTGGAAAACGACAAATTCCGGAAATACTCTCAAACCCTATTGCTGTAGAATTAATAGAAAAACATCTTGGGAAAATGAATTTGACAATGGCAGATGTTCTCATAGGGAAACTTCACAAAAACAGTGATTTGTGTCTAAAAGTTGTTTCCGCAATGTATGATGTACTTGCAGAATTGGGTTATAAAAGGGAGCCAGAGAAAAAAAACAGACCAGAAATGTTTGATATATGCCACTCCATTTATTCCGCTCAATGTGATTACTTTATAACAGAAGATAAACAATTTAGAGAAAAAGTTAGAGAAATATATAGATTCCTCAATATACCAACCAAAGTGATGTCTATTGCTGAATGGATAGAATATGTTTTTACATTTCGTTGAAGATATTTCCTACTGATTCCCCCACAATCAGAAAGTTGATGTTTTATATCAACCGATGAAGTGTAAATAAATTCTTACAATATTTTTCAGGCAAGGCATGAATACCTCTCACCTTTCCATTATTGCCTGATCCTCATTTGTTCCCTTACAATAATAGGAATGAACAAATTCTTATTATCCTTCAGATTGTACGAACCTATCTCCTCTACTCTATTAGCTCGAACAAAGGAAGCATCCAGGCAGGACAAATACGGCAAGCTGATCCAATACCTCAAATCCATTTCCATTCAGGGCGAAATCATCGAAGACCCTACTACTTCATTCATCCTGTTCCTGACATATTACGATAACTTGGATACCGTTTCTTCTGAAATCCTTCAATATTGCCAATTAACAGACAAGGACGAACTGTTTATTGTGGAATTCTCCCATGGTAAAGTCCTCAAGGATTGCAGGATCAAAAATTGCAAAGTCTCCAATATCGGCCAATTTACCAGTTGGATTTCCTGATCATCAAATTATTAATGGCTTATCCTAAATTACTTCTTTTGGTAATTTCTCAGGATTACGTATTAACCATGCAGATGATGTCCTCATAAATTTTGAGAATATTTTCTGCTTCATTAACAATAAAATGCTCTAAATCTCTCCATATCCATTAGGTGGGAAATAGTGCCGTAGACAGCTGTCTTGGGTAAATGGTTCCAAACTCCATACAGGAACAACCAGGCAGCAATACGTCAGAATTGCATTGGATTGGTTTGCTCAAATTCAGGAAAATATATTGTGGTATACAGGAAAAATTCTCTTCAATTTATTATTAATATACATCGAGTGAGACTGTTTTTCTCATAAATTATTCATTACTAATATTTTATGAACAAAAAACGAAATTCCCATGAAAAATTTCCTGCAAAACCCATTGCTCATCATCCCATTATATTACACACACAGGCAGACAGCTGTCTTCCACTGAAGTATTCCAAATCCATATGGAGCCAACCAGCCTTCGTTATGTCCAAATTGCTCCTGACTAGTGGAAGGCAAAATTGAGGTATACATTAGGTATACAGGGGAAAAATCCTCTCTCATTTATTATTAATATACATTGAGTGAGACCATTTTACTCATAATGCATTTGTTATTAATAATATGTGAAAATAATTCCTGATTTTGAAGCGAGAAACCCAGTGATTCAGCAGAGTTAATGCCGGCTTATTCTAAACAATTCACTGAATTCATTTGTAAGAATTGGCAGCCATATCCCCTTGTTATAATACCGGATGGATACCCGGAAATGTTTTCGATGCCTTCAAATCCATTGAGAATTAAATTTCCTTGTACCATATTTTTCTGCTTCCGAATTCGAATGGTTTTCCCAGAAGGAACATGCAGTACTTCATCCATCCAGTGTTTTTGGAACTAGACCTATAGTACTGACTCTTTATAAAATCCCTCTCCTGAAGAACACACAAATCATTTTCCCGTATTCTCAACTCATCCAGTTTCCTTCTGATCTGGAAGTAATAAATATATCTGTCTTCTTCCGGCAGCTCAGAGCACCACTCAAAGAACTCTTTACCCCTGTGCAGAGAGGTATTATTGAAAACTTCCGATTTCTTGACGGGATTGTCAGAGTATTCATTGTAAATCCATAGGGTATCAGGCGACAAATTTTCCAGAATAGTGGCATCACAATAGCGCCGGATGAATTTCTTTCTGGAGATTCCGTATTCTCCTCCCAAAAGAAACAGACAATACCTCTTCCATCCTATTTCTATGTTTTCAGATTGGGTGCCGATGTATTGATTCCAAAGAAAACTGCAGTCTGAAAGTTTGTCCGCATCATCTTCCCGAATTTTCAATTGTTTCAATCGATACCTGATGTGAAGCAGATAGATGATTTTGTAGAGTTCCATAACTCGGCACCATTCCAGGAATTCTTTACCCTTGTACAAATCCAAATGATCGGGAAGCTCTGGAGTCCATTTCCCTGCTCCTTGATATAATGCCTTTTGTTCTCTCACCCATTTTTGCCAGATAGAGAGTTTGGAAGGATCAATAGGAGGCCTTCCCCTCTTATTCTCCCTGTATTTGATCGGTCCTTCGTTCAGGTAATTTTCGATCCATCGGTAGACAGTCGCAGGACGTATACCCAGTTTCCTTGATATGATAGGGACTGGGTTTTTCCTTTTATAGAGAAGTACCGCCTTCCTGCGGAGTTTTTCCCGTTCTTCCGCAGTCAGTTTTCTCGTGTCCCGCTTATCCGCCGGAACAAATGGTCGTCCCCTTTTCCTCATTTTGACTGAGAACATCCATACAAGGAATAGGCGAAACGGTCAATATAAATCTTCTTATACGTTTATAATAGATTATTTGTAATAATTTATATTTCTATAATAAAATGACACTTATGAATAAAAAGAATCTCCTGAAGCTACAGGAGTATGAAAAAAATACATACTCAAAATAATAAAAAAATGGTGGGTGTAACCAACACCCGTGTCGCAAAAACAATCATCAACAACTCCAACCTCATCAATGCCAAGCAAACGGCTGAGAAAATCGGGTTGCTCAAAAAGGACATGAAGCAAGTAGACGCCGAGAACTTGTTAAACGCCCTCCCTCTCGTCCAGGAGAACGGAAAACTGGCTCCAATACTTCCTCCCAGGAAATATGTCTACTTCACCATCCCGGTCAACAAGGTCAAGCACGATCTCTACAGGATGTTGTTCAATCCCAATATCAAGGATGGTTCCCTCAACAAGAAAACCAGGGCAAAGATCACCCCTGTCTTTGAAGAGGCGCTAACCAGCCTTGGCATTGAATCCATCCCGGTTCATTCCCGTATCCTCAAATCCTATAGCCTGAATTCCATCTTCAAAGCAGAGATCAACTCCCCTGGGTTTAAGGAGCTCATTGAAAATGAGAGGACAAGAAAACCAAGTAGCGACATCTCATTCACGTCAACAATTGCCGGCAAGAGTTTCGCCAATACATACAGCAGAAATGAAGCGCATCCCCGGGTATTCAACATGTTCACCCAGATGCCTTCCTCCGTACGGCAATATGTATTCAAAAATGTGTATGGAGTTGACATGGTGGAAATCGACCTGACCAATTCCATTGTCCAGTGCCTTGCTGTACGCGGTCAATGCATGAAAATGCTCGAAGCGATCAAAACCAATACCCTTCTTCCTGCAGATCAAAACGAAAGGGAAGAAGCCAAGGAGAAACTCATTACATGGATTTTCTCCCTGTTGTCAGGTACAGCCGATAAAAGGTGGATCACAAGATGCAAAAACCAATTGAGGGAATTTCTCACTGACGACTACTTCGACGAAATGGAATTCTTCATCAAGGCGATCGACGATCTGGATTCCCCTCATACCCTGTTCCACTATGAGGATATCCTCCGGGAGTTCTGCCGGAATCATCCAGTCTGCATCAGCCTCCATGACGCCGTGTACATACCGGCAGACAGGGCTGACCTGATTGATTCGCTCAAACAAACCCTAGACGAACACAAATACTACTACAAGGTCAAATCCCTCTAGGATCATCCTGGAGAGCGGCACGGATTCCCTCCTTCACTGGGGGGAATCCTTTCGCTTTTTTATTTCCCCGAGAATTAATAAACGTTTATAATGAATAACTTACGTAACACTATCCCTAAAGTATTCATTTTCAGCTCAGTGAATTCATTGTTAATCACTTACAATCAATGATTCGAGGCTTCGAATTCCTCCCTGTCCGCCATCAATTTTATGCCGCAATATATTCGTGATGAGTATATTGCGGTTTTTGTTTGTAAAGCATGAAGGAAAAGGAGTTATTTCATTCATTATGATACGGAATGAAATAACTCCTGAAAAATAGTTTTAATTATTTTTCTTTTCTCACTCCTTTAAACGGAGTGCCGTTCTTCTTGACGTCCATAAAGCGTCCTGTTTCAGTGTTTCTTTTCGTGTACTGATCCGTTTTGGGATTCAGAACTTGAGAACGTTTTTTGACTGCACCATTTCTATGATTGTCACCTTTTGGTGGATTTGTTGCCATCGCAATTAGCTCCTTTCTATTCTCCGTATTTCTTGACAATTCGGTTGCAGTAGATAACCTTATCTGCATTATAAACGATGTTTGTCCCTGATATGAAGAAGAGTTTATCAGGCTTTGGAAAAGAAGTTGCCGCTCCTTTTCCAAAGAAGATGTTTGTATCCTATGTGTTTTTGAGGAGTGGTCAAGTAAATCTATTCTTCAGGAGATGTAAAAGATACGCATCAAGCTGACAGCTTGTGGATTGAAACAGGAGATGTAAAAGATAATACTTTGAGAAATCGTGAGCAGGTTATGAAAATAACCTGCTCATTTGCAATATAAACAAACGAATGGAGATGCGATATTTACAGCGCGGCGGACATCGTATTGGTAGATATAGATATTACTACAGAAGAATGGATGAGTCTGCTCCAAGATGAAAATGTAATCAGTCCTGCGGGGGTAGGCATGTTTCAACATTGGTATGCGGACCTAGAGAGCGCAACGTTACATTTTATACCATCTGCGAAATCGCGGAAAAACTGAATAGGGATGTAGCTTTTTTCTGTCAGGATATTCCTCCTATCAAGTCAGGGAAATAACTGCTCATTACGGCAAAATAATTGACTGTCACTGTGTTTTATCGCTTACGGACCCCGTGTTTCACGACATGATGGGTTCATGATCGGAACTGCATACCAACAAGGAACACATGTCTGCGTAATATCCCCTGAAGGACAAACTCTCTTCACTCAACAAGGAAAATTGCAGGGATTCTCTTCTGAGGTTGTTTCCATACTCAAGGGAAATGCCTTTTTCATTTGCGACCATCAGGGAAATGCGCTATCCTCCCATCGCTATACGGATGACAAACCAGCTAAAAACGGTTCATCAAAAAGCATCTTGTTTTACCTCCTGTTTGGATGCTTGACCAAAATAGGAGACGTATGCCAATTGTATCAATTCCTGGGTAGGCTATCAAATGGGGGAATACATTTAATCTTGGGGTACCATGCCATTTGTCGTACCCAGTATGACTGGGGATAGAAAGATGGATGTAGAAATGAAAAAGGGTGGAATCAACAATGATTCCACCCTTTGGTGAGGGAGTTTAACTTCTTAATAATCTTCCATCATCAAAAATACTTTCAAAAGAATTGAACTTGAGCCCCTGTTTTTCTTATCCGTTTGCAGCATATTTGATGATTAAAGGGAATCGTCGGGATTGCCGAATCACATTACTCGCTTAGTTCGGTGATGTCGGTTTCAGGTTTCGGGTAGCCTTTGCCGGCAATCCATTTTTTTGTTTCCGCCGCCATTTCGGGGGTGACGTTAAAGTCGTACTGGGCATAGTCGCCGATGTGGAATGTTCCGGGTTTGAAGAATCCCCATTTCTCAAAGAAGTCCGTCAGGTCGGTTTTTGTGACGTCACAGCATGCCTTGACGAATTCGAACTGGTATTTGACGGTGTCGTTTCCTCCGTAGTTTCCCGCGTTGTTGCGCAGGTATTCCATGACGTCAGGATAGAAGTCGGGGTATCCGTTTTTGGTAAAGTAAAGATGGAGCTGCCACAGGGGAACCAGCTTGTTGAAGACATCCTTAGATTGCAGGTAGGCGATTTTCCCTTCGATGATTTCCTTGCGCGCTTTGTTGTAGCTGCCCTGGTGCTTCAGGCGGCTTTCATTGCCTGTTTTGGCTGCGGCCTGCAGGGAAAAGATGTTGTTGCTGACTTCTGTCATGCCGCCCCAGGTCATCGGGCGCATTTGCATGACGTGTCCTACTTCGTGGGAGAATCCCCAGCAGGCATCGCCTTTGAGAACGTTTTCAGGGTCGGTTACCATGCGCATTGTCCCGTCGTTTCCGAGGTAGGCGACTCCGTCTCCGTCGCGGAACATGTAGTAGTTGAAGTTCACGCGGGCCAGGACGCGGTTTTCCGGGATTTTGCCGTATTTATCCAGGCCCATCAGCTGGTATTGGATGCCGATGAGCTTGTCGTAGGCGTTGATAAGTTCGGTTCCGCGGTCTTTGGTGAATTTTTTCAGGAATTCTACGGGGTAGGCAACCTGGATGTATTTTCCCCGGGCATCCATGATCGGAGAGACGGCCTGGTCAAGCAGGCGAACCCAGTCCTTGTTGGTGTCGCCCCGGGTGGTGTCAAAGTAACCGTTGGCTTTGCCGGTTACGAAATGGACGGGGATTTTCGGCGCCTTGCCGGCGTCTTCGGTGAAATAGCTGATATAGGCGTTGGCGGGCGTTTCCACGTCAATGATGTTGATTCCTTCCTTGAGCGGAATCTGCTTTTTGTGCAATCCCCAGCCGTTGGGATCTTTTGTGGGCTGCACTCCTTCGGCCGGCTTGCGCATCAGGTTTGGCAGCAGGAGGCTGATTTCCTGCCCCTCCGTCTTGCCGACCAGGACGACATGCCGCCCCTTTTCCAGATAGACGCCCGTCATGTTGTCGTATTTGCTGAATCCATCTCCGATTCTGAGATTTTTCCCCGTCTGGCTTGGTGAGGGGAGGGCCCGGTATTCGGCATACAGGTAGTCCGGCTTGTAATGGCCTGCCAGGATTTTGGCCGCGAGTTCTTTCATCGCGTCAGACTGGAAGGCGGAGGTGTCTTTCACATCCGGCTTCAGGGAGGTGCAGGAGGAGTCTTTGAACAGTTTGAGGTCGTTGCCGATGTGTTCCGGCGTGTTGGCGGCAAATACCGCTGCGAGCGACAGCAGGGGAAGGGATAGTAATGGAAGGATTCGGTTCATGACAGTACAGGAAGCAGGTGATTCTGCGATGTTACAAGATACAGGTTCCGTTTTCTTCTTCTTTCACCATTTTTCTCTTGATGAATAAATAGGCAAGCGGTTTGTCCGGAGAGAGGCCGGGCGGTTGATGTGTGGAATGGCTTTGGCGGTGCGGCAGGGATTTTTTCAGCCGATTTCGCGTTTCCGGATATTTTCCCCGGTTCCGGCGGGCGCTTTTCCGGGGCTCCGTATTCGGATGGACACGTTTCTTGCTGGCTTGAATTTTGGGCCGAAGCCTTCCGGGTTTCCCGGCGGCGGTATCGCGTTCCTCTTTATGCTCCTTTTCCTCTGGTCTTGGCGCACATGCATGACATGGTTGTTGTGCGGCAGGGGAAAATGGAATAAGGTAAAGAGGATGATGAATTCCGTATTCAAATGTTTGATGAGTGCCGTATGCGCCGTGGCATTGCCGGCGTTCGGGCAGGAAGAGAAAACCGATTTCCCTACGGACAGGGCTGTGACCGTATTCAACGCCGGGGAGGGTAATCCCTATGCGTCCATCCGTATTCCCGCCCTGCTCAGTATCGGCAAGGGCCAGCTCCTGGCATTCGCCGAAGGACGGTACAAAAATACCGACCAGGGGGAGAACGATATTATCATGAGCGTCAGCAAGAATGGCGGGAAGACCTGGTCCCGTCCCCGGGCGATTGCCAAGGCCCATGGCGCCACGTTTAATAATCCGTGCCCCGTTTATGACGCCAAAACCAGGACCGTGACTGTCGTATTCCAGCGTTACCCTGCCGGGGTCAAGGAGCGGCAGCCCAATATCCCGGACGGATGGGATGATGAAAAGTGCATCCGCAATTTTATGATTCAGAGCAGGAACGGAGGTTCTTCCTGGACGAAGCCGCAGGAGATCACGAAGACGACCAAGCGTCCTTCAGGAGTGGATATTATGGCGTCCGGCCCGAATGCGGGAACCCAGCTGAAGAGCGGCGCCCACAAGGGCCGCCTGGTGATTCCGATGAATGAAGGGCCGTTCGGCAAATGGGTGATTTCCTGCATTTACAGCGATGACGGCGGCAAGAGCTGGAAGCTGGGCCAGCCGACTGCCAATATGAAGGGCATGGTGAACGAGACGTCCATTGCGGAAACGGATAACGGCGGCGTGGTGATGGTTGCGCGCCATTGGGGCGCAGGCAATTGCCGCCGTATTGCGTGGTCCCAGGATGGCGGGGAGACCTGGGGACAGGTGGAGGACGCTCCGGAGCTGTTTTGCGACAGTACCCAGAATTCCCTGATGACGTATTCCTTGAGCGACCAGCCTGCCTACGGCGGCAAAAGCCGCATTCTGTTTTCCGGGCCCAGCGCGGGCCGGCGCATTAAGGGACAGGTGGCCATGAGCTATGACAACGGCAAGACCTGGCCGGTGAAGAAATTGCTGGGCGAGGGCGGTTTTGCCTATTCCAGCCTTGCCATGGTGGAACCCGGCATCGTTGGGGTGCTTTATGAGGAGAACCAGGAGCATATAAAAAAGCTGAAGTTTGTTCCCATTACCATGGAATGGCTGACGGACGGAGAAGACACAGGGCTGGCTCCCGGCAAAAAAGCTCCTGTTCTCAAGTAGAGGAAAGCTGGCTAATACGTTTTTCCCTTCCGGAGGTGTCTCCGGGAGGGGGAGATTGAATGCTTTCCTCCGTAGCGGAGCGTTATGGAAGAAGGCAGATCAGGCCTTATTACTTGATGGATTCAAAGGCAGGAGGGGGGGGGAATTCAACGTACTGATGGATTGGCCGGGGCATAACTCCGGGAGGATGAGGCTATTGGAGATACGGCGATGTTCCAGCAGGGCTTCAATCATCCGGATAAGCCTGCGCGTCGTTTTTTCTGCAGGGGAGCGGTAGGAGGTAATGGGGGGAGTGACATGGTTCAGGTAAGGTTCATGAACCAGGCTGAGCAGGCTTATTTCCTCCGGGATGCTTTTAGCCATGGTGGCCGCCCAGGAGATGATGGATATCAGCATTCTGCTCCGGGTAGAAATTAAGGCGGTGATACCCGTATCCGCCAGGTCAATTCGGTTGAGTTCCTGGGTTGCCTTAATGGCATCCGACGGCATGCGGATGACATAGGGGGTATAATGTTCCCCCTGGAAGGAGAGGAACCCCTGTTCCATGAGCCTGTTGCCTCTCAGCTTGGAATTCGGTATGCAGAGCGCGATCCGACGGTGTCCTTTCTGGTACAGGTAGCCGGCCGCGTGACCGGCCAGCACTTCCCAATGCGTATCCAGATACGGCAGATTGGAGGAAGGGTAGGAAACTCCCCGGACTAGGCAGGGGATGCCTTTCCGCTTAAACCACAGTTGTACTTCTTCCGTGGTACGGTAGAGTATCCAGCAGGAGCCGGGATGTTCTGTTTCCAGTTTTTCCAGCCGCATGTCCGGATTGTTTTTTTCTGCCCATGTGGCTTCAACCAGCTGAAGCGCCATACCTTCGATTCGCAGCGCTTTTTCCAGTTGGTAGAGTTCCACCCAAATGCTTTGGGGGATGTCCCGGATAGGAACGGAGGAGAGGAAGCAAACGCGTTTTTCCAGCAGGGGCAGAGGCTGCACAGGGCTTGTAGAAGTCCTGATGATTTTCCTGGCCCTGTTTTTATCCGGAGCCGCTATGAAGCCCTCTTCCTGCAGCTGCGCGAGGGCTTTCCGGATGGTTCCCCTGCCGGCGGCGAGCGCTTTGCTTAGTTCCCGTTCTCCGGGCATGGCGTTTATGAATTGCCCGGACCGGAGGCGGTGCTTTAATTTGGCAACGGTTCTTGACTGGGCCGTTTCCCCAGGCTGTGTATCCATGGGGGAATCATACTTTCTGGTTACTTCTGATGGCAAGCGGTCTTGCCGGTTGTGTTTTTTCCGTTCCGCGTTTTTCGGGAGCATGGAGGAATATGATGTTCAGGGACGTTTCAGAAGGCGATTAACGGAGTCCGGCTCATTGGGGTCAAAAACGGTTTCTCCCGCTCCTGTGTCATTTTTGATCTTGGGGTGATTGTTCCCCGCATATTGTTTGACCATCTTGTCCGTATCGCTGATTTTGAATCTGACGGAGAGGATGTATGGCAATTCCCCTTTGTCAAAGTGTCCGTAGGTAGTGCATACCAGGGTATGGTCCGGCAATAGTTCGGCGGCCGGGTAGGCGCAGTCCCAACCGTTGCGGTTGTCCTTAAAACGGATTTTATATGAGCCTTCCGTGCCGTTTTTCAGGTCTTCCCACCGGCCTATCCATGCTACCCAGTCTCCTTCCGTCGGGCTGGCGGCCTGCCCTTTCTTCCTGGTCGGGGGAGCATCCCTGAATTGAACCAGAAGCCTTCCGTCAAGCAGGGGAAGAATCTGGTGGCGGTCTCCGCACAGGGCTGCCGGCAGTTCTTTGGGGGGAGTCCATGTTTTACCTTCATCTTCGGAAAACATGATCTGGGAGTTATGGTGCCTGCTGTTTTCCCGTAACAGCAGCGCGATTGTTTTTCCGTCCGGGCTGCGGACAAAACCTCCCTCACACAGGTGCATGTCCCTTGTCCCTGGGAAAATGACCTGGGGGGAGGTCCAGGTCAGCCCACCGTCTTCCGTAAAGGTGACATATTGTTCAATGGTGTGAAACTCTCCATGTCCGTCTTTGCCCCGGGCATTGGCATGGTAGGAGGCCATATAATGCCCTTTTCCCGTTTTTAGAGGAATCAGGTCACTCATGACAACAATGCCTCCGGCCTGGTTGGAAATGGGGGTCAGCTCGGACCATGTTGTTCCGTTGTCTTCACTGACCGCCATCCGGTTTCTGGGGGCTGTGTTTCTGTTTCCCCCCTGAATGCCGCTGAAAAGCAGAATGCGGCGCTTGCCCCGGGAGTCTTCCGTTTCATATAGTGTGGGTACTTCCCTGCTGGTTTTCCATGATTCTGGAACTGGCAGCCTTTCGCTCCATGTTTTGCCTCCGTCCGTGGATTTCTTCAGGATGATTTCCCCGGAGCCGTGCCCTTTAGGATAAACGCACAGAATGGTTTTTCCGTCTTTCAGCAATAGCGTCGTTGGATGTCCCAGGTATTTTCCTTTTTCCTTGTCGACTACTACCTGGGCTTCTGTCCATTGAGCCAGATCAACGATCGGGAGGCCGCTCCGGATGAACGCTGTGGAAGGGGAATGGGCCGATACGGTGGCCTGCGCCGGAAGGTATGATGCCAGGAGCAACGCTGCCAGGGATGATAGGTGCAGATTCATGGGAAATGGATGTTGTAATTAAAGTGTGGGAGATTTGCGGCGTCTGAAGGGCAGAAGCGCCATGCCAAACGTAAGCAGCAATGCGCTTGCCGGTTCCGGTACGGCCTGTGTATGGATTTGAAGACCTGTGGGAACCATGTTATCGTTACGGGCAATAAAGTCCTTTTGCCAATTGGAGCCGACTAAAGCGAGCTGGTTGACAGACGGCCCCGTTCCGGCTGCGTTATCCATGGAATTGTCGATACGCCGGGAACCGTTGATGGAGAAGAAATCGTTGTCCCAGCAGTCTCCTATGCTGATGGCGGACAGATCCGTTTCAGTAAACATGGCGTAATAAGTAGTGCCTGTGTTTAAAATTGGCCCGTTGGTAAAAGTCCATGTTCCGGAAACATAGTTTCCAGTAGAAATGGTATTGTCCGATTTGCCGATAATGGTTTGGATACCGCCTGAATGTTGCACGATGAGCAGGCCTGTTCCGTTCTTTCTGGCCTCTCTCAAATTGAAATCAATGGACGTTAGACGTACTTCTGCATCCATTGGCTGGGAATGCGGCGTGCTGGTCGTGATAAGCCTTGACCCTGCTTCTCCCAGGCAGAAAGACCATCCGGTGCACAGGTACTGGGATGTGGGGGAGAGATCGGGGGTGGCGCTTGTCCATGTAGTAGCCGCGATTCCCGTGGAAGCCATGCTTCCGGTCAGAATGATGGCGGTAAGTGAATAATGAATAGCCATAACGGAACCAATATCACAGGGCGGTGGCTTCCGGCTCAAGGATATTCGAGAAGGCTTGAAATAAGACCGTTTTTTAATTAAAAAGAACAGGTATGTGACTTATGGTAAATATGTTTTGTGTAGATTTCATGTTTGAAAGAACCATTTTTCCGAAGCCGGTGAAACAGTGTGTATCCCATTTTATACGGGTTCATAAAAAATTATTGCCTTGATCGGAAACGCCGGGCAGATATTCTGCAGGGCATCCGTTGCCCTTGGAGCTTTTCCCATTTGGGAAGGCCGGTGAGCGGAAGGTGATTCCCCGTTTCAATATATGTCCTGGATTTATCTGGTGTTGGCCGGTCTCTGCGAGATCGGATGGCCTCTGGGTTTCAAACTTTCTCAAACGCCCGGCACTGGGCCCGGCAAATTCGCCGCCTGTATCGCCTGCTCCGTTTTCAGCATGGTTCTGAGCGGTTTTCTTTTGTGGCTTGCCCAGCGGAACATCCCCATCGGCACCGCTTATGCGGTATGGACCGGCATTGGCGCGTTGGGCACGTTCCTGGTTGGTATTCTGTGGTTCGGGGATTCTTCCAATATCTGGCGCATGCTGGCGGCATCCTTCCTGCTGATAGGCATTATCGGGCTGAAGTTGGCCCCCGGGCATTGATGCGGTCTTCGGCATCCTTGCCGGGTTCCGGGAAAAGCCGTCTCCGCAACTTTCCGGATAGGAGGTCTCAGTAGTGGGGGATGGCTTTTTCCCACACGGTCCCGCAGGCGTCGGAAGGCATGCGCCAGTCCCCGCGCGGGGAAAGGGAAATGGTGCCCACCTTGGGGCCGTCCGGCATGCAGCTGCGCTTGAATTGCTGACGGAAGAAACGGCGGATGAAGATGCCGAGGCAGCGGCGGATGAAGTCCGGCTGAAATTCGCCGCGGAAGGCATGTTCCGCCAGGTGCAGGATTTTATCCGGTTCCGCACCGTATTTAATGAAGTGGAAGAGGAAAAAGTCGTGCAGGTCGTAAGGCCCAAGCACATCTTCCGTTTTCTGCTCAATGGTGCCGTCGTCCGACGGCGGCAGGAGTTCCGGGCTGACGGGAGTGTTGTTGATGTCCGTGAGGGTGGCTGCCAGTTCCGGGGATGATTCTTCCGCGATGTGTTCAATGAGGCAGCGTATCAGCGTTTTCGGAATGGAGCAGTTGACCGCGTACATGGACATGTGGTCCCCATTGTAGGTGCTCCATCCCAGGGCAATTTCCGACAAGTCCCCTGTTCCCACGACCAGCCCCCCGGTTTTATTGGCCAAATCCATCAGAATTTGCGTGCGTTCGCGGGCCTGGACGTTTTCATAAGTGGTGGTTCGTTCGGCAGGATCGTGCCCGATGTCGGCGAAGTGCCGGAGGCAGCATTCCGAGATGGGGATTTCACGAAGTTCCACGCCCAGAAGGCGGCACATGGTTACGGCATTGTCATGGGTTCTGTCCGTGGTGCCGAAGCACGGCATGGTCACGGCCGTGATCTGCCGTCTGTCCAGTCCCAGCATATCAAAAGCACGCACCGTCACCAGAAGCGCCAGCGCAGAGTCCAATCCGCCCGAAACCCCGACTACCGCCGACTGACAGCCTGTATGCTCATATCGTTTCTTAAGGCCGCAGGACTGAATGGACAAAATCTCCTCACACCGCCGCGCGCGCTCCTTCTCGTCCGCCGGCACGAAAGGCCTGCCCCCGAAGCTGCGCTCCAGCGCCGTCTCTTCTTCCTCCATGGAAACAGGTATCACAAGATAAACCCCGCTGCGCTCCGGCCGGTAGCTCATCATCCGCCGTCTTTCATGCTGCAGCCTGTGAAGATCCAGATCCGCATAGAGATTCTCCGGCGCGAAGCGTTTCGCCTGCGCCAGCATCGTCCCGTTCTCCGCGATCATGTTATGGCCGCCGAAGACCAGATCCTGGGTGGACTCGCCTTCCCCCGCCGAGGCGTAGATATAGCCGCATATCAACCGGGCGCTGGCGGACTTCACAAGAAGCTCCCTATACTCATCCTTTCCTATGGTCTCATTGGATGCGGAAAGATTTACCATGACCGTGGCTCCCATCTGGGCATGTCCGGTTCCCGGCGGACTGGCCACCCATAGATCCTCGCAGATCTCAATGCCTATCTCAACGCCATGCGACTCAAACGTCCGGACATTCCGGTCAGAAGCCGGGGCAAACCAACGGCGTTCATAAAACTCATTGTAGGTCGGT
>OFHM01000833.1_pt1 | contig 23181 bp, 20 predicted proteins | sample 1521311 | NCBI WGS metagenome assembly OFHM01 (sample SAMEA3504083, study PRJEB24116) | mouse gut metagenome | biome: mouse gut; feature: mouse-associated habitat; material: faeces | place: Denmark | collected 2011 | reverse complement strand
TTACAGTTCCGCATATCCCCTTCAATCACACCATTCCCTTGATGCACACAGGGCCGCTTCAGCGTCCCCATGTGCATCAGTGCGATTTACGGGCATATGCTGTTTTACAGTTCCGCATATCCCCTTCAATCACACCATTCCCTTGATGCACACAGGGCCGCTTCAGCGTCCCCATGTGCATCAGTGCGATTTACGGGCATATGCTGTTTTTCAGTTCCGCATATCCCCTCACATTCCATGGGTTTCCGCATAGGTGTATAACTGGTTGCTGATTTCCTCGTTAATGGTGTTGCAGGTAGCGTCAATGCGCTGAGCCTGTTCCCTGAGCTGTCCGGCCATGGCTTCCTGTCTGCCCATCGTCTCCTCCAGGGCTTTTTGCAAAGTACGATTGGCTTCCAGAAGCGCCTGGGTGGTCTCGGCCATATTGCGGTAATTGTCAGCGCAGGCGTCCTGAGCACCGCAGGCTTTCTGCAGAACCGATCCCAGCTTTTCAAAATCCGCTCCCAAAGCCTGTTCCATTCTGGCGGTAAAACGCTGTGCCATCTTGTCCAGGCTCTCAGCCTGGTCTCTGGCCTCTCCCTTCAGGAGTTCCGTCAACTGCTTCATGGAGTTGGCCATATTGGCCTGATACACCAGCATGGCCTTGGTGTTATCATCCGTATTGTTCACCATGGGCTCCACACATTCCCGGAAAGCGGCCAGGAATTCCTGCAGCTTGTCATAAGCGTCCGCCATCAGGCTGCGATGGGCGAACTGAAACACCAGAGAAAACAGGATACCGTACACGGAAGTATGGAAAGCCACCTTCATGCCGTCCAGCAGCGGCCCTACATTGTCCGATATGGTATAGATATCATTGCCGTTGAAGGAACCCAATCCGATGGACAAACCGATAAAAGTACCAAGAATCCCCAGGCCCGTCATGGTGCCGGAGATTGCTGAATTGTAATAATTCATACCCACCTGATTCAGCAGGTCCTCATTGAGGTAATCCTCTATCTCACAACGCCCCATGAGCCCATGTTTCGTCTGGAAACTATTCATCTTCTTCTGGTAGCGGTAAAAGGCTTCGTCCAGCACATCGTCTTCAAACACCTTGCTTTTGGCGCGGTAGGTCTCCCAGAGTTTGTGATCTCCGTCATCATATGCCTTGTATATCCTGTCAGACTCATTCAGCAGCTTGTCCGTCAGACGATTCAGCCTGAAGAAGCTGGAGAAGGAGATCAGGAACAGAACGCCGATCAGCAACAGGAACACCAGGTTGATCACCAGATTGCTGACAGATGACACCTGCCCTGTGAACACTCCGTTTACCACCAGTACAAAACCCACCACAAACAGGTAAACCGGCAAAAGCAGAAAATACATTCTATTTTTCATTGTGTTTCCTCCATTCTATGTTTTTCTTAGCATTTCCTTTTTAGGTGCATTTTAGCATATTCCATTTCCTGCCACAAGTAATAAACCGAAATCTTAAAGAAAATTTAGAAATTGTTCATACAGTTTAATTAAAAAAAGCCTGTATGTAACATTTCTGTCACACACAGGCTCTTTATAACCGTCACACGGCCAAATCCACATTGTTGCCTTTAAACGCCTCCGCCTGTAAAGACTTGGCGTTCTTCTCATACGGGTTTTCCTCATTGTACTTGATCTTGGTGCTGGTGGTTCCTCCCGCCACATAGCTGCGCCCGCATTCCGAGCATACGCCCATCTTAAGCTGCACGCTGGCCTGCAATACCTTGCCGTCATTGAGCGATGCCTTTTTATAGGCATTGGAGACATGTTCCTGTTCATGGGCCATCACCGCCGAACCTGCTGCCTGGGGGGAGAGATGCGTAGCGGATTTGAAACTCACCATCTCATCGGAACCGTCTTTATATTTTCGGGATTTACAGGTCTGGCACTCCGCCTTGCCTACCCTCTTGGCCGCCCGGCTGTCCTGGACACCCTCTGTCCCATTGACTGCTCCGGCCGCACTCACGGGCAGCATGCGCTTTACCCCGTCGGCGCCTGCCGCACCGCTGACAGAAGCATTCATACCATAGCCCATACTGTAAGGCATATTGCCAATTCCCATTACGCTAAGTCCCATCAGACTCCACTTCCTTTCCAACCAAAATATTCCTATATTCAGTATAGGCATATTTGTCTGGATTGTCAACCGGAACTCTTGACATCTTCGTCTATTATACATTTTTACAGGTACTCCCGCAGGTCCTTAATCAGCGATTCCTCTGCCCGGATAATTTTTTCCGTCAGTTTCTTGCTGTCCTGGTCGGCTGCCTGGTACTGGTGCAGATACTTATACAGGAACTTCACTCCCATATTGCAGCCGTCCGTCACCAGATCCGCAACCACCCGGTCGGAATCCTCGCCCCCCAGCTTCATATTCGTTTTCATCCAGGACATCATCTTGGCCATGGTTCCCGGCTCCTTGCCGTCATCCTGGCATTTCATCAGATACTGATGGGTCTCGCTTCCCAATTCACAGTGGGTCTCCTTGCTCTTCACCAGCAGGTTCCTCAAACTCTCATCCTTCACATGATCCATCACATCATCAAGAGAGCTGATTCCCATTTTAACTCCCGCATTACACTCCCGCAGCAGCTTGATTGTATCGTCCTCCATAGATTTGCGTACTCCTTTGCCGTCTTTACCTTATTTGTGCCTGAAAAACCAAATCTCTCAATGGGTAGTGTGCGGCAAAAAAGGATATTTATACGTAAATGACTACCATTTATTCCGATTTGCTAAAAGTGATTCCCTCCATTTCCCGCAGAACTTTCTCTGGGATATTTCCCTGTAAATACGCCCTGTTCAAAGTTTCTTCCGCATATGCCAGATAAGTGCCCTGTGTGATTTCCTCCAGTACTCTTGTGAAAAAGCATTCCCAACTGCCATAGATTTCACTTGCCGCATAATCCGCAGTATTTTCCAGCATATGCGCTAAATCTTTATCCTTGAAAATATCGGAACTCAGCAGCAACCACTCAAAAGATTCCGGTAAGTACAAATGGATGCCGGAACCCTTTCCGGCCAAAGCCATCACCTTTTCCATTTCACATCCGCAATCATCTCCCTGGACAGGGGCTGGGTGATCCAGTTCTCCTCATATACGATTTTAAAATATATCGCCGTGTTGTATACCGCCTCCGGCATATCCCCATAGAAAATATGAAGCATTTCGACTCTCCCCTGTTCATAATAAAACAGTTCATAATAAACGCATCTTTATATGCATATCACTGATTAAAAATATAGACATACTACGTCTACCACAATCAGAACAGATTTGTCAGTACTAATATTAAAAATGGAGTACCCGCTTTTGACCGCTGTTTACGACCCGGTGATGGTTCCCCCGTTGGGATGCAGCACCTGTCCCGTCATATAGCTGGAATCATCCGACGCCAGGAACACATAGCAGGGAGACACTTCACAGGGCTGTCCGGCTCTGTCCATGGGCACATGAGAGGTCCCTCTTCCAAATGTGGCAACCTCCTCAGCCGAATAGGAAGCCGGAATCAAAGGAGTCCATATAGGGCCGGGAGCCACACCGTTCACCCGGATTCCCTTCTCCACCAGAGACAGGGAAAGGGAACGGGTCAGCGCCACAATCGCACCTTTTGTAGCACTGTAATCAATCAGATCCTTATTACCCTGATAGGCGGTCACGGAGGTGGTATTGATAATGCTGCCGCCCGCTTTCATATAGGGAAGAGCATGCTGTATCAGATAGAAAAAAGAGAACACATTGTTCCGAAACGTAAACTCCAGTTGCTCATGAGAAATGTCCAGAATACTGCGCTGTACAAACTGCACCGCATGATTGTTCACCAGAATATCCAGCCCGCCAAAGCACTGAACCGTCTTTTCCACACAGTACCCGGCAAATTCGGGTTCTTTCAAATCCCCCCGGAGAAGCAGAGGCTGGCCTCCAAGCTGGCGGATCCTTTCTGCGGTATCCTTTGCGTCCCTCTCTTCATTATAGTATACGATGGCAACGGAGGCTCCTTCCCTGACAAAGTCATAAGCCACCGCCCGGCCTATGCCGCTGTCTCCTCCTGTGATCAGCGCCGCCTTACCCTCCAGTCTGCGGCCCGTTCTGCCACATTCGGACAACGGTACCGGCTCCATAAGGTATTCCAGCCCGGGCTGCCGGTCCTGATGCTGCGGCGGAAATGCTTGATTCCCTTTTCTGTATTGATCCATTTTTAATGATCCTGTTTTGTTTTCTATACTATATGCCCCGGCTCTTTGCTCCTGTGAGATAAAGAAGTAAAAGAAATGTAAAAAATTTTGCCATTCCCTATCCGGCTGGCTGCCGGACAGGTCGAACTTTAGGTGTCGGGCAACTCGACCTTGCAGATAAAAGAATAATTGATAAAAATCATAAATACCTTTCCGTTTCCAAAATAAAATCTATCCTGTGAGTTTTCTCCAAATATAAATTTTACGCTACAGCTATTATCATCATAACTGCACCCGGTAAGTTTGCCAGTGCGTGCATAATAATGCTTGAATAAATATTTCTATTGTGCTTTATATAAAAAGTTGTCAAACCAATTGAGAGTGGAAGATAATAGAAAAATTCCCTCATTTCATATAGATGAATGCAGTCAAATGCAATTATGGATATTATAGTCATAATTGTTATCGCCACTTTATTGCTTTTATCAACCCACCCGATTATTGATTCCCTAAAAGTGAGCTCTTCTATGAATGGAGTAAATATGGACATCATGATACAAGTTAAAATTGGAGGTATTGTATCCACCATTGTTTCAACCGTTTCTGTATTTTGTGTTTTAAAACTCCCATTAACAATGTATTGAAACAGTAATGACAATATTCCAGAAACAGCGAGCCAAATCAATAACACAATAAAAAAAGTCCGCCAACTCTTTATTTCTCTTTTAAATTGATTCCATTTGATTAACAAGTCTTTATTCCAAATTGCAATGACGAATACAATCAAAACGGCATAGACTGTAAACGAAGCCCACGACCTATTCATTCCAGCCCCTACCAGCACTTCCCAGAAGCCAAAATTGATTAAGAAGAAAAAAACGACATTGGTAATAGGTTTTAAAACTGTTTTCATAATAGGCACTATCTCCTTTTCGCATATACTCGGCTAGTCTAAATTTCGGTTTGTCGTTGCTATATTATATGTCTATTACAGTAAAATTGAAAGAGGCTAGTCCTCCATTGTCCGGGCAAAGACAAAGCAGGGTTACAGAAAGAGAAATCACGACCCGCTGGACTTATAATGCCTCACCCCATACCGCCACAGTCCGTAACAGGGCAGCAGAAACAGCACCGCTGCCAGAGGCAGAAAGATGTATATGGGGTTGGCGGTCCTTCCCAGAATATATTGCAGGGGATAATATTGGATCAGGGCATAGGGCACAAGCACCGTGGCAAACTGCAATACCCGCTTGCCGTACACGTCCAGCGGGTACTTGCCATATTCCCTCGCCCCATCCGTCAAAACATTCATAAATTCCAAGCCCTCCAGCGTGAAAAAGCAGAGCGCCGCATAGATGAGAAACAGCCCGGAGAACACTGCCGTACCGCCGACCAGCATAAACAGAAGCGTACACACCCTGCCTACAGTCCAATGAATCTCTGCCGTACAGAACGCATAAACCAGCATGACCACAGCCTGGGACATCCTGCCCAGCCGGGTCAGTTCAAATCTGCTGCCCAGCACCTGCAGAATCTCTCCCTGGGGCCGCACCAATACCCGGTCAAACTCGCCGCTTCTGACCAGGCCCGAAAATGTGTCAAATCCTCTGGCCCACATCTCCGCCAGCGAAAATTCCATCAGTACTATTGCATAACAGAGCAGCACTTCGCTGTAACTGTATCCTCTGACCTGATGAAACCTGCGGAACATAAAATAGATTCCCAGAAACACGCTGAAGGATACTAGGAACTGTCCCAGGGAATTCAACAGGAAGGAGGCTTTGTACTGCATCATCCCCCGTACCACGATAGATACATACTGTCTGTATAGACGAATTTTTCTTCTCATACTACCCTCCCTGCACTGTCACTCTTCTTTCCGCTCTCCTGCAAAGATTCCATCCCACTCCCGTCAACACCGCCAGCCAGAACACCTGCAGACAGACCGCCCGCAGCATTTCCTGTCCCGTCATACTGCCGCTGTAGACACGCAGCGGCACATTCTGCATGGCTGCAAAGGGCAGCAGTTCCAGAACATATTGTACTTTTTCGGGAAAAAAGGGCAGCGGAATCACGGCCCCGGCAAAAAATTCCACCGCCGACACGCAGAAAATCCGAACCCCCTCCGGGGAAAGGGTATAGAAAGTGGTAATATATACCAACATGGTAAAGGCCACCATAACCAACAGCCCCAGCAGCAGCGTCAACAGAAAAAGAACTCCATGGGCCGGGCTGGCCGGCAGCCCCAGGCCATAGGGCGCCGGCAGCAGAGAGGCCACCGCCAGAATCGGAACACAACGCAGCAATGCCCTGGAGACCCGGTTGGCCGCAGAACGGGCAAACCACATCTGGTAGATGCCCACCGGCCGGCAGAGTTCATAGGCAATATTGCCGTTTCGAATCACATCAAAGATTTCCCCCTCCATGCCCCAGGCCGCGAACATGGCCAAAAATGCCTGCTGCAGCCAGACATAAGTCACCACTGCCTCAAAAGGCATGGGAAAAGCCGCCGCATCCGCCTCGTAAAATGCCCGGAATGCCAAAATTTCCATGGCGCCCCAGAAAAACTGGGTCACAATCCCCGCCGCTGCCGCTGTACGGTACTGCAGTCCCATAATAAACCGCAGCCGAAAGAACGAAAGATACTTTTTCATCTCAACTCCTAACTGCCCGCTTCCGCAGACATTCAAATCCATATGAAACTATCCCTCTTCAAACCTCTGCCGTTATATGTCATAACTGCGATACAGTTCCGCCAGCTCCTGGTCAATGCTCTCCCCGCCGCGCCGAATCTCCTCCAGCGTACCGTCCATCAGAATCTGCCCCTTACCGATCAGAATGATCCGCCTGGTCAGCGCCTCAATATCCTGCATATCATGGGTGGTCAGGATCACCGTGGTTCCATGGATCTCATTCTGCTTTCTGATAAAGTCCCGCACTGCCAGCTTGGACACGGCATCCAGACCGATGGTGGGCTCGTCCAGAAACAAAACCCGGGGACTGTGGAGCAGGGAACCCGCTATCTCACAACGCATACGCTGCCCCAGAGACAACTGCCTGGCCGGGGTGCGCAGCAGTTCCCCCAGATTCAATAACTCCGTCAATTCATCGAGATTGGACCGATAGACCTGGTCCGGGATGGTATAGATCTCTTTTAATAACTCATAGGAATCTATGACCGGAACATCCCACCACAACTGCGTGCGCTGGCCGAACACCACGCCGATCCGGCGCACATGTTCGATGCGGTTTTTCCAGGGCACTCTGCCGTCTATCAGGCAGCTGCCGCTGTCGGGCGTCAATATTCCGCTTAGAATTTTGATAGTAGAACTCTTCCCCGCTCCGTTGGGACCGATATAGCCCACCATCTCCCCGTCAGAGATGGTAAAACTCACATTTTTAAGCGCGTGGATTTCTTCGTACTCTCTGTGGAACAGGGCCTTCACGGCTTCCTGAAAGCCTCCGTTCCTCTTTGCAATCCTGTATGACTTACATACATTGTCCATCATAATCATCGTTGCTTCCTCCTGGTAGTTATGCATGCACATCTTTCCAAGTAGTTCTGTTCCCGCCTGGGCGCCTCTCCCGGCCCTGTGTTCCGGGCTTTCCATCCGCTCTCCGGCGGCTTACATCATTCAGAAAAAGAGACTGCGTTCTCAATCGCCTTGCAGGTCTCGCCGATCAGTTCTTCCGTATGGGCATCGGAGATAAACATGGCCTCAAACTGAGAGGGAGCCACGTATATTCCCCTGGAAAGCATTCGGTTGAAATAGCCCGCAAACGCCTCCCTGTCGCAGCCACAGGCGTCCTCATATTTTTCCACGGCGGCGCTTTCTCCCTTCTCCCAGCCGGGCGCAAAAAACGGAGAGAGAAGCGAGCCTGCGCGGTTTACCGTAAGCCCCCTGCTTCGGAAAGCGCTCTCCAATCTTCGGGCCCTGGCCTCCAGGCGGTCATAAATCCCCCCATCCTCCATGAGAATCCTCAGCGTCTCCAGCCCTGCTGCCACAGCCACCGGATTCCCGGACAGTGTCCCCGCCTGGTATACGGCTCCCAGAGGGGCCACACAGGACATGATATCCCGTCTGCCTCCATAAGCCGCCAGGGGCATACCGCCGCCCACAATCTTCCCGAAGGTGTGCAGATCGGCATGGACTCCCATATACTGCGTGGCTCCGCCCAGAGCCAGACGGAAACCCGTGATCACTTCATCAAAAATCAGCAGCGCGCCCTGTTCCGAAGCGATCTTTCTCAGAAACTCCAGAAAACCCTTTTTCGGCGGCACGACTCCCATGTTCGCAGCTACCGGTTCCACCACGATGGCCGCCACCTGTCCCCTGTTTTCTTCCATGAGCCTGCGGACAGACTCTGTGTCGTTATATACTGCCGTCAACGTGCAGGCCGCATAGCCCGCCGGTATGCCGGCGCTGTCCGGCACCGACTGGGTCATCAGCCCGGAGCCGGCCTTCACCAGAAGTCCATCGGAATGTCCGTGGTAATTCCCGGCAAATTTGAGAATCTTCTCTCTGCCGGTGAATCCTCTGGCTACCCGCACGGCGCTCATCACCGCCTCCGTCCCGGAACTTACCAGACGCACCATCTCCAGATCCGGCACGCAGGCAGCAATCCGCTCCGCCAGTTCCACCTCCCCTGGTACGGGGGTTCCGAAGGTAAGCCCCAGGGCGCACACTTTCTGAACTGCCTCTATCACCTTCGGATGAGCATGCCCCAGAATTCCCGGCCCCCAGGAACAGACATAATCCAGATATCGGTTCCCGTCCACATCATACAGCCAGGGCCCCTCTGCCCGGGCCGCGAAAAATGGCTGCCTGCCCACTGCCTGAAAAGCCCGGACCGGGGAGTTTACCCCGCCCGGCATGAGCCTCACAGCCCTTTCATATAGTGCCTCCGATTGTTTCTCCTGCTTTTTTGGTTCCTGCAACATCTTCCTGTCTCTCCCTGCCCCGTCTCTGACCTGCCATATCCGCCTATTTCGTTTGCAATGCCACGCCTGTCAGGAATCGGGATTCTCCTCCTCCCGGCACCATCCCGCCGCATCCAGGGCATGATAGCTTATAATAATCTTTGCCCCCGCCCGCTTCATGGCCGTCAGGTTCTCCATCACAATCCGCCGCTCATCAATCCATCCGTTTGCCACCGCCGCTTTTACCATGGCGTATTCACCGCTCACATTGTATACAGCCATGGGCATATCATATCGAAGAACCGCTTCTTTCAAAACATCCAGATAGGCCAGAGCAGGCTTCACCATCACAAGATCCGCCCCCTCCTCCTGATCGGCCCGGATCTCCCGAAGCGCCTCTTTCCCATTGGCCGGATCCATCTGGTAGCTTTTACGGTCTCCAAACCCCGGTGCGGAATGGGCAGCATCTCTGAACGGACCATAGTAAGCAGAGGCGAACTTGGCGCTGTAAGCCATAATGGGGGTCTGGATATAGCCCGCCTCATCCAGGGCTTTCCGTATGGCCCCCACCCGCCCGTCCATCATATCGGAGGGCGCAATCATATCCGCCCCGGCCTCCGCCAGGCTTACCGCCATCTTCGCCAGAAGAGGCAGGGTCTCATCGTTTAATATTTCCTCGCCGCACACCATTCCACAATGTCCATGGGAAGTGTACTCACACAGACACACATCCGCTATTACATAGATTTCCGGGTACTTCTCCCGGATAAAGCCCACCGCGCGCTGAGTGATTCCGTCCTGCGCATACGCCTGACTGCCCTGGGGATCCTTGTGGGCCGGGATCCCAAAGAGCAGAATCCCTCCGATACCGGCTTCCTTCACCTGTTCCAGTATCCCGGGCAGCCTGTCGATGGAATATTGGAACACGCCGGGCATGGATTCCACCGGGTTCTCAATCCCCTCCCCCTCTATCACAAACAGGGGATAGACAAAGTCCCCGGGATGCAGCCTGGTCTCCCGGACCAGGCTGCGAATCCGCCCGTCCCTTCTCAGCCTTCTGAAACGAACCATTTTGTTTTCCTCCATTTTAATTCCCGCCTGCCCGCAGCATCGCATCCCCGCACAGACAAGACACAATTCCCTCTATACTGGATTCCCCGGCGGTCAGGAAGGGATGGTTTGTATATTTTGCCAATTCTTTTCCGCACATTTCCCCGATACAGAGATAGCGGGGGGAATTCCTTCTGCCGCTCTGCACCATGCCTTCGGTCTTTTCTGTCTGCACTTTCACCGCCTCTTCGACTGCCCGTGTTTCCGCTGCCCCTTCGAAATAGGCCCGCACTCCCATGGCCGAGCCAAAGACAATATAGTCCGGTTCTCTCCCCAGCGCTGCGGCGCGCTTTCCTTTATGGACGCCCAATTCATAGAGCGGCGCCTCCAAAAACAGGATTCCTTTCTGCCGAAACACCCGTGGAAGGGCATCACTCCCCTCCCGGGCCCTTAGAAAGACAGCGGGTCCGTATGCCTGCGGCCTTGCCTCCTTAGAAAATCGGCCTTCCGCCTGCCTCTCTATCAATATCTTTTCACTGAGGCCTTCCGCCAGATGCATGGCATCATATTCCTTCGGCATGTAATCCGGGAACACTCCTGCTTCCTCAAAGACCTTTCCCGTTCCCGGCCCGATCACGGCAATGCGCTTATCCCGGAGGCTGCGCAGATCCCTTCTCTCCCGCTGCATCTGATCCAGAAAAATCCGCACCCCGTTGGGACTGGTGAATACAAGCCAGGAAGCATCCGCGAAATCCGGCAGCGGTTTCCCCATAGGACACACTTCCATAAAACCCATGTCCCACACGCCGGCGCCCCGCCGCCTCAATACCCCGGAAAGCCTTTCCACAAAACCGGGGGTTCCCGTAACTCCTACGGTGACGCCGGCCAGAGGCAGATCCGCTTCCGAAGACAGTTCCAGCTTCGCCACAGCCCCCACCACAATCACCGCCGGAGAAGTATAACCCTGAGCCGCCGCTTCCCCCGGCATCTTAGAAAGTATGGTCCGCAGGCATCTCTGATTTCCGGTGGTCCCTTCCATAATCACAGCGCAGGGCGTATCCGAAGGTTTCCCGGCACCTATCAATCCTTCCGCAATCTCTTTCAGGAAATGCATGCCCATCAGGATCACCAGGGTGCCTGACAGCCTGGCCAGGATTTCAAATTCCAGTTTCAGCCGGGGCTGCCCGTCCTCCCCGGCTGCCGTACCTGTCACCACTGTGACACTTCCGGCCAGCCCCCTGTGGGTGACGGGAATCCCCGCCGCGGCAGGGACTGCAATGGCAGAGGATATCCCGGGTATCTCCTCACAGAGGATTCCGGCCTCCAGCAACGCCAGAAACTCCTCCCCGCCCCTTCCGAACACATAGGGGTCTCCGCCTTTCAGGCGCACCACCAGTTTACCCTCCCTGGCTTTTTGAATTAACAGTTCGTTGATCTCATTCTGCCTCATGGCATGAGCGCCAAACCGCTTACCCACATAGAGTTTCTCACAGTCCGGCTTTGTCCACTGCAGCATTTCCTCAGAGACCAGGCTGTCATAAATGACAGACTCACAGACAGCAAGAAGTTCTCTGGCCTTCACCGTAAGAAGTTTCGGATCCCCGCAGCCTGCCCCTACCAGATATACTTTTCCCGTTTTCAAATCATTCCCCATCCCAAGCGCTCTCCTGCATTTTGGGCCTGTCATCACGGCTTTACTCTCCTGGCTGCTTCCCGCGCCGTCTGCAGACCTGCCTCCAGTTCGGCTCTGCAGCTGCAGGTACATCTCTTTTCCGCATACATCACATCCAGCGTCAGGTTCTCCCCTTCTCTCCTGCACCAGGCTGCGGCCGCCGTACTGCATATCTCTTTGCCGGATTCACCGCCGTCCGACGCAAGATACGACAGCAGTTCTCGTTCCGTCAGAAAACATAGTTCCGTATCCGAATCGGTAAACTGCCTGCACATAGCCGCCAACGGAGAATTCCCCCGGGCCTCCACGGCAATAATCCCCTGGCAGGCGGCAGGCAGGAATGCCCCGGGATGCAGGGGATAAAAATCAAACCGCTCCTCCCATTCCTGTCCTCCCCCCAGTCGGTCCAGGCCTGCCTTCGCCAGAATGATACCATCATAACCGCCTTCTTCCAGCTTTCGCAGACGGCTGTCCACATTGCCCCGGATGTTCTCGCAGACAACAGAATCCCAGAGCCGGACAGCCTGGGTCTGCCGCCTTATGCTGCCGGTTCCGATTATAAACGGGGCATTCTCCTGCTTCCCGCCGCTTCGGCCCCCAGCAGATGTCCCTGCACCGCCGGGATCCTGAAGGAAAAAAGGGAGCCCGGCCCCTTTGGGCACCACCAGCACATCCTGCACATCTCCCCGGGGCAGAACTGCCGCAATGACCAGCCCCTCCGCCAGGGACATGGGCAGATCCTTGGCGGAATGTACCGCCAGGTCGATCCGGTCCTCCAATAGGGCCTGTTCAAATTCAGAGACAAAGATACCCTTTCCCCCGATCCGGTTCATGGGTCTGTCCAATATATTATCCCCTTTTGTGTGAAGAATTACGATCTCTGTCCTGATCTGATGAAACGCATGAAGCAATGCTTCCTGTACCAATCCGGCCTGCCGCAGGGCCAGACGGCTCCCTCTTGTCCCGATTCTGATTATGTCCATGGCCTTCTCCTACTTCAGAAACAGCGCCTGCAATTCTTCCGCCGTCACTTTTTCCCCGTCCCCCCTGCAATCTCTTTCCACGCAGTAGACAAACATTTTTTCGAAAAGTTCCCTGCGGTGTGATTCCTCCTTTATCCGTTCCAGCACCCAGGGCCTGATCTGCCCCATTAACTCAATGATGCCGCCTATATTCTCAGGCAGCGTCCCGGCCACCTGCCTCCTTATCCAGGATGCGGCCGCCGGACTTTTACCCTCCGTGGAGATGCCCACGGTAAGCGGCCCCTCTTTTACCAATGCAGGAAAGAAGAAAGTACAATTCTCCCTGTCGTCCACCGCATTGACAGGAATTTTCCTCTCTCTGCAGTAAGCAGACACCCGGGCGTTGATCTCCCTGTCATCCGTGGCGGCAATCACAAAATCCGCTCCCTCCAGATCTTCCGGCTGAAACGCTTTCTGCCTGATTTCTATCCGTTCTGTCAGTTCCCATATACCGCTTTCTAACGCAGGCGCAACCACCGTAAGTCTGGGACCAAACGCCAGAAGTTTTTCCGCCTTCCTGGCCGCAACCTTTCCGCCCCCTATGACTACGCCCGCTTTTCCGTCCAGTTCTACAAAAAAAGGAAAATATCCCATCGCAAGGCTCCTTTTGCCCGTTCGTTTGGTTCCTTCACTTTCCCGGCCCCTGCTCCAGAACCCGCAATACCGCTTCAAAAGAAGCGCTGTCCAGTTCATCCCGAAGTAAATAAATCAGCTTTTCTGCCGGGATACCCACATATCTTTCCCTCCACCGGACATTTTTTTCCGTAAAATTATGAAATAGAAGCACTTTACAGACCCTGTCCAGATCTTCCTCCAGAATCTCCCGGGCATCGGACAGGGCCTGCCGCTTACGCCGGTTGTTCTCCTGGGCAAGTCTTTTGATATCATCCAGGGCAATAAGTCTGCAATGTTCCATTTTTCCAACCGCTCCGTCTATATCCGGCGGCATGGCAATATCCAAAAACAGCCTGTCCTTGACTGTTTTCATGGATTCCGCAGCCCGCCCTGCCGTCACCGTATAGTGAGGGCCGGCAGTAGCAGAAACGATGACGTCCGCCTCGTCCAAGCAGGCATATCTGTCCTGATAGCTCACATTTACCACCCGGGGAGCAACGCACTGTGCCATTCCCCGGTGAGAGCGGGTGGTGGCAAGAACCCGTATATTCTCTTTGGAAAGAAGGTCTTTTAAGAGGATGCCGCCCATCCGCCCGGTACTTCCCATCAGCAGAACACTGCTCACAGACTCTTTTCTCGCCGCAAGAAAGCGAAATATCTCATTCGCCGCCAGCGTTGCCACAGAGACGGAAGTCCTGGAAAGCATGGTCTCCGTTTTTACCCGCTTGGCGCAGGCCAGCGCCGCCTGAAAGACCGTGTTCAGTTCATAGCCTGTAAATCCCGCACCTTGTGATCTGATATAGGCATCCCGCACCTGTCCCAGGATTTCGTCCTCACCGATCACCATGGATTCCATTCCGCATGTCACCTGAAATAGATGGCAAATGGCATTCCGGCCCTGATACCGCCTGGCCAGGCGGCGAATCCACTCCACGCTTTCCCCTGCCGTTTCCGCCAGCATCTCCTCCAATCTTCCCAAGACAGTACCCTGCAGGGCCCTGTCCCCCGCCTGCACATACAGTTCCGTGCGATTGCAGGTGGAAAGGAGGACACATTGCCCCGCCTTCAATCCCGTATGTATTTTTTTCAACAGTCCCTCTGCCGCCTCTTCGGTGATAAAACACTTCTGCCTCTCTGCGGACCGGGCTGTCTTATGGCTGATACTGATACACTCCATATTTATATGTTTTCCTTTTCCGTCTGCAAGGCGGCGGAGGGAGACGATGCGGCAGCATCGTTGACCGGCAGCAACGCAGCAGATGAAGATTCAGACAAACCATTCGGCGAAATGTAAACGGGGCGGTGCACTAGCAGGTCGCCCCGCCCTTTAAATGCAGGCTGGCCCCGATAATTTCGTCCTTCCTGGTCAAAATCTCGTCAGACATAAGCTGTGCCTGTACGTTCTCAAACCCGATTCTGGCAATGGTATCCGCAAACCGCTCCCCCGTCTGGCCCTGCTCCCGGAACAGGAGAATGGATTTCTCCAGAACGGAAAGCACTTCCTCCTCGCTCAAAAATACCTTATCCAGCTTCTGTCCCTGAGCAACCCTTTTTCCCCAGCGCCCGCCGATATAGACGCGGTATCCATAGGTACTCTCCTCCGCGGCCCTGAAGGGACATTTGCCCACGCAGCGCCCACAGTTATTGCACTTGTCAGGATCGATCACCAGCTTTCCGTCCGTCACCCGGGACGCCCCCACAGGACAGGCCGTCGACACCTGGCATTTTCCGCAGCCCCGGCATTTTTCCAGATCCACTATGGGAACCCGCTGTCCCACAATGCCGAAGTCGTTCAGATCCGGCTTCACACAGTTGTTCGGGCAGCCTCCCACCGCGATTTTGAACTTATGGGGCAGCTTGACCGACGAATAACCGTGATAAAATCTCTCGTGTATCGTCTCGGAGAGCCGGTAGGAATCCAGCAGTCCGTACTGGCAGGTGGTTCCCTTACAGGCCACCACAGGACGCACCTTAGAGCCGGTACCGCCGGTCTCCAGTCCCTCCTGGGCCAGAAATGCCCGCAGTTCCTCGATCTTGTCATAGGGGACCCCCACGATCTCCAGGGTCAGGCGGGTGGTCATGACCACGTCTCCGCTGCCGAACCGTTCTGCCGCTTCCGCTATTTTTTTATGCTCCGCCGTGGTGATTTTACCGTTTCTGGTGATCACCCGCACATTGAAATTATTTGTTCCCTTGTTGTGCAGACATCCAAGCGCTTTCACCCGGGTAATCTCTTCCGGGGTAACCGTGACCGTCCCGGGCTTGCCCTCTGCCCTGACCACATTGAAAAATGTGGAGCCCTCCAAAACTTTCGTGTTGGTATAGCCGTACCGCCTCAGACGGTTCTGCAGCAGATAAGCCCTCTTGCCCTTTGCGCAGACCAGGAGCAGCTTCTCTTCTTTTCCCAGACCCGGCACTTCCCCTTTCACTTTCAGCAAATCCACATAGGTTGCGCCAGGAATGACAGGACCGGCGGGGTTGACATCGATCACCCGGTAGTCCTGTGCCTCGCCGGCCAGATACTGGGCCGGGGTAAAGCTGTCCAGATCCCCCTGCAACTTGTTCAGCAGCATGTGAACCGCCTGAACAAAGGGATGGATGGCCGTGGAAAACGGCGGCGCATAGGACAGATCCAGGCAGGTCATTTGTTCCAAAGTAGCTCCGAAGGTTACTGCCATCACGCCGATATCCGTCACCTTATCCACCGCTCCGGGACCCAATACCTGGAGTCCAAGCAGCCTGTGGCTGTTCTCATCCGCCACCAGCTTAATGGCAAACCAGGCGCTTCCCGGATAATAGTGGGCTTTGTCATCCGTCACCGCCAGGGCACAGATCGGGGTATACCCTGCGTTTCTGGCCTGTTCTTCACTAAGTCCGGTCCTGCCTCCGGAGAGGCCCGGCAGCTTTACCACACCGGTACCCAGCACGCCGGGATAAACCGCGTCCCTGCCACCCAGGGCCAGGGCCAGAGTACGTCCCTCCATATTGGCGGACGATCCCATGGGAGACCATTGTCTCTCCCCCGTGATACGGTTTTTTACCATGGCACAGTCTCCGGCAGCATAGACATCCGCCACATTGGTAGCCATCCTGTCGTCCACCAGGATAGTGCCCTTATACATTTCAATGCCCGTATCCTGCAAAAATCCCGTGTTGGGGCGTATCCCCATGGAAAGAATCACCACATCCGCAGGCAGCAGGCCCCTGTCTGTCCGCACGCCTTCCGCCTTCTCCGTTCCCGTGACACCTTCCAGTTTCGTGGACGTCATCACCCGAATTCCTTTTTTGGCCAGGTGACGCACGGCATAGTCTGCCATTTCCCCGTCAAAGCCCGGCATGATCTGGGGCGCCATATCGATTACCGTCACGGCCAGCCCCTTCTCCATCAGGTTCTCCGCCACTTCCAGGCCGATGAAACCGCCGCCCACTACCACCGCGTGCTTCACACCGTCCCCGGCTATGTAGTCCCTGGTCTCGATGGCATCGTCCGGCGTGCGCATTACAAATACGCCCGGCAGATTCAGACCCGGCAGCGGCGGCACTACCGGGGAAGCTCCCACCGCCACAATACAGGCGTCATACTCATAGAATTCTTCCGCGCCGGTGCGGAGATTCCTGGCTGTCGCTCTCCTGCCTTCCGTATCCAGCGCCACTACCTCTCTCTGGGAATATACCAGAGCACCGGTGAGGGCGCTGTACTTCTCCGGTGTATTTACGATCAGCTGCTCCCTCTCCGGAATAGAACCTCCCACATAATAGGGCAGGCCGCATCCCGCATAGGAAATATCCTTTCCCTTTGTAACGATGGTCACCTCTGCTTCAGGATTCACCCGCTTGAATTTGGCCGCCGCCTTTGTGCCTGCGGCAACGCCGCCGATTACCAATACTCTCATGTAATGCCTCCTCTTATTTAGATTGCTGCTTTCCGGTCTCGTTTATATAATCCCGAAATTTCTCAAAGTTTTCCGCTGTGGCCGCTGCCATATACCACTTCTGCAGGACTTCTTCCTTCTGCTCGCTCTCAATGCGCCCGCAGATATCCTCGGGGATTTCCCCAAGGCATCGCAGAAAGCCTCCCTGCAGTCCATAACCGCCTGGGTAATCGCTTCATCCCGAGCCCACCCAGCACACAGATATTCCTTAATCTGCTGAATAAACCGTGAATACTCGTACATCGGGCGGCACTCTTTCAACAGCTTATGTCCCGATGGCAGATTTATATTAATGAATTTCACCTCCAATTCTAACATAGGATGTTCTGTTTTTTCAAGAAAAGCATCGGAAAGATGTCTTACCGATACAGCACATAATCCTGTATCTCCCGCAGAAAGCCGCCTGTCTCCAAAGCTGACGCCGCCCGGGCAGGATATTCTTTTACAGAAACCCGCTTCTTTCCCGGGAAAATCCTGCCCCGGTGAAATGCCTCCGCAAACAGGCCCAGCATCCCTGATAAGTCAATATCTTCCGGCATCGTACTCTCCTGGTCCCCGCCGTCCTGCTGCCGCTCCGGCCCCAGCATGCGCAGCATCCTGCCCTGCCGCTCGAACACCGCCACGGGCAGGCCGTCCCGGAATGCCGCCACCGTCCCCGGCACATTGATAAAACTCCGCTCCGGTTCATGGGCCAGCAATTTTCCCCAGGGCTGCATGGGATCGGCGGCGTTTAACCAGCATGGTTCCGCCAGCGGATGCATCAGCCGGGCCGTTACGGCCTCGAAGTCCTGCCCCCGGATAAACTGCGCCCCGGAAAAGCCTCTCACAAAATACCCCCGCCTTACCTGCCCCGTGTACTCCTGCACCCGCAGAATCTTCAACGCCTCCTGCCAGGGAAGCCCCCATGCGGCAGCCGTCTCCCGACACAATACCAGATAGCGGTCAAAGCATCTCTCCAGCTGCTCCTCTATGGGCAGGGGGCGCAGAGGTCTCACCAGATCAAACCGACCGGCCTGCAGCACCTTGACCCGGGCCCCCACCCGCCGCCTTGCCGCCGCTTTCTGAAGTTTCTCCCGGCCCAGCCACTGCCGCACCGGCACAAAGCTGTCCGCGCAGACCACTCCCTTTTCCAGCAGGGAAAGCAGCGTGTCATGAAGGGATTCCCCCTCCAGCACATGCCCCAGTGCCTGGGGAAAACTGGCCCCCCGCCGGGCCAGCGCCTCCGCCACCCGCCTTTCTTTGTCGGACAACTCCTCCCAGGGAATCTGGAGCTCCCGGTCCCAGTCGATCTCCTCTGCCGGGTCAAAGCGGAGCCTGCCGCCTTCCTCCATATGCCAGAAATATGTTCCCTGCGCGAGTAATGCGTCCAAAAGCCCCTCCCGATAGCCCCCCACCCTGGCAGGCAAAACCAGTTCCTCCCAGAGGGCCGCAGGCAATGCCAGGCCCGCAAGGGATCTGAGGGTCTCCCCCAAAGCCTCCTGGGGAGGAGCCGATCGCTGTATGCGGGACAGAAGCAGCGCCGCATAGTTCTCCGGCGGACAGGTGCCGATCTCCTCCCGGCGGTTTTTCAGGGTGCGGATTCTGGCACGCCTGTACACCTGGGCATGATAATACACCTTTTCCATACGGGCGGCTGCCTGGGCTTCGCCCTCCCGGGCCTCTGACACCTCCCGGGCCTCCTCCCGGCTGCACAGCTCTTCCTGGGCCACTGCCTCCTCCCGGCGACATAATTCCTCCAGCACCTGCCGGGTCTCCTCTTCTGTCCAACCGTACCGCCGGGCGGTCTGACCTACAGTGGCCCCGCCCCGGTAGCGCAGCATCCGCCGCACGATATCCGCCGCCCCGCTTCGGGCCGGACCAAGCGCTTCCTCATACTGCGCCTGCTGCTCCGCAGCGATCCAAAGCCCCTGCTCCAGATACAGGACGCGCCCCTCTTCGGCCAGCTTCTCCAGCCACTCCACGGGCATCTCCAGTTCTCCGGCGGTCAGATCCCCCTCTGTCATCAGCAAGGTATGAAGTTCCCTCTCGTCCCGGGGGAGCCTGCCCCTCTCCTGTACCTGGTCCAGTTCCTCCCGACCGGGCCGCACCAGTTCCTTTTCGTTCTTCAGCGCCTCCTCCACAGCCGCCTGGACACCCCTGGGGGTGGGGGCGTAATTATACATCTCTGCCGCTTCCTGGCTCCACTGCAGCGGCAGAGACATGGGAGAGGCGGTGTCCGTATATATCTCCCGCACCCGGATCTCCCCGGCCTGCACTTTTTCCAGAATCTCCCGCACCCCAGCCACGTCCCAGAGTTGACGCATACATTCCCGCCGGGTCTCCCGCATCAGCGGATGGTCCTTCTCCCGCACCACCTGATCCAGCATTTCGGCGCCGCGCAACCGCTGCATCCACAGAGGCTGCCTGCCCTTTCCCCGCACCCCCATCATCAGCGCCCTGCCGCAGTTGTAGCGGAAAGCAATGTTAAACAGGGGCGTGGAGGGCAGCAGAGCCGCCAGCACTCCCTCGGCCGCCTCCGCGTCCACCCGGTACAGCAATCCCTCCGGCAGGCCGTTCTCCCCGTAGGTGTACAGCAGAAATCCGTCCTCCTCGTCCACGCTGCCCACATTCTCACCCATCTCCTGTTCGGCCTTCCGGGCCGCCAGCAGGGCCAGGGGGCTGTTGATCTGGCGCCCGAAAACAGAATGCACCATCATCTGGGTGTGACCTGCCTGATCCATGAAATGTTCCACCAGAATCGTTCTGTCGTCGGGCAGGCCCCCTGTGGCGTCAATCTGCCGCCGCAGATATCCCCCGGCCAGTTCCGTCGCGGATTCGTCCAGTCCCAGCCCCTCCAGAGCCGCCTCCAGCCGTCCCTCCTGCTCCGCCTCCGAAAAGGCCCTGAGCATTCTGCCAAAGGCCATCCCCGTCTCCAGACTCCTCCCTTTCAGATCCCCATGCCAGAAGGGCAGCCTGGCCCCCTCTACCGGGGCCTGCACCACCGTCACCGTATCCTTGCTGATTTCCGTCACCCGCCAGGCGAAGGCCCCCAGCAGGAAACGGTCTCCCTTCTGGGTCTCATAGACAAATTCCTCATCCGCCTCCCCCACTTTTACACCGTCCTGGGTGCGCACCGTGTACATGCCCCTGTCCGGGATGGTTCCTCCTGCGGAGACGGCCAGCATCCTGCTGTAGCCATCCCCCTCCACACTCCCGTGAATCCGATCGTACAGAATCCGGGGCCGCACCGGAATCTCCCGGCGGTGCTCATAATCCCCGGCCAACATCTCCAGCACCGCCTCCACATCCGCCCTTGTCACATGCCGGAAGGGCCACGCCCGGGGCAGAATCTCCAGAACTTCCTCCACCTGGTAGGGCTTAAAAGCCGCCATGGAGACCAGATGCTGGGCCAATATATCCAGGCAGCCCTCCGGAGGGTTCAGCTTTTCCACCCTGTTTTCTCTGGCAAGCTGGGCAGTCATGCCGCAGAGCACGCATTCCGCCGCGGTTCTGGGAAACAGATACATGACGCTGGTACGGGAGGGATTGTGCCCGGCCCGGCCCAGCCTCTGCAGGGTACTGGAGATCGTGCGGGGACAGCCCACCTGCAGCACCTGGTCGATCTCCCCCACGTCGATTCCCAGTTCCATGGAGGAAGTGGCGCATAAAAGACGCAGCCGTCCTTCCCGCAGGGCGGTTTCTGTCTCCTGGCGCTGCTCCCGGGCCAGACTCCCGTGGTGTACCTGGGCAAATGCCTCTCCCCCCAGCAGATTATAACCCAGCATATAAAATACGATATATATCATGCACTCCATACCGAAAATGCCCGTAATAACCGGAATCCCCATAAATCCCACGTTCGGGAAAATAGTCATCAGGCGGTACAGCCGCTTTTCGGCTTTTACAGGCCGCAGGATCCATACGAACAAAAAACCGGCCGCAATCAAAAGCAGATAAAAGAAAACGACAAAACCCAGATTTTGCAGGATCAAAGACGTATCCCCGGCGGAATCTTTCCCCAAAACGCCGTTTAAGACCAAAATAGGGTTTAAAATATTGACTACGATTTTGGAAAGTTTTTGATAGGCCGGCTCGTCAAACCATCCAATCCGCCAGACCATGTAACCGGTCAGCATCATAGCAAACAGCATGAGCATTTGGGATATGATAATTTGTATATCCATTTGATCGTTCTCCTTTATCAATCGCTTCGGGTATTCATTAAGAATGCCCATTTCCATTAAAAATATTCTTTTGAATACGCTTTGTTGTCATAAAAACAGCCTGTCTTCGCTCTGAAAACAGGCTGCTTTCGTCTTATTTATTCCAAAACCATCTGCACGCAACCGTACATCCCGGCGTCGTTGCCGAGCGTTGCCAGTTCAAAATGCGCGTCCAGGCAGGAATTAAACGATTTTGCGTCAAAATACTTCTTTGCCCGATCCGTAATAATGCTCCCCGCCTTTGATACGCCGCCTCCGATGACAAATATTTCAGGGTTTATCACACGCGCAACGTTTGCAAGTGCTCCGCCCAGTATCTTAGTCATTTCGTCTACAATCCCATCCGCCAGCGCGTCCCCGGCTTTTGCCGCGTCAAAGACATCTTTTGCCGTCAATCCTTCTATCCCGCGCAGCGAAGTTTCTTCTTTTGTTTCCGCAAGCTTTTGTTTTGCCATGCGCACAATCCCGGTCGCGGACGCATACTGCTCAAGGCAGCCCTTCTTGCCGCAGCCGCAGGCTTCTGTTTCCTGCTCGTTTACAATAATATGCCCGATTTCGCCTCCGGCGCCTTTGTTTCCGGTTACGATTTTGCCGTCGATAATTACGCCGCCTCCGACTCCGGTCCCAAGCGTCACCAGAACCACGTTTGTCCTGCCCTTTGCGCCGCCCTGCCACATTTCACCTAATGCGGCTACGTTTGCGTCGTTTCCGACTTTTACGTTAAATCCGGTCCGCTCCGTCATGTCCTTAGCGACATTGATGACGTCCCATCCCAGGTTCACGCACCGCAGTACGACGCCTTCGGAAGTTACCGGGCCAGGCACGCCGATCCCGATTCCCTGAATTTCACCTTTTGGTATTTCCCTGTCTACCATTTTTTTGGCGATAGCTGCAGCTACGTCCGGCAGGATATTTTCGCCGTTGTTTTCCTTGCGGGTCGGTATTTCCCATTTTTCCACTAAAGCCCCCGTTGTTTCAAACAGGCCGATTTTACAGGTTGTTCCCCCAATGTCCACGCCAAATCCATATTTTTTCATACCGATCTTCTCCTTCTTTTTTCTTTGTATTCCGCCGGGAAAACGACTCGGCGCATTTTCCCGCGCGCATCCATTACTTTCTTAGTATAGGAAAAAAGACGTCCCCTGTCAATCTGTATCAGGTGGATTTCCCTCCTCCGGACCAAGCGCATCCTCCCGGATTTTCTGATAGCGATCCATCTCCACATAAGGCAGAAATTCGGCCGGCGTCAGCCCCTGGTGGCAGTTCTCCATAAACGCATGCCATATCTGGCCCGGATACGTAGAACCGGACAGCCCGGGAATTTCGGCCGGCATATCATAACCAACCCATATGCTCGTCGTATAATACCGGGTATATCCTGCAAACCAGCCGTCTTTATTGTCATTGGTGGTTCCCGTTTTTCCGGCGCTGGGGGTATTGGACAGGGCAAGCCCCTTGCCGGTTCCATCCGTCAGCACCCCCTGAAGGATATCCGTCATCATCCGGGCCGCATTCTGGTCATAGACCGGGACGGCTTCTCCAGAAGCTTCATAAATGAGGTTCCCTTCCGAAT
>OFHM01000830.1_pt1 | contig 23247 bp, 20 predicted proteins | sample 1521311 | NCBI WGS metagenome assembly OFHM01 (sample SAMEA3504083, study PRJEB24116) | mouse gut metagenome | biome: mouse gut; feature: mouse-associated habitat; material: faeces | place: Denmark | collected 2011 | reverse complement strand
AGCGGTGTGGCTGGAAGGGAAGAAATGGTACTGGTTTCTTCCGGCGCTGTTTCCCATTGCCATGCCGTCTTCCCTGATTGGGATGGGGCTGCTGAAAACCGTCAACGGAAGTGTGCTTCATGGGATAAGCCAGACGCTGTATTTCCCTGCGCTGGGTTGTGCCATAAAGTATATGCCTTTTGCCCTTTTGCTTTTTACGGCAAGACACAGGAGGATCCACAGAGAAGAGCTGGAAGCGGGACAGGTTTATATGCCCTCGGGATGGCAGTATTTCTGCAAAATATTGATTCCGGTATATCGTCCGGCCATAGTCGGCGCAGCGGGGGTGGTTTTTCTGCTGACCCTGGGGGAGGAGGGGATTCCTTTGATCCTTATGCCGCCGGGCTATGAGACGCTGGCCGTGAAGGTGTATAATTATCTGCATTACGGAGCAAGTGAGCTGGTCAGCGGATTCTGCCTGATCACAGTGCTGTTTACGGCGGGGATGTTTACGTTGGTTATCAGGCAGGGCCGAATACGGGAAGTTTTTGAAGAGAAGTCTTGAACGCAGGGGAAAAAGGATATATGATAGAAATGGAAAATGTGACCAAAAGCTATGGGGAAAACAAGGTTTTAGAAAAATTTTCTCTGAAGATGGAGAAGGGAGAGGCGGTTGCCGTTGTAGGGAAAAGCGGCTGCGGCAAAACCACGCTTCTGCGGATTCTGGCAGGTCTGGACAGGGCATATGAGGGACATGTCCTTCTAAAGGGAGCCCCTGCGGACGGGAAGGCGCCCCGGGAGAGGGAGCTGGCCATGGTATTTCAGGAGCCGGCACTGTGGAACCATATGACCGTGGCGGAAAATATATTGTTTCCCCTGGATAGAGGAAGGCGGAAGAAGGCGAGTTCCGGAGTGGAGTATATCTGCGCGGAACTGGGGATTGGAGATCTGATGAAGCGGTATCCAGGCCAGATTTCCGGAGGACAGGCCAAGAGAGTATCCCTGGCAAGAGCATTGGTCTCCGGAAAAGAGATCCTGCTGCTGGATGAGCCTCTCAGCAATGTGGACGGAAAAACGAGGGAGAAGGTTATGGGTTTTCTGAAGCGGGAATACATTGGAAAAAGCACGGTGCTCTATGTCACGCATGATTTTGGAGAGGCGGAGTATCTGTGCTCCAGAACAGTGGTATTATGAGGAAGAGATTGGTTATAAACGGGATATTTCTGGTATTTGCCTGCGTCGTTACGGTACTGATGATACGGCAGGTGAGAAGCGGCGGGGAGGATCAGGCCGGGCCTATGGAAGGATTTGAGGTGTTCTGTCAGGGGGAGGAGATATCGGCGCTCTACCTGGCGCAGGACGGCAGCTTGTGGGTGGGCGGAAGAGACGGGGTAAAATGTCTGGATCCGGAGACCGGAGAGGTGACCGGGTATGTGGCTGAGGATTTGGAGTTAATCTATGCCGCGGAAATCTGCCGTTCTTTTGACGGCTCGGTGTGGATCGGCCATAATCAGGGGGTCAGCGTATTGTATCCGGAGGGAACCAGGGAGGATTATCGGGCGCCCCTTCTCACCGGAGGAAGGGTGAATACCATTTTATGCCTGGACCGGGATGTGCTGGTGGGAACCATGGAAGGAGCGAACCGCTTTGTTCTGGAGGACGGCCACTGGCAGGTTTCGAGGCAGTACAGCAAAGAGAGCGGACTCCTGGCGGATCCGGTGAATGTGATGGCGGCACATGGGGATGCGTTGTGGTTCGGTTCCTATCTGGCAAATCAGCCGGGGGGAATCAGCATCCTGCGGGAGGATGACGGCGGGGAAAGCTGGCAGCATCTGACCATCGGGGAGGGACTTGCCCATCCGTATATCAATGCCATATTGCCGCTGGAGGATAAGGTGTTGGTTGCCAGCGGACAGCTGACAGCCGGGGGGCTGAATGTGTTGGAGGAGTCTTTGGAGGGATATACTGTGGCGGATTCCTTTGGGGTGGAGGACGGGATACCCGGGGAGAAGGTGCGGTGGCTCTATGAGGACAGCGCAGGGCATCTTTGGATTACCACAGAGAGCGACGGATTGATTTTGTGCGGGGATGCCGTTCTGGAGCATCCGCTTAAGGGGATATGCCTCACCTGGGAAGAGGGGCTGTCCGATAATGAGATCAAAAAGATCGTGGAGTCGGATGCGTATTTTTTTCTGGCAGGCAGATACGGTCTGACCAGAATCGAAAAGCATGCGGTAACACGTCTGTTGGAGGAAGCGGGGAAATAAGATGAGGGAACAGAAGGAAAAGATCAAGGTACCGGCATATAAAATGGGGCTGGCGGAGCTGTACCTGCTGCTGCGGATCCGGATGGAACAGACCGGCAGGAAAAATATCAACGGAGTGAAGAAAGAATTTCTGGAGCCCGAGACCTATCAAAATCATAATAAGCTAATAAAGTCCCTGGCCAGAAGAAAATTCCTGGAGGAACAGGACGGAGCTGTGCTGATGGGGGAGGGGCTGAGGAAGGCCCTGGAGGTGGTGCTTAATTCCGCCCATTGCATGAGCTTTCGGAACGAGGCGCTTCGGAAAAAGGATCAGCTCCTTACCTTCTATTATGCGGAGGGGAAGTTTGCGGGACTTTTGCAGGACAAAAAGAATTCCCTTCTGGTGTGTACGGAGGATAGGGAAGCGCTCTATATGGCTTTCGAGAGCATATTGGAGGCAAAGGGAATGAGCGCCTCCTTTCAGCCGGAAAAGTGGGAAAAACTATACGGAGAAAAGATAGAAAATCCTGTGAGAGAGGCTGCCGTCATTCATTCCGGTAACCGAATAAGGAGACATCGTCTGACGCTGGCCATGGTATCGGATAAGCGCCGGCTTTATCTGCTGGGAGGAGAGGACTCCGAAAAATATGACGAATTGGAACGGGATACCCAAAGTGCTGCAAGCTGGTTCGGGGTGATTTTGCGGGAGTTTAACAGGCTGAAAAACGAGGGAGATGCGGCGGACGGGGCTGCTCCCAAAAAGGAGGAAGCCCCTGGACATAAGTCGGAATACCGCAGAATCGTGGAGTCGGAAGGGTTTCCACGGACAGGACCTGGATTCTGGTTCTGGTGCCTGCACAAAATCGTCAGCGGTTTTCCGGGGATGATCAAAGGGGCGGCAAAGAAAAAATTTCTGTCGGCCTTTCTCTGGCTGGCCTGGGGTGCCGTGCTTTTTTTCTATAATATGTACGCCACCTGCTATTTGAACGATACCTTTATGCTGGACAGGAGAGCCGTATGGGGGAATCTGACCCCTTACCTGATGGCGGGCACCATGAGGACGCCCAGTCCTTTAAAGGGGCTGAACGCGGACTGGGGTTCTATCGATACCGCATTTTTGGTCTGGCCGCTGTTGATGCTGATTACTTTGATCGGACGGCATCTGGTTGGACAGATAAAATCCAGGAAGATCGGGTTCCTAATGGATCTGCTGGGGATTCCGGGGGATGCGGACGAGTGCCGGAGCATGGGATACGGGAGTGGGCGGCAGAGGTGGATTGTCTATGCGGCGGTGTGGGCGGCGGGATTTTTCTTAATGAATCCGGTTACACTGTTTTTGGCGTCCTTGTATTGTCTGCTAATTTTTGCCCAAAAGGAGAACGGACTGGTACGGTTTTGTATGCTCTGGCGGTGCGCGGGGAATCGGAAGCAGGTGGAGGCCGGTACCAGGCAGGAGCCTAGGATTGAAAAATACAGGATTATTTTCCACAATATGGGGCTGGGCTTTCTGATTTATGCATTGGTGAGTCTGACACTCTGGTATGCGGCGGGGTATCATTTCTGGATCCGCCTGATTGTGACTATGCTGATGGTCATTTTTGCGCTGTTGCAGATTTTCTGGCCACGGATAATGTCGGATCCGGAGAAAATGAAAAAGGCCAGGACGCTTTTTCTGCTTGCAGCTGCGGGTATGGCTGTCGCGTGGTTCAGCTCCCGGTACGGGATCGTATTGGCCGATGACGGCGGATGGTCCGAATCGGGCCGGAATCTGGGAGGCTTTCTGCAGAATGCAGGCTTCAGCACCATATTAGGGTTGACCTTGATGACCATCGGCCTGGCTCTGGGAGGTCCGGCGGGATGGGTGCTGGCGGGAAGCTGCCTGGCCGGGGCAGGGGTTTTCGCTATCGGCTGTACGGATACGAAAGCGGGGGATTATGTCAGGAAGACATCCAGGCAGTATTTCTTCGGTCCGGAGGAAGGAGAGAGCAAGACCTTTTTGTGTACGGCCACGGAGCTGGCAAATTTTGTGGCAGGATTCTTGAATCCGGCTGCAGGGAGCAGCGGAACGGCCGTGAAGCTGTTCTATGGCGGGAATCTGGTTTCGGATGTGGTTTCCACCCTGGGGGACAGTGCCGCCACAGGGAAAGATCTTGCGGATTATCTGGCAGGAACCGGGGATGTAAGCGCAGGAGATCTGTTTATGGATGCTCTGGGGCTGGGGCTGGATTTCTATGGTTTTTACGGGGATCTGAAGGAGGCGGACGAAATCTTCGGGGATGTGAACCTGAATGGCGACTCTTATCGCTTTGAAATGGAAGACGAGGGGAGCTTTTTTGACAAGCATGACGAGATCCAGGATAAACGGGATCGGGAAGTTGCGGATATGCAGGCCGATATAGGATCCCAAAAGCAGGCGGAGCTTGATCTGGAGACCTCGCGGCACAATCAGAAGGTGGAAGATATCCAGGATTCCATCAGGAAAACCCAGAACGGGGAGCTGACACCGCCCATGAATGTGGACAATGATACCTATCTGCGAGAATTGAGCCGCTCCCTGGGATGTGAGGAAAACATATTCGCGGATACCATGTCGGAAATCAGGACCAGATACGGCCAGGAGGCACGGAAGCTGGAGGATGAGATCCTGAAGAAATTCAGCAGGGAGGAGATGAAGCTCTTTATAGAAGAGACCGTAGACCTGGTGGGCGAGGGGTATGATTATCAGGATATTTATAATAAGATGAAGGAGTCGTTGGAATCCTGGCTTGGGGGAGGGACGGAGGATGAATGAGGGGGGACTTTTTTGGCTGTGGATTGCGGTTATATTTTTGAGGACTTAGTGCGCTGCTTTTCAGAGTCCTTTGGAGAGGAAGCAGGTGCACACTTTACCAGCAGGGATATTATCTATCTTATGACAGATTTACTGCTTGCGGATGCCAACTTAGACATAGGGGGAATGACGGTTTATGATATGACGATGGGAACATCTCAGATGCTTTCCTGTATGGAGGAGAGAATCCATGATTTGAACAGCGATATAGAGGTTACATGCTTTGGTCAGGAGTTTAATCCGTCTACCTATGCGATAGCGAAAGCAGATATGATGATTCGCGGCGGAGATCCGGATAATATGCGGTTTGGGGATACCTTGTCAGATGATCAGTTTGAAGGTTTTACATTTGATTATTGTACTTTCAATCCCCCTTTTGGAATTGACTGGAAACGGGAACAGAAAAAAGTGGAGGAAGAAGCGGCAAGAGGAGAACAGGACAGATTTGCGCCCGGGCTTCCCAAAATCAGTGACGGGCAGCAGTTATTTGTGTTAAACGGGCTTTCCAAACTTGTGCCATATGGAAAGATGGCAATTATACAAAACGGTTCTCCGCTGTTTTCTGGAGATGCCGGAAGCGGTCCTTCAGAGATTCGAAGATATATTTTGGAAAATGACTGGCTGGACTGTATTGTCCAGCTTTCTACGGATATGTTCATGAATACGGGTATCAGTACGTACATTTGGATTTGTTCGAAGAATAAACCGGCATATAGGGAGGGAAAAGTACAGCTTATAGATGCTTCTCACTGTTATGAGGCAAGAAGAAAGAGCATTGGAACGAAAAGAAATGATATTACTGATAAGTGCCGGGAATTGATTGTGAATGCGTATGGTTCTTTTGAAAACTGCGCTGTGTACGGAGATAAGAGCGGAATCTATTGTGAGAGTAAAATATTTGAGACGGTAGAGTTTGGATATAACAAAATTGTGGTGGAAAGAACACAGCGGGATGAGAATGGGGAGATTGTCAGCTTTCGGTACGGCTGCACAGGACGGATATATGGAAGCACAGGAATCGTATCAGAGTTTGTTTGAGGATACGGCTAAATATAATGCGATTATGAGTGCATTGGCAGAGGCTGTGTATCGGGAGCTGAGGAAGAAAGGGACTAAAATATCGGAGAAGTCTGAGGCATATACATATGGCATGCCGCAGAATTTGTCTATGGTGGCGGAGCAGTCGATGATGTATGGAGATGGCATAAAACAGGAATAGTATATTTGAATTCCATTACATAAAGGGGGTTTTATGAGAAAAAACGTTAAAAATGTGATATGTGCCCTGTTGGTTCTAAGTTTAGCTCTATCCACAGCGCTTTTGGCATATCTCCATTTTTTTGCGCCGGGCAGCAGGGATCTTACCGGAGAGTGGACCGGGCAGCTGGATATGACAGGGCAGGCAGCTGCCAGAGCTTATGGGTGGCTGCAGGATATAGATGCAGTATCCATCACGCTGGAAGAAATGGAAGAACGAATGCGGGATTTGACCATTCAGGTCAGTCTGACCATAGAGGAGACAGAGCGTTCCAGGGGGAATTTCCGATGCAGTGTGTCTCCGGAAAGCTACGAGACCTGTAAACAGGCGGCTTATGAGGTATTTGCGGAAGACTTCCGTGGGCTTGTGGCCGAGAGGCTGCGCATGGCAGGCTACGGGGGCGGCACAGATGGGGAAGCGGTGGAAGCTTTGATAACCGAGACTTTCGGGATGTCCACCGTCTCATATCTTATGACCAGCGGTCCGGCACTTCTGCCTTCTTTGGAGGAACTGCAGGCCGGGTATGACGGCAGCGGAACATATGAGGTCTCGGAAGGTGTCCTCCTCAGACAGTTTGATGTCGGAGGAACTGTGGTTACAAAAGCGGAGCGATATATCCGGGAGGAGGACTGTCTGATCTTGACAGGGGAGGCGGGGGACGAGGTTTTTGGAGAGTCCGCGGGGCAGTACCCGGCAGCGTATTTCCTGGAACGGACGGAAAATGAATAACTGCCACTGCTCCGGAAAACGGCAAAAAATGAAAACTAAGCAATATGGATCGCAGTAAGGAAGGGAGATCTAATGAGAACAATACGAAAAAAAATCAGCTTTTTTCTGCTGTGCCTTGTGTTGATATGGCCGCTATCGTCCGTCGAAACGGCAGCAGCTTTCCGGATTCCCGGAACCTGTCAGATACAGGCGGACGACGGCGCAGCCGCAGCCGTAAAAACTCTGGATTGCGATTACGCCAATAATACCTACTTTTCCCTGAGGGACATCGCCGTGCTCCTGAAGGGTACGGAGAAAGCATTCTCCCTGGAGATTACGAAAAGTGCAGTAGCGCTGACACCGGGCGGAGAGTATGTACCGGTGGGAACGGAAGCGATTCCATGGGAAAATATCTTTTCGGAGGAGGAAGCGCTTCCGGAGGCCTCTCTTCGGAGAAACGAATTTAAGATAAATGGGGAAGCGGTATCTTACTATACGATGATTACAAATCTGCCTTCCGGTGATTACGATTGTTTTATTACAGCGGCGGATCTGGCTATGATTCTGGATGTGAATATTGCCACTTTGGCTGAGGGGTCTTTGCAGATTCGCACCCAGGAGCCGCTTTCCGTCTCCCCTGAGGAGTTGGAGCGGGCCGGGTACTTTTACGGAGTCAACAGTGTACTGGCGGGAGATGCTACCACAGGGGAGATTTATTATCAGTATCAGGCTGATATGTCATATCCGATCGCCAGTACTTCCAAGCTGATGACCTGTCTTCTGGCCATGGATGCCATCTCGGCAGGACAACTGAAAAGGGAAGATTTGATCACCGTTTCCCAGGCGGCTGCGCTGCTCTCTGAATCATCGGACGGGGTGATTCCCATGGAAGCAGGACAGCAGATTACCGTGCAGGATCTTCTCACAGGAGCCCTGCTGCCTTCCAGCAACGAATGCGCTCTGTGTCTGGCGGAAGCTGTGGCAGGCTCAGAGGAGGTTTTCGTGGAGCTGATGAATCAGAAAGCGGCGGAGATCGGACTTTCTCAGGCAGTCTTTTTTAACAGCAACGGTTTGCCTGTTTATACACAGGATCCCATTCCCGCAAAGCGGCAGAACCGCATGAGTGCGGAAGATATGTTCCGGCTGGTATCTTATCTGCTGAATGTCTATCCACAGGTGAAGGAAATCACTTCACAGCAGATTGCAGCGCTGGAGTCCCTGGAGCTGGAAGTGCGCAACACCAATCCGCTCCTGCGCAATCTGCCTCAGGTCACCGGCCTGAAGACAGGAACCACCAACAAAGCCGGAGCCTGCCTGGTTACTTCTCTGGCTGCGGATGACGGAGCGATAGACCACGATTTGGTAGTTGTTGTGCTGGGGACGGAGGATTCCGCGGAGAGAGGCCGCGTCTCGGGCTTACTGGCCAGATATGCCCTGGACACCTTCTATGCAGGATCGGAGGAGCGGCAGGGCAGCCAGACTGTTATTCCCGGGCCTCTGCCCGTACAAGCAGAGGCGGCGGTGGATTGGATTTTGAAAACGGCAATTCATGAAAGGCCCCAATAGAGTCGGCATTTATGCTGGTATCAATGCCGGGATGTTGTTTGGCAAGCTCTGTTCCATAGCCTTTTGCTTTGCCTTGTTTCTGTGGATAGCAGCACAATGTATTATCTGAGGGGTATATTGGTGCACCCGGGCAGGAGCACGAAGGAACAGTGCAATCATCGCTCTCTGAAAGGAGAGTGATGAAGCGGTGCAATCACTGCTCTCTGGATGGAGGGTGAAGGAACCACACAATCACCGTTCTCGGGAAGGAGAATGCAGGAACCGCACAGTCAACCTCTCCCGGGCAGAGGAGTGCAGGAACAGCGCGATCACCGCTCCGACAAAGGTGAGGAAGGATACTGCCTCGGCCAGCCGCCAGAACCAGGGTTCCGCAAAACGGATCTCAATATGGCCGGAATAGCCGGCGGGCAATGTGACGCGGACTGTATTGTTCCAGCCTGCCGATACGGCAAGCGCTTCACCGGTATCCATATCCGTGCACCGGTAGTATTTATAGTAAATCAGAGGAAATTCCACGTAGCCGCCCTTTTGGTCAGCGGACACAATACAGTCGATAGTGGTTCCCTGTTTCCGGTAAGCTTCCAGAGGCGCCGTATTGACACATTGGACTGCATTCTCCCGAATTTCATCCGGATCAGTTCCCTCAGGCAGATAATCATAGGAATACATTTGCATTGTATACAGTTCATGGGTATCGTACACACGATAAGGATCTCCGGAAAATGCGAAATCATAAAAATACCATCCCACATTCACCGCAAAGAGAACCATACAGCCGGTCAAAAGCAGTACGGCCTTTTCGGAGAAGAGTCTGTCAGCCATATCGAATCCGTAACACAATACAAAGGTCAGCAATACTGTGGCAGGGGCAAGAAAGCGCCAGGGGAACTGCAGGCTGGAAATAATGTTATCCATGCCTTTTCCCATGGAAGCGAGCCTGTCCCAGGGGAAATAGCAGGTACACATGTACAGGAGCAATACGCTGAGCAGCATGCTGACGAATGCTGCGCGGTAGTTTTGAACGCCGCGGCAGTCCTGCCGGCGGATACACAGCAGGTATACGAAAAGCAGGATACCGATTGTGAGCAGGATACCGATTCCGTAAGTAGCCTCATTGGAAACGCCGGCCAGGACAGACCAGGCGCCGCCATTGCTTTTCTGAAACAGCGTAAAGAGCTGTACCGGAAACATGCCTCCCGCCTGAAAGGAGCCTGCCGCGCGGCCTGTCCAGTCAGGGGAATTGACCATGATATCTTCCTGATAAAAATCAAGAAAGGGCACGGTAAAATTCAAATTCAGCAGGATCGTCAATCCGGCGGCGGAAAGAAGCGCGCGGAAGGTATGACGCCTGAAAACCTGCTGGAAGAGCAGAATACAGGATAGTATGATCACAAAACCGACCATGAGACCGCTCAGGACATGGGACTGTATCAGTCCGGTCAGACCGAAAGCGGTCAGGAGAGATGCCTTCCACCAGAATTTCTCTTTGGAATAATGGAAAATCATGTAAAACCCGCAGAGAATCAGTGGCAGAACCATCATGGCGGTATATTCGCCCACAGAAGCCCTGGTATACAGGTCCATCAAACGATAAGGCGCCAGCGTATAGGCGATACAGCCGATGAGACCGGATTTCTTGCTGGAGAACATTTTGCGGAATGCGTAGTAGCTGCATAAAATGGTTCCCAGGTTGATGAGAGCAACGAACATCTTGTAGGCGGACTGGATGGAAAAGCCCAGCAGCCGTAAGAATGCCGGAAAGTAGAGAAAGGCATCTCCATAGAAGATCCCGACAGCGTATCCATGTCCATTGGCCCACAGCGGGTGAAGCTTCACCGGAAAGGAACCGAAGGAAAGCCCCTGACTGATGGCCTCGATGCGAAGCAGATGGAAAGGCAGGTCATGGCCTGCTGTGAGATAATCATTATAGAGAGGATAGCATGAAACCAGGAAAATTCCTGACAGAGCCAGGATGATTTTTCGCTGCCGGATTTCACTGCATTTGAAAAACCAGCCGAAATTGATCAGTATGCATAACAAAAAAGCGCGGAATAGATTCTTTTTATAAAGATCGCTGGTTTCAAAAATGCCGATTTTGGCGATACTAAGATGACCCTGCCCGGAAAAAGAAATTTCGATAATCAAATCATCCGTATCCCGGGTGATTTCCAGTGGCAGAAGCGCACTGAGAGAAGCAGGGCTCAATTCTATGGGGGAGCAGTGCATTTCCAGAGAGCTCAAACCGGAGACGACGGAAGCGCTGCTGCCTGCATAGTCAGTGCTGTAATCAATCTGAATATGATAAATGCCACGATCCAAACGGAGAGGAGGGGTGGAGAGAAAGACACCGCCTTCGCTTCCGGTGCCTTTTACAGAGATGTCGTCCTCTATGACGGCTTCTTTTGACAGGTTGTAGTCTTCTATCGTGAAGACCCGGCTGTAGGCGCGGCTGCGATTGATCAGCCATGAACCCGCGGCAAGAAGCAATATCAATATCTGCACTCCGATTAAGATATACTTTATTTGTATTTTTTTGACAGGCATGGAATTCTCCCCTCAATCCTTACAGATACTGGTTCTGGAATTTCTTCATAATAAACCGTACATGACATCCTTTTTCATCGCACACAGAACGGACGATCGCTTCCGCCGTGTCCCTGAAATTATCATTGACGCAAATAATACAGATGTATTTGTTCCTCTGAAAAATAGAAGGCTTTATCCAGCGAATATAATAGGAAATGCGTTCACGCAAAAGTGCTTTTTCGATCAGTTCTTTGCATTCCGGATCAGTGATTTCGCAAAGCTCAATTTCATTGTTTACTTTCGTGGAAGTAAATAACGGCTGTTCCATATTTTTCCTCCTGGGTATGGGGCGGGAAGCCCGTTTTTGATAAAGATGGCATCGGATGGCTGCCAAACCGCCTCCTGCCAAGAACAGGACTCTTCTGAGTCAATATTATAGCATAGTAACCGGCAGATACGCAAGGCGTCCGGAACGAAAATTTATTTTCCCGTGTGCATAAAACAGAGCCGTGACGCTTTCATGGAAGCATCACAGCCCTGTGTGCGCAGAAACACATTATTCTTCGCCCTCGCCGCCTTCGTCCGGGTTATCATAGATGCCGTTGGCGATTTTTTCCATCTGGATTTCCCATGCCTGTGCATCAATAATTGACTGATAGTCAGGGTTGGCATAGAAGGCATCGTCATGCTGACAATGGGGTGTTGCATTGGGATCGGCCGCAGTCACCGTGCCGTCCGGATTTGAGACCAGTCCGGTGGAACCGGAAAGCAGGGACGGATCCTCCTGTAAAGGCAGGACACAGGTACCTTCCACGGGGAAGGGACATCCCGGAGATGCAGGAATGTGGTCATAATCGCAGAGTGTACCCACATAATGTACGGTACAGGTCTCCGTAGGGACGGTGCCTGCCGCGAAGATTTCCGAACGGGTGTCACAGAGCCCGGGTATGGGCAGCTTGCCGGACTGGGTACATACGGAGGCATGTACCAGACCCTGAGGAGGGTCGAACTGCTCATTGGGCAGATTCTCATGGATCCGTGACATGATGGCACGCCATAAGTCTCTGGCCACATGGTCCTCCCTGTTATTATTGGAACGGCTCATGCTCACGTTATTATCATAGCCGGCCCAGACGGTACAGGTGTAATACGGCGTGTAGCCGGCAAACCATACATCCCAATAGTCTGTGGAGGTTCCGGTCTTGCCGGCGATGTCCATCTGTCTGTTGAAATTGGCGGCGGAACCGGTTCCGGAGGTAACTACGTCTTCCATAGCGTCCGTCAAAAGATAAGCAGTGGTTTCTTTAATGACCTGCTTAGACGTAGGTTTGGTATTGTCCAGAATGATATCGCCGTCTGTGTTTGTGACCCTGCTGTAGAGCTTGGGCGTCACATAATTGCCCATATTGGCGATAGCGGCATAAGCGGCGTTCAGCTCATAAGGCGTAGCGCCGTTGGTCAGACCGCCCAGCGCCAGGGTCTGGTTGATATCCGTGAAAAACTTCCCGTTGATCGTCACGCCGTCCGTGAGCGTGGTAAAGCCAAAGTTCAGCAGATAATCATAACCCAGCTGGGGGGTGATTACGGTTTCCGTCTTAACGGCGACGATATTTAAGGAGTCGCGGATGCCGTCGCGGATGGACTGGATTCCGCGGTAGCCCTTATACCAGTTGTTTACCGGCGTGCCGTCCGCATAGTTAAAGGGCGCGTCATTATACACAGTAGCCAGAGTCTGACCGGCACTGTCCAGAGCGGGTGCGAAGGCGGCTACCACCTTGAAGGTAGATCCGGGGGAACGCTTTGCATTGGTGGCACGGTTCAGGGTACGGCGTCCCTCTTTTGCACCGCGGCCGCCCACCAGGGCAACCACATAGCCTGTGGACTGGTCTTCGATGACCATGGCGGCCTGAGGCTGCGGTGTCATGGAGATGGTTTCCGTGTAGTTATCTTCGTCATCGGCAACTCCCAGATCGGCCAGCATGGCGGTGCGGTAAGTGACCACCGCCTCATTGGCGGCATCCTGGGAACTGAAAATCAGGTTAAAGCTTTTATCCTGATTGGTTTTGAACCAGGACATCATATTTTCCTTGCTGAAATTATGGTTTTCCCCGTCGGCGGTGAAGACGGTCAGAGCGTAATTCAGGTACCACTTCACATTCTCGGGATAATTGTCCGGATTGGCGAATTCTTCATCCGCGATGGCCTGGATGGCGGGATCCATGGTGGATTCTATCCGCAGTCCCCCGGCGTAGAGCAAGGTCTCCGCCATCTTTTCGGAATAACCGGCGATATTGATCAGATCATCCCGCACCTGCTCGAACAAAGCGTCCGAAAAGTAAGAACTGGAGGTAGTATTGCTGTTCACACGGTAATCGGCATCATAGAGTCTGATGCGCTCATATACCGCATCGGTATCGGCCATGGCCGTCTTATATTCGGCATCCGAGATAAATTCCAGCTCCAGCATCTTATCAAGACAGTCCTTGCGCCTTCGGGCATTTTGTTCCGGATGGCGTATGGGATTGTAGCCGGTGGGATTCTGGGTGATGGAAGCGATGACGGCACATTCGGAGAGTGTCAGTTCGCTGCAGGACTTGCCGAAATATCTCTTGGAAGCGGATTCCACCCCCAGAGTATTCTGGCCGAGATTGATGGCATTCATGTAGCAATGCAGGATATCGTCCTTGGAATAGTGCTTGGAGATTTCCAGGGCAAGGTTCTGTTCCTGAAGCTTACGCTTGATCATCTTGATCATATTGCCGTGTTCCTCGGTCCATGTGGTAAAGACGGTATTTTTTAAAAGCTGCTGCGTGATGGTACTGCCGCCCTGCTTTTCCTTTCCCATCGAGACGACGAAGCGCCAGCCGGAGCGCACGATGCTCTGAAAATCGATCCCGTTGTGCTGGTAGAAGCGTTCGTCTTCAATGGCGATAAAGGCTTGTCCGAGGTGTTTGGGAATCCTGTCCCAGTCGTTGATCTGGATACGGTTGGAATTGAGGCTGACGTACTTGTCTATCTCATTTCCCTCACAATCAAAGACGATGGTTGCCTCTCCGGAGGGTACCACATCGCCCAGCCTGATCTGGGGGGTGGAGGCCAGGATGCCTCTGAAAGCGCCGATACCGGCGGATATGCCGCAGATGACCAGTCCGATCATTCCAGCCAGGGTCAGCTTAACCAGGGAAACCCCGAATTTGCGGCCCCATTTTTTTGACTTAGAATTAAGTGCCCTCTGTTTTGCACGGACACCTCTTTTTCCGTAATTCATATGCCCACCTTTCTGTAAAAGCTATTTGCGGTAACCGTTTCTATGCGTCTGCCGCCTGCGGATGGTAATCATAGGATTCATTATACCAAAAAATACTATGTAAATAAAGTTTTTTTTGCCTTCTTTATAATTGTTTCACATTTTTGCAATATTATGTTACAATAAACGTACATTCCGTCAGGTGTACGGAAGAGAACGGGGGCAGGCGCAGAGCGCGGAAAATGCCGGAGGAGGTCATATGGAGGAACGGAGGGAAGTTTCCTACCGCGTGCTGCTTCAGGGCGGTCAGGGAGAGTATGTGGAGAAAAAATCCCGTTTTATCGCCACACTCCGCAGCTGCAGGACCGAGGGGGAAGCGGCGGCTTTTGTGGAGGAAATGAAGAAGAAGTACTGGGATGCCAGGCATAATTGCCATGCCTTTATTATCGGCGCCAAAGGAGAGCTGACTCGCTGCAGCGACGACGGGGAGCCTTCCGGAACTGCAGGGCGTCCCATGCTGGAGGTGCTCTCCGGGGCAGGACTGCGGAATGCGGCAGTGGTGGTGACCCGGTATTTCGGCGGGGTTCTGCTGGGGACAGGAGGACTGGTGCGGGCTTATACCCAGGCTGTGAAGGAAGGGCTTGAGAATTGCAGGATCGGAACAATGTGCTATGGATATGAGATGGGGATAACCACGGATTATCTCTGGATCGGCAAGGTATTGTATCTGTTGGGAAATTTAAAATTAACGCCTGTTTCTACAGATTACGGGGAGCGGATTCAACTGAAGCTGGAGGTCCCGGCCGGGAAGGCCGACGCCCTGGAGCGGGAGCTGGCGGAAGCAACCAACGGACAGGCCGGTCTGGAGCGGGGACAGCCGATTTATTTTGTTGACAAAGAGGATGTCCAAGGATAAAATGATAGGTGTAGTAGAAAAATAGCATTTCGAAAGGTGGTGGTTTTAATATGAAGAGTCAGAAAATGAATAACGACAACCCTCTTCCCGGTCGAAGTTGCAGCCCGGAGACAAAACCACATAAGGAGAAATGCTATGGAAACAAGAATCGAACTGGAAGAACTGATCAGGCTTCTTGACGCTAAGCAGTATACGAATCTCCGTCAATTCCTGGCCGAATTAAATGAGGCGGACATCGCCGTCCTCATGGAGGAGCTGGAGGCGGAGGCCATGCTGAAGGTGTTTCGTATTTTGCCAAAGGATCTGGCGGCGGATGTGTTTTCCTATCTGGAGACGGATTCCCAGGAGTTTATCATTAATTCCCTTTCCGACAGGGAGGCCGGCAGCGTCATCGATAACCTGATGGCGGACGATGCGGCGGATTTCCTGGAGGAGATGCCGGCCAACGTGGTGGAGAGACTGTTAGCCAATGCTAACCCAGACACCCGCCGGGCCGTGAACCAGCTGCTGCGCTATCCTGAGGATTCGGCGGGGAGCATCATGACCGTGGAGTACGTCTCCCTGAAGGAGAACCTCACGGTGGACCAGGCCATTGAGCGCATCAGGGCCATAGGGCTGGACAGCGAGACCAGCAATATCTGTTATGTACTGGACACAAGGCGGGAACTGGTGGGGACGGTGGCCTTGCGCTATCTGCTGCTCAGCCAGGGAAATGAGGTGATTGCGGATATCATGCATGAAAACGTGATTGCCGTGAACACGCTGATGGACCAGGAGCAGGTTGCCGCCCAGTTTAAGAAATACGACTTTATGGCCATGCCGGTGGTGGATAACGAGAACCGCATGGTGGGCATCATAACCGTGGACGATATCGTGGATATCATGGAAGAGGAGACCACGGAGGATATGGAGAAGATGGCGGCTATCGTGCCAAGCGATAAACCGTATATGCGGACGACAGTGGGGGAGACTTTTAAAAAGAGGATTCCCTGGTTGCTCTTGCTGATGGTGTCCGCCACCTTTACGGGGGCAATTATTGCCTCCTTTGAAGACGCGCTGAGCGTGTGCGCGGTGCTGGTGGCCTTTATCCCCATGCTGATGGACACAGGGGGGAATGCGGGCGGGCAGGTAAGCGTCACCGTGATCCGCGGACTGTCTCTGGGGGAGATTACCTACCGGGATGTACCCCGGGTCATCTGGAAGGAAATAAGGGTGGCCCTGCTGTGCGGCGGCACCCTGGCGGCAGCGAATTTTGCCAAGCTGATGCTGTTTGACAGGGTTGGGATGATGGTGGCGCTTACGGTGTGCCTGACCCTGGTGGCGGCGGTGCTGATGGCCATGCTGGTGGGATGCCTGCTTCCCATCGGGGCCAAGAAGATCGGCTTTGACCCGGCGGTGATGGCCAGCCCGTTTATTACGACGATTGTGGACGCGCTGTCGCTGCTGGTGTATTTCCGGTTTGCGGCGATGCTGCTGGGGATATGAGGCAGATGGCTTTCGGTTGCCGATGGCAGGGAAGCAGTCAAAAGCCTGGCTGCTGATGGCCGGGACAGTAGGGCTTACAGCCGGCTGAAATGTCCATGGTGTTTCGGTCTGGCCGAGGCATGGTGTTTGACGGCGGTTTCCCAAGGAAACGATTCGCTGGGAATTTGTACGGGATGGACAGTATGGGAAAAGGCAGATAAAATCAGGATTTTCAGGGGGTAGTAGTAAAATACTACCTCTTTTTTGACGGGTAGTACGGGAAAACGCCTTGTTTCTTTTTGAGTAATTGATGTAAAATGAGATTATGGCAGGAGGCAGCGGCGGAATGCGTCAAGGGATCTGACACAAGTGGAGGAGGCAGTTTCCATGAGTGGCAATTCCCACAGACGGCAATTCCTACAGGTGGAAATCTCCGCAGGTGGAAATGGAAAAGAGCAAATCCCGGCGGCACCGCACGGGGAAGAGGATGGAAAAGCGGCGCAGAAAGGCAGGTAAGGATATGAAGAAAAAAGGGAGCGGAATGGGTGGTTTCTTTCAGACAAGGATACTGACAGGAGTGGTGGGAATATTATTATTTCTGTACATGTTGATGGTATTAACGGTGGGTACAGACTTAAAGCAGATGAGGATTATGTATTGGGACTTGACCGGGTTCTTGCTTATTCTGTTCATGGTGGCACTGCTCCTCTATCTGGGCAGGATGGAGAAGGATTTTTTCAGGGCATGGAGACTGGCCTTTTCCAGAAAGCAGGGAGTATCCAGGATGGAACTGCAGAGTGCGGCAAATGCGGTAGGTTATGCGGAAAAAGCGGTTCTGTTATCCGAAATCGCGATTAGCCTGTTCGGGCTGATTGACTGCCTTTACCATATGGATAACGTGATAACCTTTGGGCCGGCTCTTGCGGTTACATGTACAGGGGTGTTCTATATGGTGCTGTTCCTGCTGATCCTGCTTCCGGTAAAGGTCAGGCTGGAGCGAAAGCTGGTCACGTATATGGAAGAGCCGGAGGATGGGGAGAAAGAGCGGGAAGAGGCTCAGGGGCAGCGGCTTTACTTCAGCCTCCGGGCGCTGGGGCTTACGGACCGGGAGACGGAGGTGGCCAGGCTGGCGGCGACGGGCATGCATAATGAGGAGATCGGACGGGAGCTGTATATCAGTACCGCAACCGTGAAGAAACATATGACGCACATTCTGGAAAAGACGCAGTGCAGGGACAGGGAGGCGCTGACGGAGAGGATAAAGGGATTGTAGAGTCCTTTCAGTCGGCACGGCTGAGTCCCTCCTGATCAGGGGAGCCGTGCGGGGGGCTTCGGCGGATGTTATCATTTCTTATAGAGAGGGTCTGCCGTAGGGCGGACTTTCCTGTGTTTGAAACAAACAGCTGCACAGGAGAGGAGCAAAGTTCCCGAATAGTAGAGGAGCAGGCGAAACGCTATGGGGAGTGCAAGATCCTTGACAAGAGATGCCGCAACCCAGTGAAAGATAAACATGGGTAGGCTGATTTCTCCCAGGAAGGAACAGAGATTCCCCCGGATAGAGGCGGTATGGCTGCAGCCGGAGAGCATGAGCGTACAGTGGAGAAAGAACAGGAGGGGGAGGAGATTCATGAAATTCTTGTTCAGTACGGTAATGTACAGACAGAGAGAAAGGATTCCCAGTTCTGCTATGGTGAGCCATATTCTTTTCCCGCGGATGAGATCATTTTCTGTTAATTTTCCGGAAACCATATAGACACAGGTTCCCAGGGCCATGCAGGAGAAGGCACGCAGCAGGTCATTGGGCCAGTCTCTGACCGTATTGATGCCAATCTGCCCATAATAGAACAGGGGGAACAGCCAGGACAGAATATGCCAGAAATCGCGGAAACGCAACATCAGGTAAATCATCAGCGGCAGGGTCAGCAGCATGGCGGAGAGAAACCACAGCGGCATGACCTTCGTCCAGACAATGCCTGAGGAGGACAGCAGCAGAACTTCATAGGGCCAGTCGCAGAAGGTAGAAAGGAACTGCTTCGGGTTCCCCTGCACAAGGGAAGGCACCGCCTCCAGCAGATATTGGGCGGTTACGGCGATCAGGACCAGGGGGAAGCATCCGGAAAGCTTCCGAAGGGTATACCTGAGGGCTTCAGGAGCATACTCTCCCCTGACTTCACGATCGGCGAAGTGTCTCATGGTGAAATAGCCTGTGAGCAGAAAGAAATAGTCAGTCCATGCCCAACAGCTGCGAAAAAGATAGTCGTCTGAAAAGCCGAACAGATACAGATGGTGGGACATGATGAGCAGAATCATGACGAACCTGAACAAATCGACATAAGCAATTCTGTCTGACCGCATGGCGGGAACCTCCTGAACAAAATAAGTGTAATTTCCTTTTCAGCTTATCATGGGAGACGGCGTTTGACAAGAGATTTTGCGGAATTTTGACAGGAATGGAGCTGATGGATTTTCTGGGGAAGAATGTGAACTGAGAGGGTGTCTGACTATCCGTATGCGGCAGAGAAGCGTGATCTGCCCCATCGGTGTATAAGTATGATAATATTGCAATCGGAACGGATTTGAAAAAGACCAGTGCCCGGATTAAGATTTCCGGCACCGGTCTTTTCTGTATGAGCCTGCGATGGGAAGTTTGCCGCTGACATGGCATGCGGGATGCACCGCGGGCAAAGAAGGACTTTTTACCAAACAAGATGCATCAGTTAGTTTCCGGCAATTCCCCAAGTTTTTATACGGTTTTCAGGCGCAGTTCCGTGTTCTCTTTGGCAGGATCCTGTGTGAGGAAATCATACTGAGACATATACAGCTCGTAGTAAGCGCCTTTCTGCCGCAGCAGTTCTTCATGGGTGCCGCGTTCCAGAATGCCCCCTTTGTCAACATACATAATGCAGTCTGCACTTTTAATCTCAGGAACGATATCGTTAAAAGAATCCTTTTGAATGCAGGGTTTCCCATATCTGCAGGCGTTACAGCCGAGACATCCTTTCACTTCATTCTTTAAAAGTGAGATTCTTTCTACAGAATGTCCTGCATCCTCTGCACCTTGAATGAAGCTTTCAACAAGCTGTGCCGTATTTCCATTTGACCTGCCTCCTCCTTGTATTACAAGTATCCTCTTCATAAACAGATCTCCTCCTCTTAATCATTAATCCGATACTGTCTTTATTGTACCACAGCCTGTTCTCTTGCAAAAGAGAGTTTTAAGCATATTAGTATATTAAGAATCTCATTTATGGGCTGCACAGTTGTTGCAACAGGAAAGCTTACACATTTCACCCGCGACGGCATCAATACAAAGATCCTGGAGCTTGGAGGAAAACCCGGAAGCTCCGTGACGAAAAAGACGGATTACCTGATCTGCGGAGAGAAAGCAGGAAGCAAGCTGAAAAAGGCTCAGGAGCTGAATATTCCAGTCCTGACAGAAGAACAGTTCCTGGAAATGATTGCGTAATCTCTCATTTATCACGAGGAGAATTGCTATGAAGGAAATGATTTATGAACTATGCCCGCACTGCAATGCGGAGGTCTCGGTCTTATGGGATATGGCATCACAAGGCTATCTGACAAGATGTCCCTCCTGCGGCAAGCGCTTACTGCTCTGCAGTGAATGTGTAAACCGTGACGGCTGTGACTATGATCAGGAATCCGGTCTGTGCAGACGGGTGGTAGAAGCCATGTGGAAGGAGCTTTCTGATATACCTTTGGAAGTCCCGGATGCCGGAGACGAATTCTTTGCAGAGTCATTTACACTGCAGGGAATCACATTTCCGGCTGGAATCACACGGACAGAACTCTGGCACTGGTTCGATGACCACCATCCGAAAGGCGTGGCATATTTACTGTATGGATTACGAAAAGAATAAGCATAAAGAATCATTAGATAAGAGAATGGGAAGGTATGGCTTGATGCCGTACCTTTCTTTTCGGAAGGGAAACATTATGAAATTTGCAGAGAAAATATTTGAGAGGGCAACGGTAAAAGGTGTTGCAGATTACCTGTTATACGGCATGGTTCCAGACCGGGATGACCGTAATTACGAGACACGTCTGGATGATGCAGACCTGGCTTATGAAAAGGTTGCCAAACAATATGATGAGGATGGGGCTTCGATTCTGCTGTCTGCTGCAAATGAGCTGGCAAATGAACATGCCAGCGTGTACATGGAACTGGGGCTGCAGGCTGGAATCCTGTTAATCGCCGATCTGTTCCAAAATATCTGGCGGGAAAGAGACCAAGACGGATATCGTATGGCTTCGGATAACCATAGGACACAGGAAGAACAAAATCCAGATACCAAATCAGATGTAGATCTGAATGCCGAATCTACTGTAGATGCAGATACCGAATCTGACGCAGATGCAGATACCGATATGGCATCGGAGTTCCGGCACTCGGTCCTGCAGCAGATCATCCGGAACAGGCTCGATACCGCTTTGGAGGATACCCTTAGAAAAGACAGGAGATACCAGAACTCAAAGCAGAAAGCCAAAGAAAAGGCTGGCAGACTGTCAGAAGATATGTTCACGCCTGAACAATGGAATCTGATTGACGATGCCCTGGAAGAAAGCAATGCAAGCGGTTCCGAATATGGGCGGGTTGCTTACCAGCAGGGATTTTTTGACGCTTTAAGCTTTTTCAAAGACATTCATTCAATGAAGGGGAAATCTATATGAGTACACCAGAAAATAAGAATAACACTTTAAAACTGAAACCGATTGGTACGGACTCATGGTCACGTCCAGTTTATGAAGACCAGTATGGGCATTTATGGAAGGATATTACATTAGGCCGTAACAACCCAAAGCTATGTTCTGCACTATATAATGCGTTTGACGGTGAGCCGGATCTGCCGATTCGGAGACCATTTATCATTTTATCCAACGAAAAACAGATTGACGAAGATAAAAGATTTCAATATCAGATGCTGGACAGATACAGATGCGATTGCGAGTATTACCTTGGATACGGCAACAAAAACCCTGACGTCTTATCATCAAAAGATGAAAGGGAACACATAGAATCCATGAAAAGGATATGGCTTAGTTTTCCAGACGAAGAAAAACCCGAATGGCTGACATGGGATCAGATTCTTGCATATGAAAAAGCAATGTGTACTGGGGATTAAAACAAGAGCCATTCCATCCGGAATGGCTCACTTTAATATATATTAAAGAAAGGGAAAATACAAAATGAAAAAATCATTAATGGAAAACGTCACTCCCATCGCGTGGAATGGGAGATTCTACTTTGAATGTCACCATTGCGGCGCATGCTGCCGCAATGTAAAAGACAGCGTTCCACTGGAGAGCTTGGACGTCTATCGGATTGCCAGATTCCTGCAAAGCCAGGACAAATCTTTTGATTCCATAGACGATATGCTGTCCCGGTACGCAGAGCCGGTCCCGCTTCATGAGTGCGGTTACTTTATCTACACACTAAAGACAGTCGGCTCAGACGATGCCTGCATTTTCCTAAAGGATAACCGATGTACGATCCAGGCTGCAAAACCGCGGGCCTGCCGTACTTATCCATTGGTAGCGGAGCCAGATGACGCTTCCTCTTTCCAGTACTATCTCAGTATGGAGAAGGACCACCATTTCACAGGCAGGAAATTCAAAGCACGGGACTGGATGAACCAGTATTTCACACAGGAAGACCGGACATTTGTCAATGCAGATATTTCGGCAGTGCCAGAGATTGCGCGGCTGCTCAGGCAGATACCAGAGAAATACAAGCACAGGGCATTGTTCTTTTTTCTGTTATACAAATATACAGACTTTGATCTGGATCAGCCGTTTCAGGAACAATACGAAAAAAATAATCAAAAACTGATTGCTTCCTTAAAGGCAATGGTTCCGTAATCAAGGAGGACTACATATGAATACAAGAATGGAAGAAATCATGAACGCTATTGAACATAACAAACTGACTGCCGATGATTCGTTTCGTTTTCACTGCACACAATGCGGGAAATGCTGCATCAATCGGGAGGATATCCTGCTGACACCGCTGGATCTCTTCCGGATTGCAAACGAACTGAAGCTGTCTTTAAAAGAATTCATCGACCAATATTGTGAATTGTATATCGGGCCGGATTCGCACTTCCCGATCATCCGGCTGAAACCCAGAGGTTCTGTCAAGCGGTGCCCTCTGCTAAAAAACCGCAGATGCTCCGTCCACAAAGCAAAACCTGCTATGTGCGCCATGTTTCCAATCGGACGTGTCATTGCGTTTCCGGAAGATGAAACATCTTCAGAAGCACCAGTGATTGAATACTTTTACATGAATCCAGAATGCGGGAACAATACCAGGACACAGACCTTACGTGAATGGTTTGATTCTTTTGGTATTCCGCTTAATGATAACTTCTTTATTGAATGGGCGACATTCCAGAAGAATTTTGTAACGCTCATAAGGAAGGCGGAAAGATTCCTGGACGAAGCAGCTATGCGGCAAGTATGGAACTCGATCTTTGGTATCCTCTATCTCTG
>OFHM01000827.1_pt1 | contig 23287 bp, 19 predicted proteins | sample 1521311 | NCBI WGS metagenome assembly OFHM01 (sample SAMEA3504083, study PRJEB24116) | mouse gut metagenome | biome: mouse gut; feature: mouse-associated habitat; material: faeces | place: Denmark | collected 2011 | reverse complement strand
GCACATCAATATATGGTATAGAGCGGGTGCGTCGCACCCTTTTGGCACCCTAATCATAACAATTGGAATTGTGCATTTTAGGATGCCTGGTTCCAAAAATTAATTATCTAAAGCAAAGGAGAGAGAAAATGGGTAAAGAAATGATAGCTATGCTTCTTGCCGGTGGACAGGGGTCCCGCCTTTATGCGCTGACCCAGAAGCTGGCAAAACCGGCAGTCCCCTTCGGCGGGAAATACCGTATAATTGACTTCCCGCTGTCAAACTGCGTAAACTCTGGAATTGATACGGTAGGTATTTTAACACAGTACCAGCCACTGGTTCTGAATGAGTATATTGGAAATGGGCAGCCCTGGGACTTAGACCGCCTGTATGGCGGGGTGCATGTGCTCCCTCCTTATCAGCAGGCTTCCGGATCTGACTGGTACAAGGGCACGGCAAATGCTATTTACCAGAACCTTTCATTTATTTCCCGGTATGACCCGGAATATGTTATTATCCTATCCGGCGACCAGATCTGCAAGCAGGATTACAGCGATTTTCTCCGGTTCCACAAAGAGAAAGGCGCAGAGTTCTCAGTAGCGGTTATGGAAGTGCCATGGGAAGAAGCATCCAGGTTTGGCCTTATGGTTGCGGATGAAAATGACAGGATTACAGAATTCCAGGAGAAGCCCAAGGAGCCCAAATCTAATTTGGCATCCATGGGTATTTATATTTTTAATTGGGACATCCTGAAAAAATATCTTGAGGAGGATGAAGCAGACCCAGAATCTGAAAATGATTTCGGCAACAACATCATCCCCAACCTTTTGAAAGACGAGCGGAAAATGTATGCATACCGCTTCAGCGGCTACTGGAAGGATGTAGGGACCATTTCTTCCCTTTGGGAAGCAAATATGGAAGTCCTTGACCCGGAAAACAGCGGCATTAACTTATTCGATGAAAAATGGAAAATTTACAGCCGGAACAGCGGTATGACCGGGCATAAAATCAATGCAGGCGCATCCGTAGAAAATTCTATGATTACAGACGGCTGCAACATTTCCGGCTCCATCAAGCACTCCATCCTGTTTGCAGGCGTGAAGGTAGAAGAAGGGGCAGAAGTAGAAGACGCAGTGGTAATGGGCAATTCCATTATCAAGGCAGGGGCGAAGGTAAAGCACTGCATTATTGCAGAAAACGTAATTATCGGGCAGAATGCCGTTGTTGGGCAGATGCCGGAAGGAGAAGAAGCAGGCGTGGCTACGGTAGGCCCTGGCGTTTATGTAGGCGATAATGCGGTAATCGGGGCAGATGCCATGGTAAACGATAATGTAAAGGATGGTGATAAACGATGATGAATTCCAGCAACACCAATGCACTGGGCATTATTTTCCCCAATGCTTATGATGAACTTGTACCTGAACTGACCAGCGAGCGGCTCATGGCTTCCATTCCTTTTGCAGGCCGTTACCGCATGATTGACTTTGTCCTTTCCAGTATGGTAAACTGTGGGATTGACAATATTACCGTATTGGTACGTGAAAATTATTTTTCCCTGCTTGACCATTTGGGCTCCGGCCGTGAATGGGATTTGTCCCGTAAAAATGGCGGTTTGAATATTTTCCCGCCTTATGCCCAGAAAAACATGGGGGTTTATACGGGCAGGGTAGGCATGCTTGGCAGTATTTTGGCATTCCTGAAATCACAGAAAGAAAAATATGTGGTAATGTCAGACACCAATATTGCATTTAACTTTAATTTCAAGGCATTGCTGGACGCGCACATTGCCAGTGAAGCAGACGTTACCATCGCTTATACAAAGGAAGAACTTCCAGAAAGCATTTTAACAGCGGATGATTTGAATAAGGGAAATTATTACACATTGGATTTGGACGGCGACCGGGTGAATAAGATACATATCAACCCACAGGAGACGGGCGTACAGAATTTCTCCATGAATGTGTATGTATTTGAGCGCGAGCACCTGGTGAAGCTGGTAAATGAAGCGTTTATGGCTGGCGGGCTGTATCTGGAGCGGGACATTTTAATGCCCCAGTTAAACGAGCTGAAAGTAAACGCTTATGAGTATACCGAATATGCCGCAAGGATTGGCAGCCTGAAAGGCTACTTTGACGAGAGCATGAAGCTCCTTGAGGATAAAAACCTGGAACAGCTCTTTGGCAAGAATTCTATTTACACCAAAATCCGTGACGACAACCCGACCCGTTATATCAATGGCTCATCTGCCAGGAATGTAATGGTAGCTGACGGCTGCGTGGTAGAAGGTGAAATTGAGAACTGCATCCTGTTCCGTGGCGTGAAGGTAGGCAAGGGCGCGAAGGTGAAAAATGCCATCCTGATGCAGGATACCGTCATTGAAGCAGGCGTCAATGCGGAATATATCATCACGGATAAGAAAGTGAAAATTTCCGAAGGCAAAGAGATTAAGGGCGCAGACACGAAGCCGTTCTTTATACGGAAAAAAGAAGTCGTTTAAGCCAAAAGACGCCAGATGTGCCTTGTTCTTTGGCTGGTAAGGAAAAATCCTTTAGCGGGAGATAGGTTATGGATGGGAAGAAACCAGAAATAAGCGTACGGAAGAAAAATGGGAAGGTTCTGTCCACCGGGTCTTCTGCCAGCAGGGGCATCGTGCCGGGCCGCAGCAGCAGCGCGGGGCTGTCCCGGCTGATACAGCAGTACAAAGAGAGGGAACATATGGCGTACCGCCAGACGGATTTAAATGGGACAGTAGATTTAGTGCCCCAGCTTTCCGTCAGCTACAGCCAGCTCCATGTGGAATTTAAAATCGGGGGCAGGAGGAAATACGTGCTGAAAAATATTATGGCCTTTGCATATGCCATGGGGCATGGGAACTTAGTTTCCTACGGAAAGGAGCTGGAGTTTTACCATATTCCGGAAGCATTTACGCCAAGGGGCCGGGCGCTGGCAGAATTTTTGGTAATGGAGGCGGAAAACCAGAAGCACGGCAGGCAAGGCTTGAATTATGCCGCCAAGGACGGGAGCCGGTATGTCCACATCCACAGCGGGAACATGGACGAATTTTTCCGGGCGGTGGGGACAGAGGAATTTCAGGTGGAGATAAATTACAACCCCAGCCAGCCGTGGCGCCTTTCGGATAGCTGCTACCGCCCGCTCCTGTCCATCGTAGGGCAGGAGGATGGGGCGGCGTTAGAGCCGGAAGGGCTGTTTTATACCTTTGGGAACCGGTATGGCTATCTGTGGAAAGATGGTGCCATTTACCGGATGCCCATGGAACAGGTACGGGAAATCCGCCCCTTTTGGGAATATATGAACAGTTACAGGTACGGGGAATGTTTTGTTTCCAAAGGGGAGCTGCCCGCCTTCTGCCGGGAACTTTTACCAGTGCTGGAACGGCATTACCAGATACGGCGGCATGGGTTTTTGGAAAAAGAATACCTGCCGCCAGAGCCAGAGTATGAAATTTATCTGGATGCCCCGGACAGGCAGGCCGTTACCTGTGAAATGTTTGTCCGGTATGAGGAACAGAAATACAATATTTTCGATAAGCCCCGCATGATAGAGAACAGGGACGAGCTGGCAGAATTAAAGCAGCGGGAAAAAGTACGCGTTTGGTTCCAGAACATGGATTTCCAGAAAAAGCAGATGGTAATTGCCGGTGACGACGGCAAGCTGTACGCATTGCTGACAGAAGGAATGGAGGAGCTTGCAAGGCTCGGGAGTGTTTTTGTCAGCGATGCGCTGAAATCCATTCAGGTAACCCCTTCCCCGGCGGTTTCCGTTGGGGTATCCTTAAAAGGGGACCTGCTGGAGCTGACGCTGGAAAGCGAGGAAATGCCTTTGCCGGAGCTGATAGAAGTCCTTTCTTCCTACCAGCGGAACCGGAAGTTCTACCGGCTGAAAAGCGGGGACTTCCTAAGCATGGAGGAAGATGGGCTGGCTGTCCTCTCAAGGATTCAGGAAGGCGTTTCCATCCCTGCCAGCCAGTGGGGGCAGGGCAGCATTTTACTCCCTAAGTACCGGGCGCTGTACCTGGACGGGGAACTGAAAGACCAAAACCATTTTCATGCAGCAAAGGACAGAGGGTTCAAGGCGCTGGTACGGAACATGAAGACGGCGGAGGACAATGATTTTGAAGTGCCAAAGTCCTTGGGAAAGGTACTGCGTGAATACCAGAAACAGGGATTTTTATGGCTGAAAACCTTACATGCCAATGGGTTCGGCGGAATCCTGGCAGACGACATGGGGCTTGGGAAAACCCTGCAGGTCATAGCCTTCCTGCTGTCGGAGCAGGAAAGGATGCAGGGCGCAGGACAAAGGCATGGGGATGCTGCAGGGCAGGCGGAAGAAGCCCAAAAGGAACGGGCTGGCTTGCAGGAAAAATTTGCATTAATTGTCTGCCCTGCGTCGCTGGTGTACAACTGGAAGAATGAAATTGAACGGTTTGCGCCAAGCCTGCGCCCAGTGACAGTAGCGGGCACAGCCCCGGAACGGAAGGAAACCATAGATTTGGCAGGAAGGATGGATATCCTTATCACCTCATATGATTTGCTGCGCAGGGACGAGGACTTTTATGGGGGATACACGTTCTGCCATGAAATTATTGACGAGGCACAGTATATCAAAAACCACAATACAAGGGCGGCAAGGACGGTTAAGAACATCCGTGCAGGGTTTAGAATAGCCCTGACGGGGACGCCCATTGAAAACAGGCTCAGCGAGCTGTGGAGCATTTTTGATTACCTGATGCCGGGATTTTTGTACACCTACAGCCGGTTCCGGGAAGAAATAGAAATTCCCGTGGTAATCGGGCAGGAGGAAGGAGCCGCAGGGCACCTACGGAACATGATCCGTCCCTTTGTGCTCCGCCGCCTGAAAAAAGATGTGCAGAAGGACTTGCCTGCCAAAATGGAGGAGGCAGTATTTACGAAGCTGGAAGGGGAGCAGGAGAAGCTTTACAACGCCCATGTACAGCGTATGAAACTGATGCTGGATGGGCAGTCGGAAGAAGAATTTGCTGCTAAGAAAATACAGGTACTGGCAGAGCTTACAAGGCTGCGCCAGCTTTGCTGCGACCCACTGCTGGTGTACCGGAATTATCAGGGAGAGTCGGCAAAATTGCTGATGTGCATAGATCTGATAAAACATGCGCTGGACGGCGGGCACAGGGTCCTGTTATTTTCCCAATTTACCACCATGCTTTCCATGCTGCAGAAGGCGATGCAGAAAGAAAACATCCCTTTCCTGTCCTTAACTGGGGCAACCGGGAAAGAGCGGCGCATGGAACTGGTGGAAGCCTTCCAGCGGGGGGAAGCCCCAGTATTTTGCATATCCCTGAAAGCAGGGGGCACGGGGCTGAACCTGACAGCCGCAGATATTGTCATCCATTACGACCCATGGTGGAACGTGGCCGTGCAGAACCAGGCTACGGACCGCGCCCACCGGATTGGGCAGAAAAACCCTGTGACAGTGTACAAGCTGATTGCCAAAAATACCATTGAAGAAAAAATCCTGAGATTACAGGAGAAAAAAAGTGAATTGGCAGAGCAGCTGCTGGGGACAGGAGGGCTCGAAGGGGTGAAGCTGACAAAAGAGGAAATGATGGAGCTTCTGGAACGGGCCTGAAACTGCGGTTGGCAGTTGGCAGGCAGGCTTACAAACAGAAAAAGGGCACTGCAACGAAGGTTGGAAACATTCGTTGCAGTGCCTGAATTTATGCCCTTTTGCCCAGGGCGTGTTTGGAAATTGCCAATACGGTTACAGGTTCAGCACCACCACGAAAGTGGCCCCGCCTCCCGGTGTATCCTCAATCCACAGTTTCCCCTTATGCATATGGATGATTTCCTGCGCAATGCAAAGCCCCAGCCCAAAATGGGACTTATCCTTATGGGATTTGTCGCAGCGGTAGAACCGCCCAAAGACCGCCTTTTTTTCTGCGTCAGGGATGCCCGCGCCGTTGTCGGAAACACGGAAGGACAGCCGTTCCATGGAAGCTTCCATGGAAAGGGAAATTCTGCCTTCCGGCGGGGCATAGCTGATGGCATTGTCCAGAAGGATGGAAAATACCTGCTCGATCCGTTCCTTGTCGCAGGGGCAGGGAGGGATTATTTTATCCGGCAGGGAAATGCTGATGGAAATAGATTTTTTCCGGGCAAGGGGCTCGAATTTTTCATAGGCGGACAGCAGCAGGGTATCCAGCTCCACGGGGTTTTTGTGGATGGAAAAATGGGAACTGTCCGCGCTGGAAAGGGCCAGCATATCTTCAATGAGCCGTCCCATGCGTTTCCCTTCTATTTCTATGTTTTTGGAAAAATGCTCCTGTTCCTCTGGGGAAGCCTGCTTCATGGCGGACAGGCTGGAAAGCATGACAGTTAAGGGCGAGCGCAGCTCATGGGAAGCAGATGCAATAAATTCTGCCTGTTTCTGCCGGTTTTTTGCCAAGGGCTGTATCATCCGCCAGGTGAAGAACCAGAAAAAGATCCCAAGGAGAAGCAGCCCGCCAATATCTGCCCAGACAAACAGGGTCCGCTGGAACCGGATGGTTTCCTTCAGGGCTGACAGGGGGGAGAGGACGGCAATATTCAGCGCGCCGCCGTTTTTGGGAATCAGCGCCATCGCCCCATAATAAGGGGTTCCGCCTACAAAAAGCTGAAATTCTTCGTGGGAAGACAGGATGGAGTCTGCCGAGATGGCTTCTTCCAGGAGCCCATACGTTTCTTTGGCCTTCTGGCGCACCAGCGCAAAATCATTTTCTTCCAGTGTAAAAGGGATTAAGGTGTCGAACACCAAATGGGTGCCGTTGTCCCGGATATCCACCTCAAATTGGGTGTCTGCGCAGAATTGTGACAGCCAGTTGTGGGAAATGATGTTCTGGTTTTCCAAATGGTTTACCAGCATGTTAATGTTGATTTGGAATTCTGCAAAATTCCGTTCCTTTAATTCCGTTTCTGAAACAGAAAGGCAGATAAAGGACATAAAAGCTAAAATTATGCTGCAGATAAACGTGCAGAAAAGCGTAAGCTGGATGTGGAGCTTTTGGAACATTTTGGGAACCTCCTTGGGGTTGGATTGCCTATGTAGGATTAGCGCACCCTTTTGGCACCCTAATTCTATGTAGGGAAACAATTAACATAGGTTTGGCGGTTCCAATTGGTAGCCTATGCCGCGGATGGTTTTTAACTGCAGGGTGCTTTCTACGCTTTTGAGCCTTCGGCGCAGGAAGTAAATATAGTTGTCCAAGTTCCCGTCCTCCACATCGGCGTCAGGCCCCCAGACCTTCGCCAGCAGGGAAGCCCGGGGGATGGTCTGGGCAGGGTTACGCAGGAAAAATTCCAGTAAATCCCCTTCCCGGGCAGAGAGGGAACAGGAATTATCTTTGCAGTAGAGTTTCTTTTGGCCAGTATCATAGGAAATGTCGCCTAATTCCAGAGGCCTGTTCCCTTCCCATTTCGGTGGGCGCCTTAAAATACACCGTATTCTGGCAAGAAGTTCTTCGAAATCAAAGGGTTTCACCAGATAATCGTCTGCCCCGCAGTCCAGCCCCGTAACCTTGTCATTTAACGCTCCCAGTGCGGTAACAAAAATAATGGGGGTGGAGATATTTCTTTCCCGGGCAATCTTCAGCACGGAAATCCCGTCCAGTACCGGGAGCATACGGTCCAGTAAAATCAAATCATGGGACTGCTGCTCAATAAAATGAAGGCCTTCCTCCCCGTCGTGGCATACGTCTGTTTCAAATTGGTTGTGCTCCAGTTGGAACCGGAGGGTTTCTGCAAGGGATTTGTCATCTTCTATAATAAGGATTCGCATGGGGACCTCCTGCCTTTCTTTTCAGATTTGGTTCGGGCGCCAAAAGCACCTTTGGTACTGCCCTTATCTATTATACCATAATCACTTCGTGATGAACTATGGCTGTCCATGCCACTCCGCCTCGCTCCGGGCGGTATCATAGCTATCGCTATTATACCATAATCACTTCGTGATGGACTATGGCTGTCTATGCCACTCCGCTTCGCTTCGGGCGGTATAATATCATTAGATATTATACCATGGCTATCTCTAAATAATCTCTAAAAATTTCTGCCAGGTTTAGAGAAAGATTAGAGTTTCCTGTGATATTCTCTTGTTAAGATATTTCTGAACTATTATTTTTGCAGGATGTGCTTTGCAGTCTGCGCATGAATTCAGCAAGGAGGTAAAATCATGAAGTATGGAAAGTTAAAACGTACCGCAGGAATCCTGTTATCGGCTGTATTGCTTTTGGGAAGCCTTGCAGGGTGCAGCGGGAAGGAAAATGTAGAACCCGGCGCCAGCCCCCAGGGAAATGGGAACAGCACAGAGGGGGAAGGCGGGGAACAGGCCATGGGGCGTTTTTTGGAAGATGACGTGAAGCTCCCCATTGTGTTCAGCGATATTTTTGACATGAGGAAATTGGAGGACGGGACTATAAGGGTGATTGGGAACAATGGGGACGACGGATCCAAAACGGTCTGGGATTCCAAGGATTCCGGGGTAAACTGGGAGAAAGCATTTGATATCCCGGCAGAACTGGAGGACGGAGAGAATGGGTATGTGGATGGCGCAGCCCTTTCTCCCAATGGGCAGTCCGTATGGCTCTACAACAAGGTTGCGGATGGGGGCGTCCGGTGCGTGCTGTACTTGCTGGACCAGAACGGGAGCCTGGCAGAAGTCCCATTTGAACTTCCGGCAGCAGAAGGGAAAAACATTACGTCATCGTCACAGCCTGTAAATACCTCAGAGGACTCCGGGGATGGCGCCGAAGGTGACGGCAGCATATCAAGCATCAGTAACCTGGTGACAGACATTATGTTTTTAGGGAACGACCAGATTCTGGTAGTGGATATGACAGATAAGGTGTTCCAGATAAGCACAGAGGATGGCAGCACGAAGCGGACGTATGAGTTTGGCGCCACCCAGGAAGCGTGCCAATTTTATACGGCAGGGAAAAAGATGGTTGTGGCGACGTCTACAGAAGCCCTTGTGTATGACACGGAAACTGGGGAGCAGATGCCCACGGAGGAAGCATTGCAGGGCAGCGTGGCAGACAGCGGGTTTTTCAATGCAGTAGATTCCACGGATGATGGGGAGAGCATTTATTATTTGACGGGGAAGGGCCTGTTCCATTATAAATTTGGCGGCAGCGTGATGGAGCAGCTAATTGACGGGAGCATGAATTCCCTGGGGGCGCCGGCATTTTACCCAATCGCGCTGGCAATGCTGGATGAGCAGAACCTGCTGGTGGCGGCAAATGACGAAAATGCAGAAGCGGCAGGAGGGGTTTCCCTGCTGAAATACACCTGGTCGGCAGACACCCCGGCCAAGCCGGATAAGGAACTGAAAGTATATTCCCTGTATAACAACCGGGAACTGCGCCAGGCCATCAGCAATTTCCAGAAAGACCATACCGATATTTATGTCAATTACCAGGCGGCAATGTCGGAGGATAACGGCATGACGGTTTCAGACGCGTTAAAAACCCTGACTACGGAAATTATGGCAGGGAAAGGGCCGGATTTGCTGGTTTTGGACGGGATGCCCATACAGAATTATATGGAAAAAGGGATTTTGAAAGATATTTCCGCGGTGCTGGCAGACGGGGAAGGAAAATATTTTGAAAATATTATCAAAGCCTACCAGGGGGATGGCGGGCAGGCATACGCAGTGCCTGCAAGGTTCCTGATCCCAATGGCCCAGGGCAGCAGCGCAAATTATACGCCGGGGGAAGATTTTGACACATTTACAAGCAAGCAGGGGGTGCTTTCCGGCATGATCCCGGAAGCAACGGTGGAAAAATTCTGGTATAGCTGCGGTGCGGCATGGCAAAAGGAAGACGGGACGCTGGATGCAGGGAAAATTACGGACTGGCTGACAAAGCTGAAAAATGCTTATGGGGAATATGACAGGCTCCAGGAGGAGAGCAGCACAACGTATGGGATTTCAGACGGAGGCGGCGCTTTTACACAGTTTCAGGAGTTATCCCTTAGCTGGGGGGATTTTGACTTGGCATTTGGAAGATACCGGGTAAATGTAGGGCTGAGCGGCCGGATAGATTATGGACAGCTAAGCGCAGTCAATGAAAAACTGGAGCAAGGGGATTATGGCCTGATGCCGGGGCAGGCGGGCAATGTGTTCGTGCCATCCATGGTGCTTGGCATCAGCAGCAAGGCAGCCCAGCCGGAAACAGCAGAAGAATTTGTGAAATACCTGCTGTCCCCGGAAGCCCAGAAGGCAGCCCAGTTTGGCGGGCTCCCAGTGGAACGGGATTCCTTTTTAAGCGTGATTGACGGGCATGAGTATGAAGGGAAGGATAATTGGGTTTCAGGCGGCAGCGCCGGGGCTAACGCAGATGAACGGCTTTCCTATAAAATGGAGCCTACGCCAAAAGAGGAAATTGAAAAGATGACGGCTATGGCAGAATCCCTGACAGTCCCAGCACTTTTAGATGACGTCATCAAGGATGCAGTCATTGAGCAGGGGACGAAGGTATTGAAAGGGGAAGCTGCCCCGGAAGAAGCCGCAGACGCCATTATGCAGAAGGTCAATATTTACCTGGCTGAATAACCAAAGGGAAAAATTATGCATAGGACAGTAAAACCCTCTAAGAAGGGAAATCATATGGCGAAGAAAAAATGGCGGGGCTTTTTCTGGATACTGCCCAGTTTCTCAGGGGTGGCGGCCTTCTACCTCCTGCCCTATGCAGACGTTGTCCGCCGCTCCTTCCTTGGGGCGGTAGACAACCGGTTTGCAGGGATTTCAAATTATCAGGCAATTATGGGGAACACGGCGTTCCGTCTGGCTGTCAGGAATACCATAAAATTCACTTTGTCCTGCATCCCGGTATTAATCCTGCTTGCCCTGGCGTGCGCGGTGGCGCTCTGCCGGAGTAAATATGGCGGCGTTATAAAAAGCGCATTTCTTATGCCTATGGCGCTCCCGGCGGTTTCCGTGGCGCTGGTGTGGCGGCTCCTGTTCCATTCCCAGGGTCTTTTGAACTACTGGCTGGAACATCTGGGCTTGGCAGGGCAGGACTGGATGAATGGCAAAAGCGCCTTCTGGATCCTGGTCCTTAGCTATATCTGGAAAAACCTGGGCTATGACATTGTACTGTGGATGGCGGGACTGGCAGGGATTTCAGAAAATATTTACGAGGCGGCTAAGGTGGATGGGGCAGGGGAGTGGAAATGCTTCCTGCATATTACCCTGCCAAACTTAAAGCCGTCCTTCTACACCATAACCGTGCTGTCCTTCCTCAATTCCTTTAAGGTATTCCGGGAAGCATATTTGGTGGCGGGGGATTATCCCCATGAAAGCATCTATATGATGCAGCATTTATTCAACAATTGGTTCCGTAATTTTTCTTTTGATAAGATGGCGGCAGCGGCAGTGGTGGAAAGCGTGGTATTGCTGGGGCTGATCCTGCTCCTGCAAAAAACATGGGACAGTGGGGCAGAATGATGGAAAAAAAATTAATCAAAAAAGAATTAATGGAAAAGAAGGGCATACATGCCGGAAAACTGCTCCTTTGGGGTGTTTTGGCAGTTCTGGCAGCCATTGCCTTATACCCGGTATTTTTCCTTGTTTCCGGCTCTGTGATGGGGGAAGATGAACTGGGATCCTATCTTGGCCCAGTGGTTTCCGGGAAGGAGGGCTATGCAGAATTCCCGCTGCTGCCGGCCTATCCCACGCTGCGGCATTATGTGGAGGTTTTTTTGGACTCCCCGGAATTTTTTGTAATGTTCTGGAATTCCGTCAAGATTACGTTTGGGGTGCTGGCAGGGCAGCTTTTGGCAGGCACCATGGCAGCCTGGGGCTTTGCCAAATATGATTTTCCATGGAAAAAGGGGTTTTTCCTGATTTATATGATCCTGATGCTCCTGCCCTTTCAGGTACTGATGCTTTCGGATTATCTGGTGCTGGACCGGCTGGGCCTGACGGATAACCTGTGGGGGATTATCCTGCCGGGCGCTTTCTCTACATTTCCGGTGTTTATTATGTACCGGTTTTTTGTGGAACTTCCAGACAGCCTGCTGGAATCTGCAAGGCTGGACGGGGCGCGGGAATGGCAGCTATTTTGCTATATTGGGCTGCCCATTGGCTCCTCCGGGATTATTGCGGCCATGGTGCTGGGGTTTTTGGAATATTGGAGCCTGATAGAGCAGCCCCTGACGTTTTTAAAGGAAAAAAGGCTGTTCCCATTGTCTATTTTCCTGCCGGACATTACTTCGGCCAGCCAGTCCGGCATGGCGTTTGCAGCGTCCGTGATTACGTTCTTTCCGGCGCTGCTGGTTTTTTTAGGCGGGCAGGATTATCTGGAGCAGGGGATTATGGCAGGCGCGGTAAAAGAGTAGGGCAAACAGGCGGGGAACTTAGGAGCGGCTTGCCGTAGTGGGAATACGGCTGCCATGGAAAGGATTAGGCAGATGGAACGTAAAAAGATAATTAAGGTTTTTGGCGGTTTTCTGGCGGTTATGCTGTCATTTACCATTCTGTCAAGGGCAGTCAGCGGGGCGTCCACAGCCCAGGTGGAAACGGTGCGCATTAAGACAGGCGCCATCGACCACAGAGTGACAGGCAGCGGCAGGGTAGAGGCAGGCCAGGAGATTGCAGTTTATACAGAAAATGGGCAGCGCGTCAAGGAAATCTGCGTGCAGGAGGGGCAGTCCGTAGAAAAGGGGGAACTGCTTTTTACTGTGGATATGGATGAATTGGAAGAACAGATTCTGGCAGCCCAGCAGGAAATGGAAAAGGCAGGGCTGCAGGACAAAGACGCCCAGAGCAATAAGGGCGTGGAGCAGAGGAACCGTGCCATGGCAAAAGAGCGGGCAGCCGAGGACTATACCCAGGCCGTTTCAGACGGGGATCATTCTGTGGCGCAGGCAAAGGCGGCATGGGATGCGGCAGAACAGGCATTGCAGGAATTTTTGCAGCAGGAGCCTTCCGGCGCCCAGCAGCTAGGGAGCGTTTCCGGTGATGTGACAGGCGGGGACGCCCAGAGCCCGGAAGGCATGTCCTGGGAGGAAAAGAAAGCCCAGTTGGAGCAGGCTGCAGCAGAAGCCAAGGCAGCTTATGAAACAGCCCTTTCGGCTCGGACGGACAGCGTGAAGTCAGCCGCAAGGGCATTGGAGGACGCATCCATGCCTACCGCTTCGGACAGTTCTGCCAAGCAGAATGAAATTACCCGCCAGCAGCAGGAACTGGCATTGAAAAAGCTGCAGGCCCTGAAAGATGCGGAAGGGAAGGTGACGGCGCCGGCCCGGGGCGTGGTAACCCAGATTGCTGTTACCACCGGGGATTTTACTACCGACGGGACAGCCATGCGCCTTGCGGACACCTCCAAAGGGTGCAGGCTGGCAGCCACAGTTGATAAGGCGAATGAAAAGTATGTCAGCAAAGGCAGCCAAGTGAACATTGCCGTTCCCGGCAGCAAGGAGGAAATCACCAATTATGCCGTCAGCAGCGTCACCAGCCATGAAGAAGACCAGACGCTTTTAGAGATTACGGTAGATTTGCCGGAAGGGGTGCTGGAAGCAGGGGCAATGGCAGAATTTGAGATTGTCCAGAAATCAGAAAATTTTTCCTCGGTTATTCCCATCCAGGCCCTCCGGGAAGAACAGAATGGGTATTTTGTGATGGTGGTCCAGGAAGAACAGGGAGTTATGGGAAAAGAACTGGTTGCAAGGCGTTTTGACGTAAGGGTCAAAGATAAAAACAGTACCTATGCCGCATTGGAGGATGGGCTCCTGACAGGGGAGCAGGAGATTATCAGCAGTTCCAGCAGGCCGGTTGGGGACGGCAGCCGGGTGAGGAAGATGGAAAAATGAAGAAAATGATTTTTTTGAAAAAATATAACATGCTCTGGCAAAAGCAGCCGAAAACGTTGCTGGCAGCGGCGGCATTGGCCATGTTTGGAATCTTTTTTGCATATCTTTCCGCAGCCGCCTGGGGCAGCATGGGATGGGCAAAAGATAAGGTTATGTTTTATCTGCAAAGCCCAATTTCCGTGGAGTCTGCACTTGAATTATCGGAGAAGAACCAAAAAGTGGCGGAGCAGTACCGCCAGGGGCTGGGAAATGAGATGCCCCTCCCATTCTGTATTTGGGGGCAGAAAGACCATGTACTGGTGTCAAATGAAAACCTGTCCAGGCAGATGCGGGCGTCTGCCATCCTGCTCTGCGGCAGCCCGGGCCTTCTCTTTGAGGATTGCCGGGTGCCTGTGGCAGAGGATTTGGAGGGCTGCCTGCTGGATGAAACAGCAGCATGGGAACTGTTCGGGGATATTGATGCCATTGGCAAAGAGGTGGCCTGCGAAAACCGCACCTTTCTTGTAAGGGAGGTCATCCCCGGCAATGAAGGCATTATTTCATTTCAGGCAGGCAGCGCCCTTTTAGGGAAGAAAGGGAACCAGGAAGGGGAAGCTGCAGGGCAGGAGGGGCAATCCATGGATAAGGTGATGCAGAGGGTAACCGTGCAGAAGCCGGAAGGATGCTCCCTCCATGAGCTGGAATCTATTTGGTTTAGCCAATTTGGGTATTCCGCTGATTTGCTGGATACGGAATGGATGCGTGGGATTGGCGGGTTCTGTGTGCTGCTGTTCCCCATTAGCTTATGCATATTTTTCTGGATATACCTTTACCATCAGTATAAGCGCCAGGGGAACCCTCTGGGGAAAGGGGCGGCGGCAGGGCTTTCTTTGGCTTTGGCAGCAGCCCTTTTGCTGTTCCTGAAAGGCTTTATCCATATCCCGGACAGCTATATCCCGACACGCTGGTCTGATTTTTCCTTTTGGGCAGGGCTCTGGAAGGAGAAAGCAGAAGCCGCTGCCCTCCTGCTGCGCGTACCGAAATCAGGCCTGGATGGCGGCTGGATAGGGCTTTTTTCCAAAACAGCCGTGTATGGGATTCTGGCTGAAATCTTTCTGGTAACTGGCTGGGCGTTAGCCTGTGGGAATGAGTTTTCAGACACGCTCTAGCGAAACGCCAAGGAATATGCTATCATAGGTTCATGGGACATTGTGTAAAAGAGCTTGGAAAAATGGATAAGCGGAGCATACATTTTTATGATGGAGGGAATGGATAAAATGGACAGGCCGGTTACAACGTTGTTTATGCTGATGTCGGTTGACGGGAAAATAAGCACTGGCGCAACGGACGATTTAGATGTGGACAAAGATTTTCCGCAAATTGCAGGGGTTAGGGAGGGCTTGCACCAATATTATGAAATAGAACAGACAACAGATTTATGGACCCTTAATTCTGGAAGGGTCCAGGCTAAAATCGGCGTCAATACAAAGAAAACGCCAAACAGGACGCCCGTGTCTTTTGTTTTAATAGATAATAAGCATCTGGATGAAAATGGCATACGTTATTTTTGTGCGTTATCTAAAAATTTTGTGCTGGTTACGTCAAATGCAGGACATCCGGCATTTCACATAGAGGAAAGTAACCTCCATATCATATACCAAAAAGAACTGTCGCTCAAAGATGCGCTGATAAAACTCAAATCAGAATATGGCTGTGAGAGGATTACCATACAGACCGGCGGGACGCTAAATGGCTTATTTCTCCGTGAAAAATTATTTGATTATGTGGATATTGTGGTTGCCCCGGTTTTGGTTGGCGGCAAGGATACGTCTACTTTAATTGATGGCAGCTCCTTGCTTTCACAAAGGGAACTGCCACAGTTAGGCGTCCTGAACCTGCAGGAATGTGTAGTTTTGGAGAACTCATACTTACGGTTGCGGTATGAGGTAATTCACGGTTAACTTCCGGCTTGCCAAACCTAAATTTGGGCAGGTATGGGCGGAAGAAGGTTTTATGCTGGATTTTTGCAAGCACAGCTTGCAACAGATGCCAACAGGAAGGCAGAAAAAGAAAGAATCTGTTGGCTTTTAGCCTTTGGGGATGGTATAATGGAAGAAGTTAGAAGCCGGGGCAAGATCCAGCCGCCTTGGCTAATGGCGGGGATATTGCCATACACAGAAAAAAGCATAGAATGAAAACACAGAAAGGGGGCTTAGCCCATGGGCTGCCTATTTGTCGAATATCCAAAATGCAGCACCTGCAAGAAAGCAAAGCAGTGGCTTGAGGAGCATAACATAACATTTGAGGACCGTAACATCAAGGAACAGAACCCTGCAAAGGAAGAACTGAAAGAATGGCATGAAAAAAGCGGGCTGGACATCAAGCGTTTTTTCAATACCAGCGGTATGCTGTATAAAGAAATGAAATTAAAGGACCGGCTGCCGGAACTGTCCTTAGAGGAGAAGTACAGCCTGCTTTCCACGGATGGGATGCTGGTGAAACGCCCGGTCCTTATAACGGAAAAAGGCATTGCCACTGGCTTTAAGCCGGAGGAATGGGAAAAACTGTTCTGAAATAACCAACCACAGGATGCTGTTTGGGGCAATGTTTAGGAAAGGCTGTTTGTAGAATGGGAAAGATATTAAAGGCATTTCTGGGATTGAACCAGAAAGAGGAAACATTTGTGCCAAAAGAGGGAGCCATAAGGGAGCATTTTATATTTACCGGAAGGGTACAGGGCGTAGGCTTCCGGTACCGTGCCGGGAACCTTGCGGCTCATTATGGGGTGACTGGATGGGTGCGGAATAATGCGGATGGCTCTGTAGAAGCGGAGATGCAGGGCAGGGAAGAAGAATTGGACAAAATCGTCCAGGCGCTGCAGCAGGACAGCTATATCCGCATAGACTGGCTGGAGAGGGACAGGATGGAGCCAGAACCGGGGGAACGGAAGTTTTCCGTCCGGTATTGACTGGCTGGCAGGTAGCTGCGTATTTTAGGTTTGGGACGGGAGCGTTCCATTTGGCATAGATTTGGTAAAACAGAAAGAAAGGGACAGAAAAATGGTTTTTTAAACATCAGCAAAATAAAGGAGGAGAAGTTATGTTAAAGAATTGGAACAAGCCGGAGCGGCCGGGGGTGGAAGAACTGGAGGAACGCCTTGAGGCGGCAAGGGCAAAGCTTGCAGTGCAGCAGATGCAGATTAAGGAACATAAGCTTCCGGTATTTGTGCTGTTTGAAGGCTGGGGGACCGCCGGGAAAGGCAGTATTTTAGGGAAAATCATCAAAGAAATTGACCCAAGGTTTTTCAAGGTTGCCACTATGGATATCCCCACCGAGGAAGAAAAGCGCAAGCCTTTCCTGTACCGCTATTTTGTCAAAATCCCGGAAGCCGGGAAATTCTGTTTTCTGGATTCTGGCTGGATGGATGAAGTGACGCGGGGCTGCCTGCATGGGGAACTGAAGGAGAAACAGTACAAGGAGCGGATAGACAGCGTGAAGCGCTTTGAGCGGCAGCTTACAGATAACGGCTACCTTGTAATGAAGTTTTTCTTCCATATCAGCCAGGAGGAACAGAAAAAACGGCTGAAAGGCTTGGAAAAAGATGAAAATACAAGCTGGCGCGTCAGCAGCAACGACACATGGCAGAATAAGCATTACAGCAAATGCACAAAGGTTTACGACCAATACTTAAACGATACCAATGCATCCACTTCCCCATGGTATATTGTAGATGCAAAAAATAAAAAATGGGCGCAGCTCCAAGTGCTGGAAACCTTGGTGGGCGGCATTGAAACGGCTTTAAAAAACAGCGCCATGGCAGTGCCTTTATTGCAGAATGTATTCCCAATGGAAAAAGTGCCGAAGCTTTCTGAAATTTCCTTGGATAAATCATTGACGGACGAAGAATACAAACGCCAGTTGGATGAGCTTCAAGGCAGGCTGCGGATGCTGCACAATGAGCTGTACCGGAAGAAAATCCCGGTGGTTATCGCTTATGAAGGCTGGGACGCGGCAGGCAAGGGCGGCAACATCAAGCGGATTACCGGAGCCTTGGACCCAAGGGGCTTTGAAGTGCATCCCATTGCAAGCCCGGAGCCCCATGAAAAAGCAAGGCATTACCTGTGGCGGTTCTGGAACCGCCTGCCTAAGACCGGCCATGTGGCAATTTTTGACCGCACGTGGTATGGGCGGGTAATGGTAGAGCGTCTGGAAGGCTTTTGCAATGAGAATGACTGGCAGCGCGCCTATAATGAAATCAATGAGTTTGAAAAAGAGCTGTCCGACTGGGGCGCAGTGATTATCAAGTTCTGGGTACAGATTGATAAGGACGTCCAGCTTGCACGGTTTACTGACCGCCAGAATACGCCGGAAAAACAGTGGAAGATTACGGAGGAGGACTGGCGGAACCGTGATAAATGGGATTTGTATGAAACTGCAGTCAATGAGATGATGAAAAAGACCAGCACCACGTATGCACCGTGGCATGTGCTGGAATCTAACGATAAGAAGTATGCGAGGATTAAGGCGCTGCGGATTGTGATTGAGGAGATAGAGAAAGTCCTGTAAAGAATAAGGGCTGCCGGGAAATGCTGTGTTTTCCGGCAGCCCTTGTTCCAGCAGGCAATGAAGAAAATAGCCATGCCTGTGTGGAGTGTGGCGAATACCGTAAGGGCAGTATGTTTGTTGTGAAAAATACTTTTCAAGGTTTTTTAACTTCTTCCAAAACTCCTTTTTCTATTAACCCGGAAAGCAGGTTATCAGTAACTGATTTTCCAAAAATGTTGAGTATTTGTGCCATAAATACGGCTTTTTGCCGTTCATCCCCTAATTGATCCAACATATGGATTAATCTGGAAGTCCGCGCCGTTTTCTGCTTGGTAGGCGCATACAAAATAAACCTGGCCCGTTTCATTTCTTCTGAGAGTTCGTTTTGGATATTAATATATTCCTCATTGGACATTTCAATTCCCGGTTCTAGTTCAAAATAAGGGATCCTTACATCAATTAAGATAAAATAAAATGCAAAGGCTTTTTCTTTATCGGTTTCTAATACAGGGTTTTCCTGTATGCCTTTCCATAGCTCTTGGTAAAATGTTTCGCTATCAAGCCCTTTTTTCAGAAATGCTTCTAACATTCCGTCTACATTTTTTCCATAAGTATCTTCATAGGAATCTTTTTCATCCCGGGTAAATACCTTTTCCAGTTGTGCGTTCTCCGTAGGTTCTGTCTGCTCATATTGTTCCAATGCAAATTTTAGCAATTCTGGTTCCCTGCCGGGTACGGAAATTATTTTTAGATAAACATAATAGGAAATATTCAGCAAATCCATTGCTGCGTTTTGAAATAAATTTATAATACCGCTCTTTGCATTTTCCATTGTTTCTTGTTTTTCCATACAGCCTCCTTTCCATATTCTTCCCTATCTGAATTGTCATCCATGTTGCCTGTGATAGAGTTTAGCACATTTGCCCATTGAAAATCTTTTTGGAATAACGTATCATGAGCTTCATAATTTAAATCTGGCATCCTTTTCTTGGGTTGGGCAGTTGTCGGCTTTTTTTGGGAGGCAATCATGCACAGATTGAGATTCTGCTCCAAGGCAATGGAAAAGGTGTGGGGAGTTTCTTGCATCGCCGGGATAAGTGGTGCCATTTTGAGCGCTTGTGCAGTAATGCGGTAGGATATGGTAGGTTTTTCATACTTATCCTTCATAGTGTAATATAGCTGTTGGCCATGTTTTGTCAAATAGTAATGCTTTTCACGCCCCATGGCTCTGGACTGGAAAAAGCCGTTCCACTTATATTTTGTAATAAATTGCGATAAAGATGATACACTCATGTCCACAGCATCTGCTAATTCCTTGTGGGTAATTCCGGGCTTTTCATGTATTTCGTTGAAGATAGGATATTTATCCTTTAGCTGCACTGCATAATCTTCGATTGAAATTTCCTTTTCTTTTTCTTCTGATAGCATACTGAGCATATTTGTGAATGAAAGGAGCTGCCCCATCTGGTAGATCTGAATAGCATCCTCTGACTTTAGATATTTATGCCCCCGCCAATAGGATTCCACATAATTTTCAAGTTCCCAGAATTCATCTGGTATTGCCTCGGTGCATAGGCTTCGGATTATCTTGGCTGTTTTCTTGGAAAATTCATAGAGCAGGTCTTCTGGAATTTCCGCAGCGTCAAATACATATTCTGAAATTAGGTTGATTAATTCTCTCATAGTCCCACCACACATCCTAAATAGTTTATTAATAGTTTACCACATTATTCTTCCATGCTCAACAAAAATTATTCTGGCTGATACCGGATGATTTCAATATTTGTATTTTTTACCTTATCTTCAAAAGAAAAGTCATAATCCAAAAGATAGAAACATCCTCCTGTACTGCAGTTTGCGGTGCAGCCCTCACGTTGTATATCTTTCTTGCATATTCCGGCAATTGTTTTCCTTTTGGACACAATTCCCCCGTTTCCAATGTTTAATGCCGTTTTCCGTATAGAACTGCAGGCATTTGCAAGAACGGAACTGACAAAATATTTATTTGCTAACTCTTTCTGACGTTCCGCAAATTGGGCTAAGGAAGGGCTCCAGGCTGCTATTATGGTAAATGCAGGCAAAAAATAGCGTGCTAATTTTTCGGTATATTCGCCATCTATCATGTCGCGGCAGATAGCGGGAAGGAATAGGCCTATATGTTCTATGGCCATGATGTCGCACCGCTTTCCGGGTGTGCATAAAGCTTCGCATACTTCAAATCCATGTTTGCCCTTTTTAGGTTTTGTAAAGGAAGAATATTTATAGTATTCTCCAATTTCTTCGCCCCAGGCATCCAGAATCCGCATGACGTTATTTCCTTCTTCTGTCCATGTGGTCCCAGCAAACACAAGCATTAAATCCATGCCCTTCATGTTGCGGCGGCTGATGCGTATTTGCTGCTGCACGGAACGGTATACTTCAGGGCTTACCACATATTCTGGCAGGACAATGATGTTACTGCCAACATGGATTGCCGATGCCACTGCCTGTCTGATTCTTTCTGCTGCATGGGCTTGGTTGAAATTTGCATAATCTACAATAAAACTGCTTTCGCCAACAAATTTGAATGCAAAGTTCTGGTGTACAGAAAAGGGTATTACAGCAATTTTTAGCCTATGGGCATTTTTATTTTTTTCAATCCATGCTTTGCTGGGCTGCAGATACTTGGCTTGCGGAACATTGATATGCTCTTTCCAACTGTTTTCATGGATAAAACGGAAATTTTCAAATTGTTCAAAGAAATCACTGGAAACAGCCCTATTCCGTCCAATTCCTACTACATAGTCTTCATGGATGGTTCTTTTCAGGTTATAGTATACTCTATAATTTGTTTTGTTCTGCTTGTCCAAAGGGCCAAGGGTGCTTGCCATCCATTTGCTTTCCCAATTACCAGCTACCGAGTCAATAGCTGCGAGAATGCAGTAAAGGACTGTAAGCTGGTTTTTCTTAGGGTCCAAATAACTTTGTAAATCTATGTTTTGCACTAATTGAAGTATCTGTTGGCTGACAGAGGCATACTCCGAAACGTTGTAATCTTCCATAAGTTCCATAATGTTTTCTGAAAATTCATTCAATATGCCAATGTTAGGGTTTAATTTCTGGTCTAAGTATTTACTGGTAAATTCTTGTTGGTTGTCTATGTTTTCGCAGAGCCCCCCAAAGCAGTTGCCAATTAAATCATATATATTATCTGCTTCTGTCAAATATGTATCAAATCCATACCCCAAAACCATGTTATGCCCCTCTCTGATTGCTTGATATGGAGCTTTTCAGCTTCCGTCTGTATTTTTTATTATACCTATTATGCTGCTGATTTCAATAGGTTTTTGGCATATATAGAACTATGTATTTAAAAATGAAAATAAAATATGGTGCCATCCATATACAGATGTATCCATAAACTGCTATTTGGATTCAGGAGCAAATGGGAGCAGATGGAAAAGGATGTTTTCCAGGTATAAAATGCCACCATTTACAGATAATAGTACCATAATCGCCAAATGGCGGTATGATTTGCTAATGGGTTGCATTAGGCGCTTAAACTATCAATAAATGGAGGATGTTATTATGAAAGCAACAGGAATTGTCCGTAGGATAGATGATTTGGGAAGGGTGGTTGTGCCGAAGGAAATCCGGCGTACATTAAGAATCCGCGAGGGGGACCCGCTGGAAATTTTTACCGACCGGGAAGGGGAGATTATCCTGAAAAAATATTCCCCCATCGGTGAACTTGGGCAGTTTGCAGGCCTGTATGCAGAAAGCCTTGCCCAGACCAGCGGCTGCCTGGTATGCATCACGGATAAAGACCATGTGATTGCAGCAGCCGGGGCCGGGAAAAAAGATTTTGATGGGAAGCCAATCAGCAAGCAGCTGGAAAATGTTATTACCGACCGGGAAACGTTTTATGCCCAAAAGGATGAAAAAGGGTTTGTAAAAATCACTTTGGACGACGCCGGGGATTTCCAGTCCCAGGTGGTGTCAACGATTATTTCCGAGGGCGATGCCATTGGCTCTGTGGTAATGTACAACAAAGAAGAAGGCAGCGGCATGGGGGAAACAGAAAGCAAGCTGGCAAAGGTGGCAGCAGGATTTCTTGGGAAGCAGATGGAGCAGTAGCGTTTGGGGCTGCGTCAGGCTAGATGTATATTGGTACTGTCAATGAAAAAGGCTTTGGGCGTTCCTTGGGGGACAGACGGCAAAGCACGGCTGCCCGCTGCTTATTTTTCTTCCCGGTACTGGACAGGCTCTGAGTGCTGGTCTAAGGAGCGGAACTCGTAGCCTGCATCCGAAAGCTTCTGCAATACGGTGGGGAGGGCAGCCAATGTGGCGTTCTTCCCAGAACCGTCATGCATCAGGACTACGGGGTTTTCCACATATTTTATGGTGGTGCAGATGTTGTCTATAATGTTCTGGCTGGTAGTCAGGTTGCTCCCATCCCCAGAACTTACATTCCAGTCAAAGTGGGTAAACCCGCGCCGCCCCATTTCCTCGATAATGCTGTTCACTACATAGGAGGAGCCGTTGTTGCTCCCGCCTGGGAACCGGTACAGGCAAGGGGAATAGCCGGTCTGTTGGTATACCCAATCGTACACTTTTTCATAATCCTCTAAGAACGCATCCCTGGAGCGGTAAATCTGGCTGTAATCGTGGCTGTAAGAATGGAGGGCGAGGGGATGCCCCCGTTCTACGATATCTGATAAATATTCTGCATACTCCTCGTTATTTTTCCCTACTACAAAAAAGGTGGCATGGGCATTGTACTGGTCCAGCAAATCCAGCACCTTTGGGGTAAGGTCGGAAGGGCCGTCGTCAAAAGTCAGGTAAACATATTTCTGCCCAGACTGCATAGGGGTTTCCTCTTTGTCTGCATAGAGGTTGGGATAAGGGTTGGTGTTAGTATATAAGTGTGGACAGAAAAAGTTGAACAACTTATACTATCAAGT
>OFHM01000823.1_pt1 | contig 23356 bp, 24 predicted proteins | sample 1521311 | NCBI WGS metagenome assembly OFHM01 (sample SAMEA3504083, study PRJEB24116) | mouse gut metagenome | biome: mouse gut; feature: mouse-associated habitat; material: faeces | place: Denmark | collected 2011 | reverse complement strand
CACAAATTTCGGATAATTCTGCTTTGCAATCAACGCTGTCCCGTTTTCCATAACAACAGACATGGCATCATACCTCAGCACATACTTAAAATGAATCAGGTATGACCTGTGCGGCCTGAAAAAGTCCTCACCCGCCTTTTTCTCCAGATCAGACAGTTTCCCATAATATTCCGTATCGCCGTTTATGGTATGAATTATGACTTTACGATTGAACACTTCCGCATAGATAATATTCTTAAACAGTATTTTTGTATGGACTCCCCCTGCCCGTATCATCATGTATTCTCCATCAGATTCCCCGCCTCCCGCCTTTCTGCGCTTAATCTCCTGTACTGCGTTTCCAAAAACCTCAAAGAATTTATCATCTTCCAAAGGCTTGACTAAATAATGGAACGCGCCTACATCAAACGCCTGAAAAACATACTCCGGCGCTGCCGTAACAAATATGATGAGCGTGTCCCTGTGCTGCCTGCGGAAAAGCCTTGCCGTTTCCATGCCATCCACCTCCAGCATCTGTATGTCCAGAAATAAAATGTCCGCTTTCGTATTGCCTTCCAACAGCTCCCTGCCGGAAGAAAACCGTTCCGCTGCCGCAGAAGGGAGCATTTTCTTTACTTTTTCTTCCAGCAGGTCAAGCATAAATGCCTCGTCATCACAGATTGCCACACAGACGACGTCTTTTGCGGTTCGTGTGGCGGCATCTGTCCTGCCAATAAAGTCCTCCATAGCTACAATCTCCTTTATGTAGATTTTTTGTAATCCATGCCATATGACAAAAAACAACACTTCTTAATAGTATATCATAAAAATTGTTTTGTCCTGATACGGCAGGTTGTAAACAGGCCTCGTTTTGTTGTGAAAAATATGCTTTTGAACACTCCTTTTCATCTTTTGCTTTTATCTTTTCATCCGCCAGCCAAAGCTATCCTCATTATTCCTAAATAACGGGGTAGATTGCACACCCCATTTCAATCGTTATGTGCTGTGGAACAGGCGCCATCAATATTTAACACACAAGACGCCACATAGCCGATATGGGGGAAACGCAAACCGCCGTGTAAGCATATTACCTCTACTGATTGCCCCGTTTTCCAACAGGCAAACCGCCGCATATGGCTGTTTGCCATAGCGGCGGTTAGCTTTTGTGTATTTCTTTAGTTTGCTTACATCAAAGCAAATTTCTCATTACCGAAATTTAAGTATCTGAAATGATTAGTTTTCCTCCGTGGCATAATCGCCGGAGACATTAGGCTTATTTGCCTGCAGCAGTAATCCAGCTTCACTTTCCGAAACGGTTTTTATCTCTGCAATATTATGGTTTCCGTCTCTGCTGACAGCAAGGCATATTCCCTTTTCATCCGTGTAATAAACAAAAGCCTTTTCACTGTCAACCAGTATCCTGATTTCATCACCGCCATAATACCAGCGGCCATCCTGACTATGATAGGATACCCCATAGTTCTCATAATCCTTCAGCAGCTCCCCATTGCCCTTCCCGGTTCCTGCCTCCATCGCCACATTCGGTTCTGTACCTACAGACATACCCTGAAAATGCTCCTGCTTCCTCGTATGACGGTCATATACTTCCTGAGAGCATTCTTCGATACCGATAAGATTATTGTCTGCGTCACGCTTTGCTTCAATATCCACCGTCCCTGTAAAGAAATTCGTAAAACTGGCCCCTGCTGCCGGATCATTGAAGAAACGCACGATGCTCCCATTGTAGAAATAGCAGCCTGTCTTTTCATCATAAGCCAGCCCATATGCCTCATATACGGACCAGTCCACACTGCCGGGAATTTCCGCAGCGGACGGTTCCTTTACGGTTCCAGTGTCATAAGCGGGCATTGCAGACAGCAAAGTTCCATTCTGGACACCTGCGGCTGCATTTCCCGCACAGCCCGTAAGCATACAAATACTGATCAGGACAGATGCGGACAGGATTCTTTTTGTCATTTTTAATTTCATCTGAAGTTCTCCTTTCTCTTTTTGATAGTTCTATCTTATCAAAAGTATTTGGAGTTTCCTTGTGGACTATATGTGTTTTGTGTGAAGTTTCCAAACAACGGATGTCGGGCTTCGCCAGCCATCCTTATGTTGAAAAGAAGGCGGCAGGCAAAATTGATATGCCGCAGCCCCGTCTCTGATGCTTTTATCAAAAATCAATACGAAAACATACGCCCTGTTCTGTATTCCTTATCTGGTAATCCGCTCCATGCTGTTCCAGAATCATCTTTACAATGTAAAGCCCCAGTCCGCTGCCGCCCGTCTGCCGGCTGCGTGACCGCTCCACACGGTAGAAAGCATCAAAGAGTTTTGGTATGTCACCCTCTGGCAGATGTACCCCGGTGTTTTCTATGGAAAACTGTATTCTTCCGTTCTGTGAATGTGCCGTAATAAAAATATCGCTGCCCGCCGGCGAATAGTGGATTGCATTGGAAAAAAGATTATTTACCACTTTCCCCAGGAGCGCTTTGTCGCCCCGGAGCATCAGCCCTTTCTGTAACTCCTCATGCCATTCCAACCCCTTGCCTACAACCATATCTTCAAACAGGCCATGCGCACTTTTTACCAGATCTGAAAAATCAAATGTTTCCTCCTGCAGAGTGTTTTCTGATGATTTTATTCGGGAAACGGTCAGAATCTCCTGCACCATCCCTTCCATTGCTTTTACCACTTCAAGAGAACGGGCAAGATATTTGTCACGCTCTTTATATTTTCCAACATTCAGCAGCATCCCTTCAAGCTGCCCCTTAATGACCGTGATCGGTGTTTTCAGTTCATGAGATACTGCCGAAAAGAAATCAAGCTGTGCCTGTTCCAGCATGCGCTCCCGCTCAATATCCGCCTCCAGCCGGCTGTTTGCCTCCTGCAGGTCATTCAGCGACGAGGACAATTTCCGTGACAGTTCATTTAAGCTGTGCGCCAGTATGCCTAACTCATCAGAACGTTCTTCCGTACAATCCCATGTAAAATCAAGGCCGGACATTTTTTCAGACACCCTGCTGATCTCTATGACAGGCTTTGTGACATACCGGGAATAAAGCACTGCACCAATGACCGAGAGGAAAACCGCCATGACCATCAGAGACGGGACTATGCTCCCAATAGTATCCGTCAATTGGCTTACCGGCTCTGCATTTCCGGCGACAGATAACGTATAGACTGTTTCCGAATCCTTAAAACGGAACAGATAACTGTGTGTTGCACCATACAGGGATGGCTCACCCTCAAAAACAATACCATCATGAACCGCATCCGGGAAATCATTGTTATATTGTGAAGGCAATGCAATTTCCCTGCCTTTTTCGTCATATAGCTGAAGCAACACAGTATTGTTCAGCAGGAATTCATCAAACAGGACTCCGCTCTCTGCCCCCGCAGTGCATTCCAGTTCAGAAATAAGGACATTGGCCTCCTTATCTAATGCGGCATCCAGATCTGTGCTGTATGTCTGTGGAACCAGCCATGCAATGAAGCCATAAGTAGCGGCACAGCACACCACCATCAGCAGGCAGGTCACAGCAAATATTTTAACAAACAGGCTATTTCTTATCTTCTTTTTCAATTTTGTACCCAATTCCCCGGATTGTTTCGATATAGTCAATGTCCAGCTTTTTACGGAGATTCTTGATATGTGTATCAACCACCCTCTCATCACCATAAAAATCATATTTCCAAAGTTTGTTTAAGAAGTGCTGCCTTGAAAGCGCTTTCCCCTGATTTGTCAGCAGTTCCCTCAGCACTTCAAATTCCCTCTGTGTCAATTCAAACTCCACATCTCCGGCATAAACCCTGTAACCGTCCATATCCAGAGTCAGTCCCTTATAATGAATCAATGCGCCTCCTCCATTCTCTTTGGAGCCAGCCCGCCGGAGGACAGCCGCTATTTTCCGCAGCAGCACAGGCATGGAAAATGGTTTCGTGACATAATCATCCGCCTGCAGGTCCAGCCCTTTGATCTGGTCACCTTCGCTGCCCAGGGCTGTCAACATGATGATGGGAACCTGCGATTGTTTCCGTATCAGTTCACAAACGGTGAACCCGTCTATTTTAGGGAGCATGATATCCAAAAGGATCAAGTCATAGGAATTATTGGCGAACCTGTCCACAGCTTCTACGCCATCACCCGCAATATCAGCCTTATATCCTGCTTCCTGCAAAAATTCCTGCAAAAGCTCCTGAATATCCATATCATCTTCAACAATTAAAATATTCTGCATGATAACGCCTCCGCACTCCTTAGATATCATACCATACTTATTTGTAGTTTGTGTGTAGTTTACCAAAAGAGTATAAACCATTACTCCTTATGCCATCTCCCTGAACGTGCCAGCCATCCCACCCACAAGGCTCCACTGGCGCTGCATATAGGATTTCAGATTTTCTGTGCTTTTCTGATATGCCTCACAAACCATTTTCGGATTCCGTCCTTTCCTATTACTTCGGCAGAATACCGTTCCTGCTAAAGCAAAAGCATCCACTGAATTATACCATAAAAATTCTCTGTTTTTCACCCGCTGGCATGAATCGACTATTTTTCGGGAATTCAATAATAGGGCTAAAGTTTTTTCCTTTCGTTCGATAACGCTGTTACTTTCACCCACTATTAAGGATGCCCTGTAAGGCGGCACACAGCCGATACGCAGAAATAGTAACTATTCAGCTTATCCATGCATCAGAAATACTATTCTTACTTATCATGACAGATTTGTTCTTCTGTTACCCTTAGTTCTCTATGAAGCTGCCATGCCATAAAAATAGTAATCACAGCCGAAAACACATCCGCAATCGGCTGCGCATAAAGGATTCCATTGATACCACAGATTTTGGGAAGCAGTAAAATGACAGGCACAAAGCAGATTCCCTGCCGGCAGGCTCCAAGTACAAAGCCTTTTGTCCCTTTTCCAAGCGCAAGGAACAGCGAGGAATATACCGTGTAAAATCCAAACAGGAAGAAGGACAGCCCGTTTGTAAAAAGGGATTTCCGGCCTACAGCAATCATATCACTATTTCCATTTGCGAACTGCGATATGATCTGTGTGGAAAACAGAACCATCAAAAGTCCAACAAGGATACAGAAAATGGATGACCACAAAATGGACGTTTTGACTGCTTCTCGCAGGCGTTCAAATTTCTTGGCTCCATAGCTGAATCCCGCGATAGGCTGGAACCCCTTCAAAAAACCAAATACAACTAAAGTGCCCATAGAAGTAACCCTTGTAACCGCTCCCATCCCTGCAATCACCGCATCACCATATCCGTTTGCCGCCCGGTTGACCAGCGCAATGGAAAGACTGGTAAGAAGCTGGAATGTCAAAGTCGGAATACCAATCTTCAAGATTTCTGTATAGATCTGCCTGGTTGGTTTAAATTCCTGTAAGCGGAAAGTAAATGCGCTTTTCTTCCGCAGTACATAAATGAGATAAACAAGCGTAGAGACTGCTTGGGAAATAGCGGTAGCAATTGCCGCACCCGCAACGCCCATATCCAACACATAGATAAATACCGGGTCTAAACCAATGTTCAATACTGCCCCCAAAAGCAGGGCTGTCATGGTTGTCTTAGCCGCACCTTCACTTGCCACGATATTATTCATTGTCACATTGCACACATTAAAAATACAGGAAATGACATAAATCCTGCCATAAGTGAGAGCATATGGCATAATGGTGTTCGTGGCTCCAAGCAGCGCTAAGACCGGTCTGAGAAAGACTGCAGCAAAGACGATCAGAACCCCGCCAATCAACACACTGCTATACAATGCTGTGCTCGCCGCCCTGTTTGCAGTATCCCTGTCGCCCTGCCCTAATAATCTTGAAAGATAAGATGCCGCACCGTTGCCAAACATCAGCCCTAACCCCACAACTACCTGTCCTAACGGGAACACGATGGAAATCGCCCCCATAGGGCTTTCGCCCAGGCCTCCCACAAAATAGGCATCCACCAGATTATAAAGGGCATTGATCAGCATGCCTATCATAATCGGAATACCAAGAGCCATGAGTGCCTGGGGGATTGGCGCACTCCCTAATAATTCCATTTTACTATTCTTTCCGTTCATTTTCATTACTCCTCTCTCGAAATGTAATTTATACTACTATATTTTATAGTATCTAGCTGCAAATGAAATCCTACTATAAATTATAGTGGTTGTCAAGAGAATCTTCCTCCTTCTTGACAAAAGCTATAAATTAAAATAGTATAAATTACAGCACAAAGGTTATTAACCGTTTCTCATCTATATAAAGAAAGGCAGGATGCTATGGCTGCGATTGATTTGATTGTATTAGGAATGTTAAAAAAAGAACCTATGGGTGCCTACGATATTCAAAAATTGGTAGAATACCGCAATATCTCTAAATGGGTAAAGATCAGCACCCCTTCCATCTACAAAAAGGCGATACAGTTAGAGGAAAGGGGCTTTATCAAAGGCAGTACCGTTAAAGAGGGAAAAATGCCCGAAAAAGTCATTTACTCCCTTACAGATGCGGGTGAGAAAGAATTTGAAAGGCTTATGTTAGAGATTGCATCCAATCCCATCCATATCTTTTTGGACTTTAATGCCGTGATTGTAAATTTAGACAGTCTGCCTTTTGAAACACGAAAAGAATGTGTGGCAGACATTGAAAAGAATGTAATAAACTTGAAGGCTTATTTGGAAGAAAATCTCCATGAAAAAGAAAATAATCCGGATATTCCCGAAACAGGAATGGCTGTCTTACGCCAGCAGTTTGTTTTGGTGGAAGCGATTGAAAAATGGATTGCTGATTTGAAAAATAGTTTTGAAATAGATTAATGTATATGTCTGTAAAAAAGTATAGGAAAAGAGCCATTGCACATCCCCTTTTTCTCGTTTATCATTTATCCATTTAATTTTTACCGTTTTTTCATATGCAAACATGGAAACTCCCATCAGGTTTTCCAACAGGCAGACCGCCGCATATGGCGGTCTGCCATAGCGGCGGTTAGCTTTTGTAAATTCTGTTATCCTAAAGATTTCAGGTTTCTGCGGTATTCCGCCATTTCGTCCTCGCTTACCGTATCCATGATGTGCTGCAGCTCGCTGGCCACAAGATTCCGCTCCTTCGGCAGATAGGCGGTGACCGGGTAAAAATTTGAGCTGGAGTTGGCAAAAAGGTGCATCCGTATCTGCAAATTTTTGATGAACACCTGCAGTTCCTCCAGACGCTCTTTTTCGCCGGCAGGGGCAAACTGCCCCTCCTGCTCCATGCGGTACAGCTCCGTATCCGGGAACAGCGTGAGGGAATCTACCGAGATAAAATATGGGTTGAGCTGGCTGAACAGTTCTGCGCTGTTCACCGCATTCCAGTACCCCCTGCCCTTCCCCGCAAGCCCGGTCATGTAGACAAAATAGTATTCAATCCCCGCCTCGTCCAGCTTCCGGCACTGCTCTAAAATATCAGCCGCCGTGTACCCTTTGCCCGCCAGTTCAAGCGTGCCGTCGTCACCGCTCTCCGTCCCAATGGTCAGCCCGTTTATCCCCATCGCCCGGAGCTTCTTAAGCTGCCACACTTCCTTGTCCCTGATGTCCCGGATGCTGGCAAACATGGCCATCGTCTGGCATTTGATGAGGTAATCCCTTACCGTCAGCGCCCGGAGCTTCAGGTTCTCATAGCTCATGGCAAAAGGGTTCGCCCCCGTCCAGAAGATACGCCTCGCATATGGCTGGTAGCTTTTGATCTCCGCCAGGTCTTCCTCGAACTCCTCCATCGGTGACATACGGAAACACTCATCTTTGTAAAGGCTGCAGAAACGACATTTTTTATAGGTGCAGCCGGAAGTCGCCTGTATGATGACGGAATTCGCCTCGTAGGGCGGCCTCCACGTCCTTCCTGTAAAGTGCAACTCAAACCACCTCCTACAGATGGCGGACGCTCTTACGGTAACGCCGCAGTTCGTCCTCGCCCACATTCTCTATGACATCATCAAGGAAAGCCAGCAGTTTATCCTTATCTTTTGGCAGCGCCCCGTGAAGCTGGAATGCATTGGAAGCGCCAAGCGCCGCAAATTCCGTGGGAATTTCCAGTCCTTCCACCAACGCCCGGACTTCCCTGTACTTTTCTGTCTCGCTTTCCTCTTTCCAGTTCCCCTGCCGGATTTCCCCGTACAGTCTTGAATCCGGGTAGATGGTCAGCATATTTGCGCCGACCAGGGCAGGATGGAGCTGATTGCATACAGCGGCGGTAATCCTTGCCCCGTCCTCCCCGCGCCCTGCGCCGGATATGCCCGTCAGATAGAAAAAGCTGTATCGGATGCCCGCCTTGTCCAGCCGGCCGCACTGCTCCAGAATGTCAGCCGAAAGATATCCCTTATCCATGAACCGCAGCGCCTCGTCATCCGCCGTTTCGATGCCGATTGTCAGCCCGTCATAGCCTGCCCCGCGCAGAGCCGCCAGTTCCTCATCCGTTTTCAGCGTGACATCCGTAACCCTGGCAAAACTGCCGATGGTCTCCATCTCCGGGAAATATCTGTGTACCAGCTCCGCAATCTCCATCAGCCTGTCATAGTTCAGCACGAACGGGTTCGCCCCTGTCAGGAAAGTGCGGGATACCTTCCTCCCGAAAAAAGAGCGGTACATCTTCTGTGCCTCTTTCAGATCCGCCTCTATATCCTCCATCGGTGACATCCTGAACTGGAAGGGCAGGTCTGCGTAAAGCGTACAGAACTTGCATCTGTGGTGCGTACAGCCCGCAGTAACTTCCAGCAGCAGGGACGATGCTTCATAGGGCGGCCTCCATATGGTTCCTGTATAGTGCATCATTCATTCCTCCTTAAGTCTTTCCTCTTTTGCACTAAATTACCTCTAAAATTCCATGAAATCAAGTACTGTCTTTTTTAGTCGGTAGTATATTTTTTCATACTTTTGATAAAAAGTATACTATCTGTCAAAAATAACCGTATCTTGATTTTTTTCCACTGCCGGGATATACTCATGGGAAAGAGGTGGAATGAAATGGCTGAAAACAAATTCAACAACGAGGAAACCATTGCCCGCTGCGTCCCTATGGGCAGGCTCCAGTCCGTGATCGGCGGCAAATGGAAAATCCTGATCCTATGGTATGTGTCCTTTTACAAAGTCCAGCGGTTCGGGGAGCTGATGCGCCGCCTCGACGGCATCACGCAGTCCACACTCACAAAGCAGCTCCGGGAACTGGAAAGTGACGGTTTCCTCCACCGGGAGATTTACAGGGAAATCCCGCCGAAAGTGGAATACTCACTTACCAAGTTCGGTGAGAGCTTCATCCCCGTCCTGCAGGCTATGATGGCATGGAGCGAGACATACCTCTGCCCCGACTGGCGGAACCCGTATGAAAAATAACACGGTTTTTACACGAAACGACTATAAGCACATGGCAGCACAAACGCAAACCGCCGTGTAAGCATATTACCTTTGTTTCCCCCCGCTTTCCAACAGGCAGACCGCCACATATGGCGGTTTGCGGTTCTTACTCAAGATTGAGTAAGAACCCGATTTGCCATAGCGGCGGTTAGCTTTTGTAGGGTTTTCTAATTTATAGCCAATAAATGAGATTTCAGTTTATCATTTCTATCCCTGCCAACTTTCCTTCTTTATCATAAACTGTTTGTACACTGATTTCACCTCCATCCGTGGAGTGAAAGCTAAAAGTGCCTCCGTTTGGTGATTTGTCAGTAAAAGTATCTACAAGCTGCCCATTATAGTAAACATTGCCAATTCCGCTGGCATCCTGTGCTTCGACATATTCAATCCCAAATTCCTTATATACCCCAAAGCGTTCTGCGAAGGTCTTTGCGGAAGGATCATTATTGCCCGAAGCAGATGTTACCTCATCAGAGGAATCATGAAACTTTGACAAATCCCTTTTAGCAAATTCTTCCTGACTATATCGCTCAATCCCGGTCAGTTCCCCAAACGGATCTATACTGCCGTCTTCATTATCAGTCGGCTTCCGCGTTGCGTATAAATCAATAGTTCCTTTTTCATTTAAGAATTCACAGTACACGCTTCCCATCTCATCATACAGGTTTCCGCCATCATAAAAATACCTGACGGGTTCTCCCTCAAAATACAATTCGTTCTTTGCTTTGTCATATTGCAGACCAAATGGTTCATAAATTGTGTAATCCACAGGCGTTCTTTGCATGGGTGCTTGTTCCACATGGCCTTCAGCATAAGTAATTTCAGCCTCTGGCAGATTAACAGGCTCATTTACCTGAGCCTGAGTTGATCCGGCTGTTGCACACGCCGTCAGCCCACATGACAACAAGGAAACCAGCATAATCCAGCATAATAGCGAAACCGCTTTTGATGTTGTGTTTGTTTTTTTCATAGTGAAACCTTCCTTTCTATTGAGATGTTCTTATGATAACAAAAGATTTTGTGAAACATTTGTGATTAGTTTGTGATTTATGTGTAGTTGCAAAACGGTGGGGATATCCCCATAAGCGCGAACTTAATGAAAAATTACATGAAATGAATAACATAGTTTATTTTAATTCGAAGACTTTATAAAATAAAAAATTCATGACAGACGCTCTTTCGTGTAAAATGATTTTGCGAAAATAAATACCAAAAGAGGAGTGTCATGAATTTGCAAAATAATTTTACCAAATTAAACAGCAGCATACAAGAAAGTTTTAAAAACTGGGACAATAAGATTCTTCCATACCTTCCACAGCAAATGGATGAAATGGCAAAACGCACTGGCGCTATGCAGAGAAAACGCGGCGTATGCTCTTGCGTGGATCTGCTGAGGATGCTGTTTCTCTACGCCAGTTCAAATTTTTCATTCCGCATCCTTGCTGCTGCCGCCTGTGCCCTTGGAGTTTCCACTATTTCTGACACTGCCTGGCGGAAGCATTTTTCAAAAGCTTCGCCTTTTTTGCGTGAAATGCTGCACTCTCTGCTTTCCTCCTTTCTTCCGGCATCGGATATTTCTGCTTTTAGAGGAGTGAAGAATGTGCTTCTGGTGGATGCGTCTGCCATCCGCCAGGATGGAAAGCGGCAGGACCAGCAGCGCATCCACCTGTGTTATTCCCTGAATGAAAACAGGATGAAACAGGTGAAGGTTTCAGACAAGCATACAGCCGAATCCCTGATTCATTTTTCAATGGAAAAAGGGGACCTTGTCATGGCGGATGCCGGATATGGCACAGCACAAAATTACATTTATGCACAGGAGCAGGGTGCGGACGCGATCCTGCGTATCACACCGAAAAACTTCTGCCTGTATGATGCAGACGGGAAAAAATTTTCCCTGACCGCCCTTCTGGAAGAAGCAGAAGAAAAGCATATGGAATGGATTGATGTTTTCGGTTTCTGCAGATATAAGGGGGAAACACGTTTTGTCAGGGTAATTGCTCACAAGCTCCCAGACTGCCAGGCAGAGAAAGCAAGGAAACGCAAAACCAGAAAAGCTTCCAAAAACCAGCGCCAAATCGGGGCCGAAACGCTGCTTAGCGCAGGCTGGATCACTGTCATTACATCCCTTGGCGCAGAATACTGCGGAGAAGAAATTCTGCACCTGTATCGAAGCCGCTGGCAGGTGGAGCTTTTGTTTAAACGCTTTAAGCAGAATTTCTCTATCCATACCATAAAAGCAGGCAGCATCGCCTATGCCGAAACAGAAACCCTGCTATGGCTTATTATATGGACGATAGCAGAGCGGCAGTCATTCCAGGCAGAATGTTTTCTTGCGGAAAAATGTGGAATTTCTTATTCAGCCTACGAAGAATGTAAAATTTCATTTATACAGGTAACGGATGCTCTCCACTTGTCGTGGAGTCTTTTTGTAGATCTGACAGATAAAAAATATGCTCGTTATCTCTCAAAAAAACAACGGAGGCGGATAAACCAGAATGATGAGTTTCATTCAGCAGTTTTACCAGGACTGCTTAGTTAAGTTCGCGCTTATGGGGATATGCCCTCTGCAAGCCAATTTTCTCAAGTTTCCGCTTGAAGGAAACTTGGGGAAATTGAAGCCTACGGACGTCCGTAGGCAGTGCTTGCTATTCGTGGCAAATTACCCGTAGGGAATTTGCGTGTTGTGCGAGCTTAGGCGAGCATCTTACAACACATATGGGCGTTACCGCCCGGTCTTTTGTAAAGCCTTTCGGTATCTGGCTTTCAGAGGATAGTTTTGATAAATAAAAAACTGCTACAACCAGAGCAGGGCATAGCTACCCTGTTCCGGCTCATAGCAGTTTGAGTGTACGTTTATGAATTTATGATTTTATCCATTAAAGATTTTACCAAGCGGCAGGGGAAAAGTCAATTAGAGATACAAACGAAAAGCAGAAAAAGAAAGCGTGATTTTCAGCATGGGAAAAGAACTGGAAGCGGCTGGGAAATTTTCTTGAAATAATTTTGTGTATAGGAAAGGTATTTTCCTATATGTTTTGTAGACTATGATTGGAACTTATTAAAGGAGAGGAGGTGAAGCATGAATACCACTGACCGCAGGATGGAGATCATTAACATTCTGCTTGTCCGGCGGCGTACAACAGCAAGAGAATTGGCAGAAGAATTTGGCGTTACTACCCGCACGATACGAAATGATATTCAGGCTTTATCTCCAGGATATCCTATTTACACACAGCAGGGAGGGGCAGGCGGGATTTTCATAGGGGAAGATTACAAGCCGTACATAAACACTCTTTCTTCTGATGAATTAAATACTTTGTGCGAGATATACAGACAAGTAGAGGGAACACATAAGAAAATTCTGTTGCAGATTCTGAATAAATACGGCCCTGATAAACTGGAAGTATAAACTTGTCATTCCGCTAAAGCACATAATCTTTACAGAACCGTTCATAGCAGGCGGAGAGTGCTTATGTGCTTTTTGGGCTGACAAGTCCAGAGATGATTTTATCCAAACAGGCAGGAAGGTGTTTCTGCCGGATTGTACCTTGAAAATTGAATATGTAAATACATACAGGACGTGTGGGATATGCGGAGCCGCTATGCGGACACGCCAAGAGCTGCCTGCTTCCGTTTTGGCATGGGAGTGTATACGAAGGAATACTGAAATCTGGTATTGAAGTTAAGGCAGTGAGCGATGAATGTCTGGCGAAAAGTGCAGCAGTTGCATGAGGCAATGAGGCATATCTTTGATAATGATACTTCCGGGTTTTCCGGTCAATTTAGAATGACGGTGCGATACCGATGTGGGCAGTGTAATGAGCTGCCACTTGTATGTATTTTTTTGATAAAGATTAAGAGAAATTTTGTCTGCTGATGAGAGCCAGGAAAGGATTTCATGGTTGTCGTGGGCAGATAAAATCTTATTGTAATGTTTGGAGGTGATTTTTTGGGTAAAAAGGAGGAAATAAACCTTGTTATGGGGCATGATGAAGAAATTATCATGGCACTTGCAATGATACGGCATATGTATCATAAAGGAGAAATTTCCGAGATTGTGTATAAGAATATCCGAAAAGATTATTTGCCTAAGATAAAAAGTGTTGCACTTAGAGAAAAATTGTGATATTATGAATGTGTGGTAACAAAGTAGGAAGTTAAGAGGACAGAAATAATGGAAAGAACTGTAGCGATTTATGCGAGAGTTTCAACCGAACATGAAGCGCAACTTTCAGCCTTAGAAAATCAAGTTCAGTATTATGATGATCTTCTTGCAAAGCATCCAGACTGGACACTATATGAAAGATATATAGAAATAAAACTCGCTTAATTGATACAAAGGGAAAGAACAGAATATCGGATAAACCGCAGAAATAAAGGGCTTTCGGCACATTGGATGTGACCGAAGGCTCTTTATTTTTGCATAATCTTATGCGTGTGGGGAAGTAAGGATGTAAGTGAACTTTCCCCACAGAAATTTGAACCCTCTGTTTCTAAAAATTTGAACCCCCTAAAGGCAAAATCAAAATGTTTTATTTGTATCTTATAGTGTGAATAAAAAAAGAAATAGAATCAGACTTTTAGAAAAGCAGAATGATATGTAGGTACGTTATTTTGATTAGTAGGCATAGGATACTTGAAAGAAAAAAGCGGCAATAAAGGCTTTCGCTATATCAGATGAAAACGAAAGCCTTACTAATTTAGGACTGTTCAGAAGAAACGTGGTGTAGGTGAATAAATCCTTCCTACTATTGAATTTGAATCCCAGTCATTTTAATGTAGGATTGGGTATAAGTTTAAGTGCGGTTATAGTCTATTTTTGTCTCCCCATTCGCACATTCCATCAAGAATTGGTATTAAAGATTTTCCGCGCTCTGTAAGGCTGTATTCTACCTTTGGGGGAATCTGGGGATATTCTTTTCTGTGTACTAACTGATCTGCTTCCAATTCCTTTAAGGTAGAACTAAGCGTCTTATAAGAAATTTCCCCAATATATTTTTTCATTTCATTAAACCGGACAATACCAAATTCCATAAGCGTATAAAGAATTGTCATTTTGTATTTCCCATTGATGAGGGATAATGTGTAGCTAAAACCTGTTGTTTCCAGGCATTCTTGTGATATGCAGCGTTCGCCCATTTTTACACTCTCCTTTAGGTAAGTATATAACTTTCGTGTTAGTATCGCACTTAAAGGTGCGTACTTGTTTTCTGTTTTATTCTTGCTATAATTATAATATCAACAGCAGGAAAAGTCAATCCTGCAGGTAAAGGAGGCACAGACATGCAGAACTATGAGTATTTAGGAAAGCCGCTTCAGATTGGCAGACTGACCATTAAGAATAGGTTTTGTATGGCGCCAATTGGCGGCGGACAGCACCATCTTCCGGGAGGTGGTCTGAAAGACGAAACGATACAATATCTTGTAGAGAGGGCGAAAGGTGGCTTTGGTCTGATTTTTACCGGGGCAATCGCAGCCGATGGAACCGTTGACCCGTATACCGGGGTTGGGCCCACAATCTTGCAGAATCCAGATGCATTTAAGATGACAGCAACAGAACTAAATGAGCGGGCCGGTGCTTACGGTACGAAGGTGTTTGCTCAGATTACTATGGGACTTGGGCGGAATTACCCCAATCTTCCGGCACCGTCTTCTGTACATGTTTTCCGGCATCCGGGGGAAGTTTCACCGGAACTGACCCGTGACCAGATTAAATCTAAAATTGAGTCCGTTGTAAAGGCATCTAAAATTGCAAAGGATTCGGGTTTCTCTGGCGTAGAGGTTCATTCCATCCACTGGGGGTATTTGCTTGACCAGTTTGCCCTGTCCATGATGAACCACCGCACTGATGAATATGGCGGCAGCCTGGAAAACCGTTTACGGGCGGCAAAGGAAATTCTGGAAGGTATTAAGCAGGAATGCGGCAGTGATTTTCCAGTCAGTATGCGTCTTGGACTGAAAACCTTTGTAAAAGGATTTGAGCAGGCAAGTTTGACTGGTGAGGAGGAAATTGGCCGTACACTGGAAGAAGGGATTGAGATAGCGAAGCTGCTGGAATCCTATGACTATGACTGTCTGAATGTAGATACAGGTATTTACGATTCCTTCTACTATGCCTGCCCGCCTATGTATATGCCGAAAGGGTATCTGGTGGAACTGGCAGCGAAGGCAAAAGAAGCCGTTAATATCCCAATTCTGGCAGGAGGCCGGATGAATGAAGCGGATATTGCGGAGAGGGCGATTCGGGATGGTAAGATTGATGCGGTTGTCCTTGGCCGTGCGGCTTTGGCAGATCCAGAGTACCCAAATAAAGTTCTGACCGGACATACGGAGAAGATTCGTCCCTGCATTGCCTGCAATCAGGGGTGTATCACAAGGCTCCAGCAGGGAAAACAGCCTACCTGTGCAGTAAACCCGGCAGCAATGCGGGAAGTGAGGTATGCGCTCCGTCCCTGCGTACAGCCGAAAAAGGTTGTGGTCGTGGGCGGCGGTGTTGCCGGTATGGAGGCTGCCAGAACCGCAGCCATGCGTGGACATAAAGTTTCTTTGTATGAAAAGAATGAGTCTCTGGGCGGCAATCTGATTCCTGGCGGCTCCCACAGCTTCAAAAAAGAGGTACGGGAATTAAATGCGTGGTATCAGAATGAATTAAAGGTACTGCCTGTGGAGATCCATACCGGGGAAGCTGTTACTGCTGACCAGCTCCGCAATATGGATGCAGATGTGATCATTGTGGCAGCAGGTTCCGTCCCTGTCACGCCGAAAGTGCCGGGAATAGATGATAAAAAGGTAATCGGCTGTATGGAAGCATTTGCACATCCGGAAAAAGTCGGGCAAAAAGTCATGGTAATCGGAGGCGGTCTGGTTGGCTGTGAAATGGCATTAGAATATGCACAGGACGGCAAAGAGGTTACGGTTGTGGAAGCCCTGCCTAAGATTTTGTCGGCAGGTATCCCATCCCCGATTCCAAATGGCCAGATGATCCCGGATCTGTTTGAACATCATCATGTGGCTGTATTGGAGAACCACCGTCTTTCTGCTGTGGAAGATGGCAGGGTTATTCTGGAGAGCGATGGTCAGAAAAAGGCATTTGATGCAGATTCGGTTGTGATCGCAGTCGGTTTCCGTCCAGTTCCATCCATGGCGCAGGAGCTCCAAGGATGCGGTGCTACCGTTTATGAGATTGGCGATGGTCAGAAGGTCAGCACGATCCTTCATGCTGTATGGGACGGCTATGAAGTAGGGAACAATATTTAATCTATTCATTATGGTATGAGGCAGAATGCTTTATATAATGTCAAAAAAATTTAAGGAGGCTATTACAATGAGAGCAGAATTAAAGGAATATCAGGCAGTAGAGGCTGCTGCAATGAAGTTTGTCAAGAGTGTTGCCGAGGGAAACAGCACATATGCAAAGGAGCTGTTCACGGATGAAGCTGTTTTGTTCGGCTATCTGGACGGTAAGCTGGAGCATGGCTCTATTGATCAGTTCTACCACAATGTGGATACCGTACCCGGCGGCGATAATTTCAAGGCTCGTGTGGACGTCCTGATGGTTGAGGAATCCCTGGCTGTTGTCCGTGTGCTGGAAGAAGGCTGGGGCAACCGCATTGACTTTACGGATGTGCTGCTTCTGTTGAAGATGGATGGCGAATGGAAATGCGTTGCAAAGGCATATAACCAGAATTCCGATACCATTCAGAAATAACCGTCACAAGTAGAACAGTGGAGAAAGTGGAGAACAGGCGGGTATGCCGGAAATGCAGCCTTGCCTGTTCTTTTATAGGTGGCTGTATATGTCTGGATTTAAAACCACGCAGGAATTGTTGGAGGAGACGCCCGTAAGCCGTTTGGTCATCCGTTTAGGGATTCCTGCAATGTTCGGTCAGCTTTTTAATATTTTATATAACATTGTAGACCGCATTTTTATTGGTAAAATACCGGAAACAGGAAGCCTCTGCCTTGCGAGTATCGGTGTCTGTGCGCCGGCATTGACAGCCCTGACGGCTTTTGCATTTATGGTAGGGATTGGCGGGGCTTCTTATATGAGCATCAGCCTTGGGCAAAAAGAGGAGCGCAGGGCGCGGGAGATCATTGGAAATGCCTTTTTTATGATTTTAGTTATATCGGCGGCAGTAACTCCCCTGCTTTTACTGAACCGGGAAAAAATACTTTACTTGCTGGGCAGCAGCAAAGATATGTACCCTTACGCAGAAACTTATTTTACAATATATGTCTGCGGGACTTTTGCATCGCTTCTTGGATGTGGGCTGAACCAGTTTATTCTGGCACAGGGGTTTGCAAGGCAGGGCATGATTTCAGTGGCACTTGGAGCTGTGGTAAATGTGGTTCTTGACCCTATCATGATTTTTGGGTGTGGTATGGGAATTGCGGGGGCAGCATGGGGAACTGTTATTGCACAATGCTGCACTTGTGTTTATGTAATCTGTTTTCTGCGCAGCAGGATTATTCCGGTACGCCTGTGCCCAAGCAGGCTGCAAAAGAAGATTGTACTTAGAATCTTGTCCATAGGATGCATGTCATTCATGATTACGATATTGGATAACCTGATTATTATTTTTCTGAATACTTCGTTACGGAAATACGGCGGAGATTCGCAGGGGGATATATTGATTACCTGTGCTACGGTTATCCAGAGTTTTATGACGATAGTAGCCTGTCCTGCACAGGGGATCACGACAGGATGTGGAACGATATTCAGCTTTCACTATGGGGCAGGAAATTATACAAAGATCCGGCAGGCTTTTCTTTATGTGTTTTTATTATGCGGAGTATACATCGGAACATTGGGAATTGCAGTGCAGGTATTACCGGAGGTGTTTGCAGGATTTTTCTTGAAGGAGTCAGGCACAATACAGTTGACCGCGGGCAGTATCCGTATGTATACGTTTGCATTGCTTGGTATTGCAGTACAGTATGCCTTGGTAGATGGTCTGACTGCAATGGGAAAGGTCAAATATGCGCTTCCGTTGTCGCTGTTTCGTAAAATTGTATATATGATATGCCTTTGCATTCTGCCGTTGTTTCTGGATATACGATATGTTTTTTATGCAGGGACGATATCAGATGCGGTGGGTGCTTTATTCAGCCTGATATTGTTTTGGGGTGCAATCAATCCCAGAATAAGGCGTGAATTGAGTAAAGAAAGGATGGTCAGACATGGATAAATATAATGCCACAGGCAGGGTAAAAAAAGCCATTGATATCATATTGGGATTGCTGTTTATAGCATTATTGGGGTATTCCTTTACAGGCGCTCCTTTCCATGAGGTGGCTGGCATTGTATTTATTGCAATGACCATAATTCATAATATCATCAACATAAAGTGGTATAAAGCAATAAAGAAAGGTATTTATAACAGGAAAAGAAAGATTACGGTTGCTGTAAATTTTGCCTTAGCGGCAGATATGGTATCTATTTTGTTGACAGGCATTATCAATTCCAGATACTTGTTCCATACAGGCATCCATATGGCGGGTATTGGACGGATACATGCTGTTTTAGCTTTGGCCGGATTTGTGCTTATTGCGTTCCATGTACTGGTTCATGCATTTGGTCGCGTACAAAAGAAATATAAGGTGCTTCCGGCTGCTCTGGTAATACTAATCTCCCTTCTGGCGGTGCCTATGGATGTATGGATGCTGCCCTATGTTAAGAGACATTTTCTGACAGTTGAGGTTGATCAGGAAACGGCTATCTCAGGTGAAAGCGTAGATTTTAACGGCAGAAAGATTCTGACCGTATATTTTACGAGGGTTGGCAATACGGACTTTGCTGATGGTGTGGACGCAGTCTCCGGGGCATCCCTGCTGCTCAATGAGAAAAAGGAATTCCTGGGGAACAGCCAGGTGATTGGGCAGATGATACGGGATGCCGCAGGCGGAGATATTGTTTCCATCAACACGAAAGAACATTACCCGTCTTCCTATTCCGATACTGTATCGGCGGCAAGTGAGGAAATGGGGCGTCAGGAACTGCCGGAGCTTGTGGATATGCCGGAAAATATTGATGGGTATGATTTGGTATTCCTTGTGTTCCCATTATGGTGGGATACGATACCGAAACCTGTAGAGGCGTTCCTGAATCGTTATGACTTTTCAGGGAAATCTGTCATACCTGTGGTGACCCATGGCGGAGGCGGTGCAGGCAGAAGCATAGAGGACATAAAAGCAGTGTGCAGCGGGACAGTTGTGGAAGAACCATTGGAGATATACTGCGGCGATATACCATATTGCAGGGAGCAGGTGACAGAATGGCTGAAAGGATTATGAAAGCCGGATTAAAGAATAGGTTTTGGTATGGCTTATTATAAAAAACAAGAAGGAAGAAAAAAGGAGGAATCGTTGTATGAGTAAGAAAATTGTTGTTATTACAGGAAGCCCGCGCAAAAATGGTAACAGTTTTGCCATGACGGATGCGTTTATCAAGGCCGCCGAGGAGAAAGGGCATACAGTTACCCGTTTTGATGCCGCCTTGAAAAAGGTAGGTGGATGCCGTGCCTGTGAAACATGCTATTCCACAGGGAAAGCATGTACCTTTGATGATGACTTCAATACGATAGCGCCAGCTATTTTGGAGGCAGACGTTATTGTATTCACGATGCCGGTCTACTGGTACTCTATCCCGGCACAGATCAAGGGTGTCATAGACCGGATATTCTCTTTCGTAGTAAGCGGTAAAGACATTTCTGGCAAGGAGTGTGCGCTGATCACCTGTTGCGAGGAAGAGGATATGTCGGTCATGGATGGAGTCCGTATCCCCATGGAACGCATGTGTGCTTTGAACAAATGGAAAATGGTTGGCGAGGTTCTGATCCCTGGGGTTCTGAATGTGGGTGACATTGACAAGACGGATGGCTGCAAAAAGGCAGCGGCTTTAGCAGATGAGATTTAAGGAGGGGAATATGGGCAAGAAGATTGTGATTCTAAATGGAAGCCCCAGGAAAGCGGGGAATACAGCAGCTTTGACAGCAGAATTTACGAAAGGCGCAAAAGAAGCAGGAAATACAGTTACAGAATTTTTCCTTGACGGTATGGATATCCATGGCTGCAAGGGCTGCTTTGGCGGTCATAGCAGCAGGGAATGCCCTTGTGTCCAAAGAGATGATATGGATAAAATTTATCCTGCGGTAAAAGAATGCGATGTGGTCGTACTTGCCACACCGTTGTATTACTGGAATATGAGCGGTCAGATTAGGACTGCCATTGACCGCCTGTTTGCATTAGAGGAAGGCGATGGGAATCTCCTGAGAGGGTATGGCAGGGCTTCGGCACTGCTGATGGCTGCGGAAGGAAATGGTTTCGATGATGTGCTTCTTTACTATGACCATTTGATGGAACATTTGAAATGGGAAAACCTTGGGGCTGTACTTGCCGGAGGGAATGGGCATGTGGGTGAGATTGAAGGGAAACCAGAACTTCAAAAAGCCTACGAGCTTGGAAAATCAATTTGATAACTCAATGAAAGGAAATGCTAATTATGAATAAAATCAATTTACCGCAGGCGGCAAAGCTGACTTCTCCGAATCCGGTAAGCCTTGTATGCACACAAAAGCCGGATGGCTCCACGAATCTTGCTACAGTGTCCTGGTGGACATATCTTTCTTTCAATCCGAACATGATCGGGTATGCTATGGCAAAGACTTCTTACAGCGGAGAAATGGTACGGAATAATAAGAAAGTTATCCTTACAATTCCCGGTACAGAAATAGCCGAAGCAGTGATGGGCTGTGGAAGTACTACAGGCCGCGATACGGATAAAGTTGCCCAATTTGGTATTGAACTTACAGAAGTAGAGGGCAGTGACATTAAGATTCCTGTCCATAGCCGTGTGGCAATTGTATGTAGCATGAAAGAATATCACGAGGTTGGTGACCATTACCTGTATATTTGTGATGTAGAACAGGTTTATGGCAATGAAGTGGAGGAAGCCCTGTTTGCATGGAATGGGTATTCCCAAGTGCATCCGGCGAAGTAAGGAGGCTGATTCGATATCATGTTAATAGATAACGCGTTTGTAAAGAGCGTAATCATTATAAAGTAATATAATCAAGGTTTTTACAGGCTTTATGAACCAGATAGGAAAGTGTGAGGGAGGTTGATGACATCGGACGCATAGTAATAGAATTTAATGAGCAGGATTCAGATGCTGTTGAAAAAATAGTGTGTGCGGTGAATCGCCATCCTGCTTTTGAGGAACTGTGGTTAAGCAATGATGAGGTTCTGTGTCTTTCGGAGTTGGAAATTTATCCTGGCCGTAGAAAGGTTTACTGCTATGGAAAGGAAATTGAACTAAAGGCAAAGGAATTTGATCTTCTTTGCCTTTTGGTAGTTAATAAAGGATATGTTCTTACTTATACACAAATTTATGAAAAGCTATGGGGGCAAGATTCTCTTGGCAATGAAAACAATTCAGTGGGCTGTCATGTTCGTAGTCTGCGGAGAAAATTGTATAAGGAATATCCGAACACTCCATTTATAATTCGATGTTTTCGTAGTATTGGATATTGCCTTGAAACAAAATTATAATAAGTGTTACATAGGACGGTTTGAGAATTGGAACCGCATAAAATTTACTGTTTTTAGTGTTTCCCCGTGGAATAACTATATTCACATTTGTATATGTGCATATGGCTATTCCACGGGGGAATTTTTGTACTCAAGAGAATTTAAGGACTTTTTTTGTGCGATTGTGCCGTTGTGTTGAATATTACTTACACAAATTATTCTGCCAAACCTGAAAATCAGACTGTTTCTTTGTACTTGCTATGTTGTTTCAGAGAGAATATTTTATCTTTTCATAACATCTTATGTCAGATTACATTCTGTTAATTTTTCGTGTCGTAACTTGCGTTTTTTTATCGTTTCGATATCGTTTCATTACCGTTTCGCTACTATTTCATTTTATATAATTTCCCCATTGACAAGCTGTTGGGGAAAGGCTGAATTATATGCTGTGTATCCCCGGAAAGGGGATGCCATGAATCTACCACGGGCAGGGACAGGCTTCATGCCTTACATACCAAAACAATATATGCTTTCTGTACATACCGCAGTCCTTGAGGGGATTGCGGTATTTTTTCATTCGACATATTCCCTGCCAATCCCCATAAGTCCACCAATATGCACCACCTTTTTTAAGACGAGCGCACCTGCCTTACGGCGGGTGCGTTTTTTCGTTGTCGGAAAAAGGCTCTTTCTGACATTTTATCAATCCCGTGCGCCGCCTTCCAGTCTTGAATTTTCTGTTTTCAAAAATTTCAGGACTGGAGGAAATCAAAGTGAAAATTAAATATGAATTTGCAGATGGGACAGTGTCGGAAATCGAGGTGGAGGAATCCATCGGTGCCGTCATCATTGAGGACAGGCGGCTGGAGGACAACCTTGCAAGGAAGGAACGCTATCACTGCCATTCGCTGGATGCCGTGGAGTTTGAGGGTGTGGAGTACGGCACGGAAGAAACGCCGGAAGCGATGCTTGCCGCCATGGAAGAGGACAGACGTGTATATGAGGCTTTCCATAAGCTCTCTAAGGTGCAGCAGAGGAGGCTGTTAAAGCTGGCAGGCGGTATGTCAATCCGGGAGATTGCGCGGCAGGAAGGTACGAATTTCAGGACCGTGCATGAGTCGGTTGAGGCTGGAAGGAAAAAATTTAAAAAGTTTTTCTGAAAAACACCCCATCAAAACAGCCTCCAAATCTCCGTATAGTGAAGGGCATAAAATCCCGCCCTTTAGAAATCGGAGGTGGAAAGGTGAGGCACACATTGAGGATCAGTGTTTCAAAAGAACCGGCGGCGGAAGGGATCGTGAGCTGCCGCAATGTCTCCGTGAGGGAGCGTTTCCTGCGCTTCCTCTTTGGGGAGAAACAGAGGCTGACCATCATCGTTCCGGGCGGTTCCGTCCGGGAGCTGGCAGTCAGTGAAGTCATGGAAGGAGGAAACGTACATGGGAAAAGTGAAGTTACTGCTTG
>OFHM01000820.1_pt1 | contig 23402 bp, 12 predicted proteins | sample 1521311 | NCBI WGS metagenome assembly OFHM01 (sample SAMEA3504083, study PRJEB24116) | mouse gut metagenome | biome: mouse gut; feature: mouse-associated habitat; material: faeces | place: Denmark | collected 2011 | reverse complement strand
TGCCACCGTCTTACCGCCACCGCCAAAGCGAAGCGCAATGGCTCTCTACATGGATTCACTGGGACTCGTCAACGTAACCGATCTGGATAGCAGCCTCGTTGTTAAGTTAATGTATACGCAAGCTGATAATTTCACTGGCGAAGTGCTTTACGACAACTTAACGGAAGCCTATCTGCATCCGGATGCGGCATACGCTCTTATAAAAGCACAAAAAGCCTTGAAGGAGCTTCACCCGTCTTATAGTCTTATCATTTACGATGCAGCCCGCCCCATGTCGGTACAAAAGAAGATGTGGAACGTAGTGAAAGGAACGTCCAAATACAAATATGTCTCTAACCCAAACCGTGGAGGCGGACTACACAACTACGGACTGGCAGTAGACATCAGTATTCAAGACTCTTTAGGGCAGCCTTTACCTATGGGAACCCAAGTAGACCATTTAGGTGTGGAAGCCCACATCACAAACGAAAACGAACTGGTACATAACGGAAAAATGAGTGAAACAGAACGTCAGAACCGGATATTGTTGCGAAAAGTAATGAAAGAAGCCGGGTTCCGTGCATTACCCAGCGAGTGGTGGCATTTCAATTTTTGCAGCCGGGATGTAGCCAGACAGAAATATAAGTTAATACCATAAATCGGCACTCGGCAAGATCATAACCGGTGCTCAACGATTCATTGTAATATCCTATAACACCATAACGCCATGATACAAATCTCCCCCGAAACTCAACTTTTTATCCGCGAACATTCATCGGACGATGTACGTGCACTGGCTTTACAAGCTAAAAAGTATCCGGATATAGATATGCCGACTGCCATCACCCAAATTGCAGGAAGACAAGTTGCCGCCGAAAAGATTCCTTCATGGCGAGAAATAGAAGAGATATGGTATCCGAAACATCTGTCGCTGGAGCAATGCTCTTCTGAAATCACCGCCCGCTACAAAGCCCGTCTTTTTCAGGGAGATTCGCTGACCGACCTCACCGGAGGCTTCGGCATAGACTGTTCTTTTCTTGCTGCCGGATTCAAATCCGCCACTTATGTAGAACGTCAGGAAGAGCTCTGCGAAATAGCAGCACACAACTTTCCCATCCTGAATCTAAACCATATAAACGTAAGAAATGAGGATGGAGTAGCCTATCTGCAATCAATGTCCCCCATAGATTGTATCTTCCTCGACCCTGCCCGCCGCAATGAACACGGCGGAAAAACGGTTGCCATCTCCGACTGCGAACCGGATGTAGCCGAGCTGGAGGAACTTTTACTAAGCAAAGCCAACCGGGTAATGATAAAACTCTCTCCCATGCTTGATCTTTCATTGGCACTGAAAGAACTGAAACATACACAAGAAGTTCACATCCTGTCTGTCAATAACGAATGCAAAGAACTGCTGTTACTACTCGGACAAGAAGCGCCGACAGAACAGGCCCCACCAAAAGAAATCCCTATTCACTGTGTAAATCTCTTCACAAAAGGGACTCAAGAAGAACAACACTTCATATTCACCCGCGAACAGGAGCAGCGTAGCCAATGTACTTATACCGCTTCTTTAGGAGATTACCTTTACGAGCCGAATGCATCTCTTCTGAAAGCCGGTGCCTTCCGCAGTATTGCCGCAGCCTACTCCGTCCGGAAACTGCACCCCAACAGTCATCTTTATACCTCCGATACTTTCATTGAAAACTTCTCCGGAAGAATCTTCCGGATTGTCAACCAGTGCAGTTTCAATAAAAAAGAAGCAAAGGAGAATCTGGCAGATCTGAAAAAAGCAAATGTGACTGTCCGCAACTTTCCCGCCACAGTAGCCGAACTCCGCAAACGGCTCCATCTGACAGAAGGAGGAGATACTTACTTGTTTGCCAGCACATTAAATAATGGACAAAAAGTGATCATCCGCTGTGAGAAAGTCTGAACTAAACACATTCGGTTGCCTGATGGACGGCTGGGGACATTGGGAGGGCGATACCTGAATGGGGATTACCGAATTAATATACAATCATCGTCAGAACAAGTTTCTATACCTTTTCCGACATATCACCCCGTTCTACAGTCTTCACTGAGTGACTATTTCTCAAATCATCTTTAGGAATGGTCGTTTCATTTCCATCCCGAACTGCCATATAGTGCGGTGACATAATTTCAATGCCGGCCTCATTAAATTTATCCTGAATATTCTGATGCAAATCCGAATAAATCTGCGCCATCTTATCTGCCTCCCTGATATATGCATTAATTTGATAGACCGGATACCAGTCGCTCAACGAAGTTTCCAACACAAACGGACGCGGATCATCCACCACTCCGGGAGTGTTCAACGCAGCGTCAATCAATATCTGATTGACCCGCCTCCAGGGAATATCATAACCGATAGACACTTCCGAGTGAATAATCAATCCATATTCACGTGCTGAAGTACTGTAGTTTACCGTATGAGACGACATGATAAATGAATTTGGAACAGTCACAATCTCATTTTTAGGAGTTCGGATACGGGTGACAAGAGGAGTCTTTTCGATGATATCTCCGGTAGTATCATTCAATTTGATCCGGTCGCCCATCTTGAACGGACGCATATAAGTAATCACCAATCCGGCAATAATATTACCGATAACCGTACTTGATCCGAGCGAAACGATCAATCCGACAAATACCGAAATACCCTGGAACACACCGGAATCGGAGCCCGGAAGATAAGGATAAATCATCGCAATCATAAATGCATAGAGCAGAAAACGGGCAATATGAAAAGTCGGCATCGCCCAGTCCGGATAGAAGCCATTGATTTTGAGCCGTCCGGCTTCCACTTCACGTGCCAGATACAAAACGAGACGCACCAGATACCTCACAGCATACCAGATAACGATAATGGTAAACAACTTAGGAATATAGTCAATGATACCCACAAAAATAGCGCGAATCGGATTCCATATATATCCTAACAGTTGATATGCCAACCCTTCTGTTTGCGGGAAAATGATAAAAATCAACGGTACGGTAAACAGTAGTTGCAATCCCATCAGTATATACCGCCCGATACTGGACAGGAACACTAATAAATTCGCCTGTTTTTGTGCATCTAGCAATTCATATCCCTGGATGGATACCGGTTTTATCTTCGTGTCTTTCAGGCGCAAAATACGCGCTTTCAGTTTACGGAACAACCAGTTAGTCAAACGGAACAGGAAATACTGCCCTACAATTACCAACACAAAATAGAGCACACGCTTTACCATTCGCCAAAGTCCATGCTCCGCCTTCATCTCATGCAGTTTGGTAATGACATTCTGTTGTCTTTCCTTAGCCAGCGAATCACGGGAAACTCCTTCCCACAAGGCATCCTGATCGGTAAGAGAAAGCAGTACTTTGCTGCCGTACATCAAATCGGAAATAATGTCCGAATGGTCAATAGCAACAGAATCAGGTTTTAAATTAAAACGTCTTCCTATTTCTTCGATCGCTGCACCGGTCATCTGTGCACGTTGCTGGGGAGTATATCCGCCACGTTTGGTGAAAAGGTAAAATAAGGTATCACCGTCTACCACTACCGGCATGCCCTTAGTGAACTGCCGCAGGGAGTCGATACGCTGACGCTGCTGTGCATACTTTACAGAGTCGGCGGTAGCCATCTGAAGCTTCATCTGCTCCATTTCCATCCTCATATTCGCCTCATTGAGCCGGGCTTCCTCCAATGATTTCTGCATGTTTACTAGATAGATAGAGTCCGAATCGCGTTTCAAAGGAACAGGTCTGCCCGCTATTGTATCTCCGGCAAATATCTTCTTTACCGCCTGTTCCAACTGTGCTTGTGCCCCGATTGCCCAAAAAGAAAGGAACAACACCAGTAACGACCATTTTATTTTAACTATTTTCATATCTTATATTCCTTAAATTATAACTAAGGTTAATCTAACACTTCATTAAAAACAGAGCAAACATACGGATTGTTTTTGACATTACCATTTCCAAATTGATTATCTTTGCCACTAAAAGAGAAAAAAACATGAATATATTATTACTTATCGGGGGATTAATCCTCATTCTTCTAGGAGCTAACGGATTAACAGACGGTGCCGCCTCAGTAGCCAAGCGTTTTCGCATCCCTCCCATCGTGATCGGACTTACCATCGTTGCATTCGGCACTTCTGCCCCGGAACTGACGGTCAGTGTATCTTCTGCCCTCAAAGGAAGCGCGGATATTGCCATAGGCAACGTGGTGGGAAGCAACATTTTCAATACATTGATGATTGTGGGCTGCACGGCTTTATTCGCGCCGATTGTCATCACCCGCAATACGCTTAGAAAAGAAATACCGCTCTGCATTCTTTCTTCTATTGTCTTGCTGATTTGTGCCAATGATGTATTCCTGAATAAAGCTCCGGAGAATATCCTGAACAGAGTAGACGGTTTATTATTGCTTTGTTTCTTTGTTATCTTCATGGGTTACACGTTTGCCATAGCCTTCAAGCCTGCCACAGCAACACAAACGGAACAGATAAAACCTCCAACAATAGAAGAAGAGACAGAAATCAAATCACTCCCCTGGTGGAAATCCATTCTTTATATCATCGGAGGCTTAGCTGCCCTTATTTTTGGAGGTCAGTTGTTTGTTGACGGCGCCACGGGCATTGCCCGCAACCTGGGTGTCAGCGAATCGATTATCGGACTGACACTGGTTGCAGGAGGTACTTCTCTTCCTGAACTGGCTACGTCTATCGTTGCCGCATTAAAGAAAAATCCGGAAATTGCCATTGGAAATGCGATCGGTAGTAACCTCTTCAATATTTTCTTTGTACTGGGATGTAGCGCCAGCATCACTCCTCTCCATCTTAACGGAATTACCAACTTCGACCTGTTTACGCTAGTAGGTTCCGGTATCCTGCTTTGGTTATTCGGGTTGTTCTTTGCCAAAAGGACCATCACAAGAATTGAAGGAGGCATTATGGTACTTTGTTATGTGGCGTACATGGTGGTATTGATTTATAATATTTAATTATTATAACAAAACACTTGGTATTCAGCTTCATTCCAAGTATTTTTTCCCTCTTTAGACATAGAAACTGGTACGATACGAATATTTAATGATTTCTTTCCCTTAGTATACTTGGCTGGAATTTCAAAGTCATCTTCCAGCCAACGTTTATAGGGGTTACTATCAGCTACATACCATAAACGTTCTGTAACCTCTTCACCATCAACAAAAACACGGGCTGCTTGTCGAGCATCGTTTTGATCGCTCAACCTACGCAAACGCACTCCTTCATTTTGAGAAGATATATTCACTCTAAAACTACTAAAACTTTCAAAGCGAACGGTTTCTCCTACATATAAAATACGATCCTCATTTCCCTCAAAGAAGCTTTCCAATTTTGTCCTTCGTACATTACCCATAGCTTTATAGGAGTGCCGTTTAATGGAACGAGAAGAGCTTAAATCCAAGCTATCAGTTTTCACCAGTACATTTTTATCTTGCCCATAATAGAATATAGTACCCGAATGTTCCAAATACTGATTGTTATATTCGCCCGACTCTATTCCAAACTTCAGTTCTGAATAGAAAGGATAACTATCGCCTACACAAAAACGAGTCATAGACCATGGATTATCCGAAAGACCGTCATATCCTCCCATTGGATGCACTTCAGGCGGGGTCGGAAACCCCCAACCATAACAAACATAACTTTCAGAACCGTCACTCTCAACTTGTGGTGTCCGTTTGCCGTCAATATATACACGAACATCCCCCTCGCAGGAAATGATATGTGAACGTTCGGCATGACATGTAATATGAGCAGCAACCATCTTCCCTCTCCCTTGAATAGCAGCTATCGGACTATCTATTCCTGCCACATGTTTTCGGGTATAATATGGTGTATTGCGAAAATACCCGGTATTAAATGTGGGATAAACCAACTGGGAAACTGCTATTTCAGAAAATCCCAAAGAAACAGGAACACCACTACGATTTTCAATTATTATCTTCGCATGCTTCCAATATGGCATTGGAAAATAATTATAAAACCAACCGTCTGTATTATATCCTGACAGCAAATAGTTGGTATCGTGAAAACCCAAAGAATTGCCTCCCAAACACGCCAAAGGACAAGAAATATCGGGTTGTTGATGAGCATCCCAAAACACATGAATCCATACATCCTGCAAGTGCTGCTCATTAATCTCCGGAAGATAAAATTTTAAAGAACCAATCGCTCCCTCTCCTTTTTCATCCAATAAAGTAATGCATTCGCCAGCATTGATCTTTTGTTCTGACTTACGATGATATGCCAATTGATCTTTACACAAAAGATTACTTCCTTGTTTCTTCCATAATTGTATCAAAGTATCATAATTCTCCTTCCCGGTAAAGGTCTTGATACCATTGTCCGCATAAGTGTGGTACACAACATGTCCCCAACCTCCTTCACCTTTGGTTCTTTCATAACCTTCCAGTTTCACATCGGTAGTTACACGGCACCCCTTGTTAAAGGGCATTGGAACAAAACTCCGTGCAACACGTATAGGTCCTCTTCCGTTATCAAACGGACCAATATAACTTTCAGCCAAAGGTTTTATAAAAGGCTCTTTCTCTCCGAATTCAGATAAACGTAAACTAAAACGAGGCGTTTCTTCTCCATCAAAATAAAAGCGGAAGAGCGGATCACTTGAACTCATATAGCGATGTTGTACAAGATTATAAATGCATCCCGGACCATCAACATCAAATATTACCCATTCTCCACGTTGATCCTGATAAAGGCTCCAATCCCAGTCGGCATTCTTTCCTCTTTTATCAATACTGCCTTCATAATGGACAGAGATTCCACGATCTAACAGGGGCAAAGATGCAATATCAACCATTCGGGATATACCATAAGATATACTATCGGTCTGCCAACCCGACTGTGCTACAGAGACTATCGAGTCAATTGCCGACAATGACACAACCCCGAAAACAACAAAACAAACTAAAAAAATACTTCTTTTCATAAGGTGATAAATATAAAATAAAACATGAATCTATCTATAAAATTTAATTCATAAAAGTACGGCAACTTATATAAGCATACAACCACTTTATTATCAAATCAATATACTATTTTAACCTTCAATCCATCTGTTATCATATTTATTTTCCGGCTTAATCTTTCTTGTATATATATAATAAGGTAATATACTCTTGCCTTAAAATAAATAGTAAGAAAAGTATCAGTATATGATAACAAAGCACTTTTTTACATATTTATTTTGTGCTTACTTTGCAATGTCCATCTTATATGTTATACCTAATTTATTATGAAAATGAAGAAAGTCATTTTGTTTATCACCTTATTCTCCATGATATCATTATTCAGTTACAGTAAAGATCCTGTAAAACAATGGGGACAACTACAAGTGAAAGGTAATCAGTTATGCAGCCAAACCGGAGACCCTATTGTATTAAGAGGGGTTAGTTATGGCTGGCACAACCTATGGCCCAGATTTTACAATAAGCAATCTGTAAAATGGTTGAAAAAAGATTGGAAATGTACCGTTTTACGCGCCGCTATGGGAACAGTTATTGAAGACAACTACATTGAAAATCCGGAATTTGCATTAAAATGCATGAATAAAGTGATTAAAGCGGCAATTAAAAACGACCTCTATGTAATAATCGACTGGCATACTTATTATCCACAAAAAAAAGAAGCAAAAGCATTTTTCTCAATGATGGCACAGAAATACGGTAAATATCCTCATATTATTTATGAAATATACAACGAACCTATGGAGGACAGTTGGGAAAGTGTGAAAGAATATGCAACTGATATTATCTCTGAAATACGTAAATATGATCCTGATAATATTATTCTTGTAGGCAGTCCACACTGGGACCAAGACTTACACCTGGTAGCAGAAAGTCCTTTAGAAGGATTCGATAATATAATGTATACCCTCCATTTCTATGCCGCCACTCATAAACAAGAGTTACGGGATAGAGCTGAAGCAGCATGGGAAAAAGGAATCCCCATTTTTGTATCAGAATGTGCAGGCATGGAATGTACTGGCGATGGTCCATTAGATATACCAGAATGGACTCGTTGGATAGAATGGCTGGAAAGCAAAAAGATCAGCTGGGTTAACTGGTCCATTTCGGACAAGAACGAAACTTGCTCCATGATTCTTCCGAGAGCAAACAAAAACGGAGGATGGAACGAGTCTTTAATAAAACCTGCAGGACGTCAAAGCCGTAAGTTTATCCGACAATACAACTCACATATTTATAAAAATAAATAATGATAAAATAATATCAGTTTTAGGCAAATAACGTCAATAATCTACAGTCCTTATTTACTAGCTTTGCATTATTAAAAATATACGAGATTTTATACTAAAGTTAATTTTAAATTTGATAAAAATGAAAAAGAATCTCTTTTCTTTTCCCCGCTCAAAAGTGCGGATGCTAAAAGAATCAAAAGGAGTCTGGCTCTTTTTGATTATGTTCTGGATGATAAATACAGCTGCCTCGGCAGCAGGTATTGAGATTAAAGGTACTGTAACAGACAGCAAAGGTGAACCTCTTCCCGGAGTTAATATTGTTGAGTTAGGAGTTAAAAAGAATAATGGTACTATCAGTGATTTAAATGGTAAATATACTATAACAGTAGAAAGCCAGAAATCTGTTCTTCAGTACACTTTCATCGGTTATAAAACAACAGAAGTCACTGTAGGCAACCGTAAAACAATCAATGTTTCACTCAAAGATGATACTCAATCTTTGGATGAAGTAGTAGTTATCGGCTATGGTACAATGAGGAAAAAAGATTTATCCGGAGCCGTTGCTTCTATTAAAAGTGATGACTTGATGCTTGGTAACCCGACCAGCATTTCCCAAGCCCTACAAGGAAAATTAGCTGGTGTACAAGTAAACCAGAGTGACGGTGCTCCCGGTTCAGGTGTAAGTATCACCATCCGTGGTGCTAACTCATTCTCTACAAATTCACAACCACTTTACATTGTCGACGGTATTCCGTTTGAGGTAGGAGATACTCCAAGCAGTAAAGCCAACGAAGGCAACAACTCCACAACTAATCCTCTTTCATTGATCAATCCTAATGACATCGAATCGATCGACATTTTAAAGGATGCTTCTGCAACAGCCATTTACGGTTCTCGTGGAGCTAATGGTGTCGTATTGATTACCACTAAAAGAGGTCGTGCCGGAGACGCTAAAGTTGAGTTCTCAGCCAACTTCGGACTTTCTAAAATAGCCAAAATGGTCAAAATGCTGGATGCTTACACCTATGCTAATTATGTAAATGAGGGTGTAATCAACGGAGCTGCCTATGACAATCTTCCCTATTCATACCTTCCTTATCGTGGGAAATGGAACTACCGTCGCGACGAAAACAATCAAATCGTTCCCAACTCCGGTAAATACTATGCTTCGCCGGAAGATTATCTCAATCCGGGTTATCGCGAAGACGAATACGGCAATAAAGAATGGGTAGAAGGCACCAATTGGATGGACGAGATCCTACAAGATGCATTAACACAGGAATATAATCTTAGTGTATCAGGAGGAAATGAAAAGAGCAACTATGCATTTTCAGGCAACTATACAGACCAGACAGGTATTATCAAGAATTCTGGTTATGAACGTTTTGCTGTTCGTGCCAACATCGGAAGTCATGTGAAACCCTGGTTAAATACGGGACTAAATATCAACTTCACCCGTTCGTTAACTAAGTTCGCCAAGTCAAATTCTTATGATTATAGCATCATCCGTTCTGCCATGCTTTATTTACCGACATTGTATGTAGGAGACAAGACAGAAGATGATTCTTATGCATGGTTGTCAGCCAATCCACGTACATACGTTAATACAGCCAAAGATGAGCTGAAATCAATCAATGTATTTACTTCTGCGTTTGCCGAAATTAAACTCCTCGACTGTTTGAAATTCCGTCAGAATCTAGGTATCAGTTATTCAGTAAACGATCGTGCAAGTTACTACAATCGTGAAACAGGAGAAGGTAAAGCATCCAACGGACGTGCTGGTAAGAGTGATAACTTCTGGCAGAACTTAACAGCAGAATCATTGGTTACTTTCGATAAGACATTTAACAAGTTACATCATCTCAATGTAGTAGCCGGTTTCACTTACGAAAAATCAGACTGGGGTGGAAAAACAATGAATGCGTCCAACTTCCCGACTGACATCACACAAGATTTCGATATGAGCCAGGCATTAAATATTGAAACACCGGCCAGCTATCGAGGTCAAGCAGTTCTAGTCTCTTTATTAGGACGTGCCAACTACACATTCAAGGATCGTTATATTTTCACAGCATCATTCCGTCGTGACGGTTCAAGCCGTTTCGCTCCGGGAAATAAATTCGCGAACTTCGCTTCAGGAGCAGTAGCATGGACCATATCGGAAGAAGAATTCATCAAAAAACTGAATATATTCAGTAACTTAAAGTTGCGGCTCAGCTACGGTCAAACCGGTAATCAAGCTATCAGCAGTTACCAGACTATCGCTTCACTTGCACCATCCAATTACCCTCTGGACGGAACATTAAACAGCGGATTTGCAGGACAAACTTACAAAGGTCCTTTGAACGATAAACTCAAATGGGAAACAACCGACCAATATAATGTCGGACTCGACATGGGATTCTGGAATAACAGAATTAGTTTATCCGCTAACTATTATTACAAGAAAACCAATGACCTGCTACAAAATGTATCTATACCGAACAGTACCGGTTATACTACAATGTGGACGAATTTCGGCCATGTAAAAAACAAAGGAGTTGAATTAACTGGTAAAATCATTGCATTAGATAAAAAAGATTGGAGCCTAGACTTCGACGGCAACATCTCTTTTAATAAAAATGAAATCGGAGGTTTAACAGCTGACCAATATGCTAACCAATTATGGTATAGTGCCAAAGAAGTATTTTTGCAAAGAAACGGACTACCTATCGGAACAATCTTCGGCTATATAGAAGACGGCTTCTATGATAATATAGCAGAAGTCCGTGCAGATCCAATATATGCTAAAGCATCTGATGATGAGGCTCGCAGAATGATCGGTGAAATCAAATATCTGGACAAAAACAATGACGGAAAAATAACGTCAGAAGACCGCGCCATCATCGGTGATACCAATCCTGACTTTATTTACGGTTTGAACGCCAATTTGCGATGGAAAAATCTGACTCTGGGATTGTTCTTCCAAGGAACTCATGGAAATGATATTTTTAACGGAAACTTGACCAATATCGGAATGAGTAGTATTGCAAACATCACTCAAGATGCTTATGATTCACGCTGGACACCAGAGAATGCAGCTAACGCCAAATGGCCTCGCGTCACCACTGCAATGACTCGTGACATGAAACTCTCCGATCGTTATGTAGAAGATGGTTCTTACTTCAGACTAAAAACAATCAACTTAAACTACAATTTCGGTTCAATCATAAAAGGTATTAGCAATTTGTCTGTTTTCGGTACAATAACAAACGTATTCACGATTACAGGTTATAGTTGGTTTGATCCGGATGTAAACGCCTTTGGTTCTGACGCTTCTAGAAGAGGAGTTGATATTTTCTCATACCCGAGCAGCAGAACATATTCAATAGGTTTTAAATTAACTTTATAATCTCAAGAAATGATGAAAAAGAAAAATATATTCATATATCTGATGGCATCCAGTCTCCTATTATCCGGAGCAGTAATGACATCATGCGAAAGTATGATCGAAGAAAAGCCTTTCGACTTCATTGTCCCTGAAGATGTTGAGGATTCTGATAATGGTGCCGACATGTGGGTAACAGGAGTATATAATACATTACACGAAGCTATGTTCAGATACGGTAGTTTCCCACGACCGCTGGATTATGACTGTGATTATATTTCTGGTGCAGTATGGCAGTTCAGTCAGTTTGGAAGTGGTAACTTCCAGGGAGGTGACGGACAAGCCGATATACTTTGGACAGGAATGTACTCGTTGATTAACCGGGCAAATATAGCGGTCTCCGAAATCAATAAGATGCAGAATGTATCGGAGGAATTTAAAAAGAATGCATTAGGAGAATGTTATTTTCTTAAAGCATGGGCATATTTCTACTTGGTACGTGCTTATGGAGCTATCCCTATTTATTCGGTCAGTGTAAACGAATCCGGACAATATACTAACAATCCGCGTATTCCGATTGCACAAGTCTATACGGAAACAATCATACCTTTGCTTAAAGATGCTAAAGATATGATTTATAAAAACACAGATAATGGCTTTAAACCCGGAAGAGTCTGTGCTGCAACTGCAGCAGGTTTGTTAGCCAAAGTATATGCAACTATCGGTTCTGCTTCCATGTCTACCGGAGAACAAATAACAGTAAAAACCGGTGCACCGTTTGTTATGCAGAATGTAAATGGTACTATGACCAAAGTGTATACAGAGCCTGTTCCGACAACATTCTCCAAGGATCAAGTTGCCGGTTACGAAAGCTTTTCTTCTCAAGAATATTACAGACTGGCCTACGAAGTTGCGGGAGATGTTATCGGAGGAGAATATGGGACACACAAACTTGAGGACTATGATTTGATTTGGTCTCCTTCCGGCAAGACTTGTAGTGAACACTTATTCGGTTTACAAACTAAATCCGGTGATGAATTATACGGTACACTATTCAGTTCGCACTACTGTGGCAGACTCAATGCAGCAGGAAATATAGACAATAGTTTAACGGTAGGATGTAGAAAACACTGGTATCTATTGTTTGAAGAAAAAGACTACCGCGTGGACAAAGGAGTGTTGCATTGTTGGATACGTCAGAACTCCGATACAAGTTGGGGTGGCGGTTCATACTATCCGAACTTTGGGAAATGGCAACGTATGGTTGAAGCCAAAGAGCCTCCGTTCGATAATCCTAAAGTAACCTCCGGATGGAGATGTGATGAAGCAGGTTCAGAACAGTTCTTTGCTTTCACCACTAAATATTCACAACAAATAGCCGATCAGACTCAACCTCGTACAGATGCCAATTACCCATTTTTACGTTATGCTGATGTTGTTCTAATTTTTGCAGAAGCAGCTAATGAATTAAATGGTCCGACAAAAGAATCGGTAGACGCTTTAAATGATGTCCGCACCCGTAGTAACGCAACAGGTAAAGAACTGGCAAACTTTACAGATAAAATCAGCCTGCGTTCTGCAATCCTTGAAGAACGTGCAATGGAATTAGCCTTGGAAGGCGATCGTCGTTGGGATTTAATACGTTGGGGAATTTATTTGCAGGCAATGAATGCTCTAGGCGGAATGGACGAAGCTAATAACGTAAAACAACGTTCCAGTAAACATCTGCTATTCCCGATTCCGACTCTTGAGATCCTGACGAACCAAGGAATTAATGAGAATAATCCTGGCTGGGATTAATCACTTATAACCATGTAAAAAAACAGATTATGAAGAAAATAAAATATTTTGCAATAATCGCAGCATCCATATTTACTTTAACATCCTGTACGGATATTGTTGAAGTCGACGATCTGAAAGCCAAAGAAAACAAACCGTCAACAGGTGCTCCGACTGTAGACAAAGTTGTTTTGGCAACAGATGCTGAATTTCCCATTGAGGGAGCGAATTTCGAACAAGTAGTACGAATTGAGGGAACAAATCTCGGAGACATCACTTCTCTAAAATTCAATGATATTGAAGTAGACAGTAAGGAGATATATTCAACCTACGATATGCTTCTCGCACCTATTCCTCGTGCACTTCCTAAAGAAGTGACAAACACGATTTATATTACAACCAAACACGGAGAACTAAGTATTCCTTTTGTTGTTTCCATCCCTGATTTAACAATCAATGGACTCAAGAATGAATTTACCCAACCGGGAGATACGACAGTTATTACAGGTGACAACTTTGACCTCTACGGTATTACAATCGAAGAAGCAATTGTTAATCTAGGTAATTTACCGGTAAATGTAATCGCTACCACTCGTACAGAACTGACAATAGAAATCCCGGCAAATGCCACTCCAAAATCTACCCTTACTATAAAAGGAGCCAATATGGATGAAGCATACAAGCTCACATACATGGATCCGGGAGTATCTCAACTTTTTGATTTCAATAATTGGCCGGGAAGCGGTGCTTTTACACATTCCAGCCAATTCCCTGATGCCCCGAAAAATTTCTTATGTGACGGCACATTAGAAGGACAACCGGAACCATTAGTAGAAGGAGGAAAATATATTCGATTCAATAATTCCGTGAAAGCTTGGGGATGGATGGTTATGTGGGCCGGATATATTACTGTACCAGCAGAAGTAGCTGCAGATCCTTCATCATACGATTTAAGATTTGAAATCTGTACTGGAGCTAAATTCCCGATATCAGCCCAGACACGTATCATCTTAGGAGATTATGGATGGTATCCTTCCAAAGGAGGAATTCCGGTCAATACTTATGGCGGATGGCAAACAGTACGGATCAGCGCTGACACAGAAACAATGTTGCCCAATCCTATCGATCCTAGTACCAACACGCCTTTCAAAATCGTATTTTCTCCCGAATCTGCTCAAGATTTTGATTTAAGTATGTGTAATTTCAGATTTGTTCATAAATAAAAATAAGAAGGGAGCGCTTTAGTATGGGCGTTCCCTCATAACCAAAAATGATTCGATTTATGCTAAAAGACTTATTTTCATTATTAACGATTGTAGCACTTCTATTTTCATCTTGTTCCAAATCAGATGAAGAAGAAAATGGTGATGAGCCTCAACCAACCAAACAAACTGTTTACTTTGGAGTTAACCTGTCAGGAGCTGAATTTGGAAATGTGTATCCGGGAGTAGATGGTACCCACTATGGTTATCCCACAGAAAAAGACTTGGATTACTTTAAAGCCAAAGGCCTTTATCTGGTACGTTTTCCTTTTCGTTGGGAACGCATACAACCCACAATGAATGGGGAATTAAATGCAACAGAACTGGCAAAAATGAAGAAATTCGTCAAAGCTGCCGAAGATAGAAACATACAGATACTTCTGGATATGCATAACTTTGGAAGATATTGTGTATATTGCGACGGTCAAAGTTCACAAAATAATCAATATGCAATCATTGGTAATGCACGATGCACTGTTGACAATTTCTGTGACGTATGGAAGAAACTGGCAAAAGAGTTTAAAGACTATAAAAATATCTGGGGTTACGACATCATGAATGAGCCCTACGAAATGCTGACATCGACACCATGGGTTAACATAGCCCAAGCCTGCATTAATGCCATCCGCACTATAGATACTAAAACGACCATCATAGTTAGCGGAGACGAATTCAGTTCTGCCAGACGGTGGAAAGAATGCAGTGACAATCTGAAAACTCTTACAGATCCAAGTAATAACCTGATATTCCAGGCACATATATATTTCGATTCAGATTCTTCTGGAAACTATAATAAAGGATATGACGAAGATGGTGCAACCGTTCAAACAGGGGTGGCTCGTTTGAAACCTTTTGTTGACTGGCTGAAAGAGAATAATAAACGTGGATTCGTTGGTGAATATGGTATACCTGATACTGACGGTCGTTGGGTGGATATTCTTGATGCAACACTTAAATATCTACAAGAGAATGGAATAAACGGAACTTACTGGTCTGCCGGTCCACGATGGGGTGATTATCCCTTATCTGTCCAACCGACCAATAATTACACACAGGATCGTCCGCAATTAAGCACGCTCCTGAAATATAAAAGTACACAACAATAATCAGAATAAATACTGTCCATGAGAACTCGAATCATCCCTATTATCACTTTACTGCTATCTACTCCAATGGTTATTGCACAAAAATCAATGGATGAAATAGACAGAGAAAGCTTTGCAGCAAAGCTATCTCCAATGGAAGTAAAAGGTATACAGATGACTGAAACAGGAAATATTCCTCTTGTCAGAGATACTCCTGCAAACATCTTTTTGGACGGAACCTGGCAACTGGCAGAAGGAGGAACTGAAAAAGAACGTTTACACACTATCTGGACAGATCAAATACCTGCCCGTGTGCCTGGTAGTATTCACACCGCATTAGTAGAAAATGGAATCATACCTAATCCATACATCGGACAGAATGACTCTATTGCAGAAAAACAATCTTACAAGACATGGTGGATGAAGCGGGAGTTCGAACTAGACTCCCCCTCATCTCACTGTATATTATCTTTTGGCGGAATCGCTAACAAATGTACAATATGGCTCAATGGAAAACTTTTGGGAACACACGAAGGTATGTTCGGAGGGCCCGATTTTTCAATAGGTAACTATTTAAAGAATAAAAACACTCTCATAGTAAAACTAGAAGCTATCCCTCAAATGTTTCTGGGCAACTGGCCTCCCAACGCAAATGAAAGTTGGAAATATACAGTTGTATTCAATTGCGTTTATGGATGGCATTATGCACAAATCCCATCATTAGGAATCTGGCGTAGTGTTCAATTAAAAGAACAAGCCGCAGTAGAAATAGAATCACCCTTCATCGCCACTCGTTCGCTCGATGGTCAAATGCGCTTAACTCTTGATCTGCATAAAAAATCATCTCCATTAAAAGGAGTATTATATGCAGAAGTATCTCCCAAGAACTTCAAAGGAATAACACAATATTATCGTTTCGACATAAATAGTCAGAAAAAACAGGAAACTTTATCTTTAGACCTTCAAATCAAAGATCCGCATCTCTGGTGGCCCAATGACAGAGGAGAACAATCACTATACGACCTCAACCTATTCTTCGTTCCACAAAAAGGGAAGACAGCCCATACAAAAACATCGTTCGGTATACGGACTATTGAGATGAGACCATTAATTGATGGTGCTAAAGAAGATTATTATAACTGGACATTCGTCATCAATGGCAAGCCGATGTTCATAAAAGGAACAGGCTGGTGCACTATGGATGCATTAATGGACTTCTCAAGAAATAAATATGAGCATTTGCTCCAGATAGCCCAAAGCCAGCACATACAAATGCTAAGAGCCTGGGGAGGAGGAATGCCCGAAACCGATGATTTTTACGAATTATGCGATAAATATGGTATTTTAGTCATGCAAGAATGGCCAACGGCCTGGAATAGCCATAACACACAACCGTACACTATCCTGCAAGAAACAGTGGAAAGAAATACCAAACGATTAAGAAATCACCCTTCTCTTATTATGTGGGGAGCAGGGAATGAATCGGATAAACCATTCGGACCTGCAATTGACATGATGGGACGACTTAGTATCGAACTTGACGGAACACGTCCCTTCCATCGTGGTGAAGCCTGGGGAGGCAGCCTGCACAATTATAACTGCTGGTGGGACGATGCTCATCTTAATCACAATTTGAATATGACCGCTCCTTTTTGGGGAGAATTTGGGATAGCATCATTGCCTCACATCGAGACAGTGCGTAGATATTTGGACGAGGAAAAAGAAGTGTGGCCTCCCCAAAGGAGCGGTAATTTCACGCACCACACTCCTATCTTCGGAACGATGAGAGAAATGGAGAAACTCACTCAATATTCCGGTTATTTTATGCCAAAGGATTCGCTGGCTTCTTTCATCCTCGGGTCACAGTTAGCACAAGTAGTAGGAGTGCGCCATACATTAGAACGGGCACGCACATTATGGCCTCATACTACCGGAGCACTTTATTATAAGATGAACGATAACTATCCTGGTGTATCATGGTCATGTGTAGACTATTATGGTATCATCAAACCCGTTCACTATTTTGTGCAAAAGTCTTTTGCTCCGTTAGCAGCAGTCATGCTGTTTGACCGCAGCAACCTTGCCAGTCAAGAAGTCAGTCTTCCAGTCTATCTACTTGATGACTGCCAAACATTAGAGAAAGAACCTTATCAAGTCAAAGTGTCTATATACAATGCATTACTAGATACTGTTGCCACCCATACTTTCAACGGTACCGACGATGATAATGTCGTCAAAAAACTAGGAGAAATAAATCTGAATAGAGAACAAACCAAATCGACCATGCTATTCTTTGTTCTGGACATAATCAAAGATAACAAAAACATATATCGGAATTATTACTTTACCAATTACGAAGTACGTCCGGGTTCCATCGTATCAATGCCCCAGACAGAAATTAAAATGGAACGCACAGGTAATATGGTGACTTTAACAAATACAGGAAAGCACCCTGCTATCGGAGTACACGTAGAAGTACCGGAAAAAATGGACCAACTTATCGTTTCGGAGAACTATATATGGCTTAATCCACAGGAATCAAAAAAATTAAAAATAAATTTGGAATCTCCAGTTATTGTAAAAGGCTGGAATCTTCAATCACCCTATTAAACAGAACATTATGAAAAAAGTTTTTATTTCGGCTTTTCTACTACTTAGCCTTCTTACTCTAAATGGATGTAAAAGTAATCAACCTCCGGTAAAAGAGACAGGTGAACCTTACGGAGTAAACTTGGCATGCGCGGACTTCGGTTCATCTTTCCCCGGTGAGTATAATAAAGACTATACCTACCCGACAGATCAAGACCTCGAATATTGGCAAAAGAAAGGGCTGAAACTTATCCGGTTACCATTCAAATGGGAACGGCTACAACTTGATTTAAAAGGACCGTTAAACCAGCATGACCTCAATAAAATGAAAGAATTGGTCAGAGCAGCAGAGAAACGCGATATGGTGGTTATTCTTGACTTACATAATTACTGTCGCCGTTTCATGAACAACGAACATACCCTCATTGGAAACAACGGATTAACAATCAAAGACTTGGCTTCTTTCTGGCAAGCTATCGCTAAAGAATTCTCCACTTTTAAAAACATATATGGTTACGGGCTAATGAACGAACCACACGATCTAGCCCCGGATACCAAGTGGTTCGACATGGCACAAGCATCTATCAATGCCATACGAGAAGTCGACACAAATACGCTTATTATGGTAGGCGGCAACGACTGGTCATCAGCAGAGCGTTGGATCGAGCAGAGTGATACACTCAAATTCTTAAAAGACCCGGCTAATAACCTTGCTTTTGAAGCTCATGTATATTTTGACAAGGATGCATCCGGTACGTACAAATATTCATACGAAGAGGAAGAATGTTATCCGGAGAAAGGAATCGACCGGGTAAAACCATTTGTAGAATGGATTAAACAGAATAAATTCCATGGTTTTATCGGAGAATATGGAATCCCCGACAATGATCCCCGTTGGAATGAAACCCTCGACTTATTCTTGGGATATTTGCAAAAAAACGGAATCAATGGTACATATTGGGCTGCGGGTCCGTGGTGGGATACTTATTTCATGGCAATCACCCCCAAAGACGGAAAAGACAGACCGCAAATGCCTATCATTGAAAAATATACAAGTACCTTAAAAAAATAGAATTATGTTCAAACGATTCTCCATCTGCTATATTTTATTCATGTTTTGTATAACTGGAACTTCCGCCCAAGAAGACCGATGGACAGGAAACGCCACGAATCTGTCCAAAGGAAATTTAAGGGTAAATTCTTCAGGACGTTACCTGGAATACAGTGACGGAACTCCTTTTCTCTACATGGGAGATACAGCATGGGAACTCATCAGCCGCTTAAATGACAAAGAGACTGAACAATATTTGGAGAATCGCAGGGAAAAAGGATTTACCGTCATACAAACGGTAATCCTGGATGAATTAGATGATATGGATGTTTCATCTAACGGAGAACCTAAGTTAATTGACGGCAATATTGACAAGCCCGCTCCCGGCTATTTCACTCATGTAGACAAAGTTATTTCTTTGGCAGCAGCCAAAGGTTTATACATAGCTCTACTACCAACCTGGGGAGATAAGGTAGACAAACAATGGGGAAAAGGACCGGAGATTTTTACACCGGAAAATGCATATAGATACGGCAAATGGTTAGGAGAACGCTATATGAACGCCCCCAATCTGATATGGATAATAGGAGGTGATCGAAGTGGAGACGGAAAAAACTTTGCCATTTGGAATGCATTAGCAACCGGTATTAAAAGTGTAGACAAAAACCATTTGATGACCTATCATCCTCATGGAGAGCACTCATCCTCATTCTGGTTTCACAATGCTTCCTGGCTGGATTTTAATATGTGCCAATCCGGACATGCACAACAAGATTTCGCAATCTATCAACGCCTGCTTTTGCCCGATTTAAAAAAGGAACCACATAAGCCATGCATGGATGGAGAACCCCGATATGAAAATATTCCGATCAATTTCAAAAAAGAAAAGGGAAGATTTGGTGACGATGATGTCCGCCATACACTTTACCAGAGTATGTTCAGCGGAGCTTGCGGATATACATACGGCTGTAATGATATATGGCAGATGTTTGATACCGGACGTGAACCTAAATGTGATGCCGACACTCCATGGTACCAATCAATGGATAAACAAGGAGCATGGGACTTAATTCACTTTCGCAGATTATGGGAAAAATTTGACTTTACTCAAGGAAAAAACCAACAAACCATCTTTGGCGATATACCTTTAGAAAATGAAAACTATCCCGTAGCATTCGGCAACAAAGACTACTTATTAGTGTATTTTCCACAAGGTGGAGAGAGAACGATTTATTTGCCTTCAATGAAAGCATCCAAACGGTCTTTAAAGTGGATGAATCCTCGCAATGGAAGAATCACATTCTATCAAAATACAACAACAAATACCATTCCCGTATCCTCTCCCACAAAGGGAAAAGGAAATGACTGGATTTTAATTATAGAGTAATTAACCGAAAAAAATAACTATAGAATATGAAAAGTAATAGATTAGAAGAGCTAACACAAAATTATGAAGCTCTTATCAACCGAAAAAATGAGATATGTAACAATAGCAACGGTATATATAAACGTTACTACCACCCTGTATTAACAGCAGAACATGCACCACTCATCTGGAAGTATGATTTTGATGAAAAACAAAACCCATTCATGGAAGAAAGAATTGGTATCAACGCTGTAATGAATACGGGAGCCATCAAGATCAATCATAAATACTATCTTGTGGCGCGTGTGGAAGGAGCAGACCGAAAATCATTCTTTGCAGTAGCAGAAAGTAATAGTCCCGTAGACGGATTTCGTTTTTGGGATTATCCGATAGAAATGCCGGAGACAGACATTCCTGATACCAATATGTACGATATGCGCCTGACCGCACATGAAGATGGATGGATTTATGGCATTTTTTGTGCGGAACGCAAAGATACAAACGCTCCAGCCGGTGATTTATCTTCGGCAGTAGCCGTTGCAGGTATTGCACGAACAAAAGACCTAAAAACATGGCAACGCTTGCCGGATCTGAAATCTCCGAGCCAGCAACGTAACGTAGTGCTTCATCCGGAATTTGTGAATGGGAAGTATGCCCTGTATACCCGCCCTCAAGATGGTTTTATTGACGCCGGCAATGGAGGAGGTATCGGATGGGCACTCATAGATGACATCTGTCATGCCGAAATAAAAGAGGAAAAAATCATCAATAAACGGTTTTATCATACGATCAAGGAGGTAAAAAATGGAGAAGGGCCACACCCCATTAAAACTCCACAAGGATGGTTACATTTAGCACATGGTGTAAGAGGATGCGCAGCCGGATTACGCTATGTATTATACTTATATATGACTTCTTTAGAAGATCCGACAGAAATTATAGCTGAACCTGCAGGTTATTTCATGGCCCCTATAGGAGAAGAAAGAATCGGTGATGTATCGAATGTATTATTCTCAAACGGATGGATTGAAGATGATAACGGAAAAATTTATATCTATTATGCGTCTTCGGACACCCGTCTTCATGTAGCCGAGTCAACAGTAAGCCAGCTTGTAGATTATTGTCTGCACACGCCAACCGACGGTTTCCGTTCTATAGAATCTGTGAAGCGGATCATTACTATGGTAAACCACAATAAACAATACCTGAAACAATAAATACATCACCATGGAAAACATAAAACTAAGAGAAAAAATCGGGTATGGATTAGGAGATGCTGCTTCTTCCATGTTTTGGAAGTTATTCACGATGTATCTGCTATTTTTCTACACAGACGTGGTAGGTATCTCCTCGGCAGTAGTAGGAACAATGTTCCTTATCACACGCATTTGGGACACTTTCCTCGATCCGTTTGTCGGAATATTAGGCGACCGGACAAACTCACGCTGGGGTAAATTCCGCCCCTACCTACTATGGGTAGCCATACCATTCGGCATCTGTGGTATACTGACCTTCTCATCTTTTGGAGATAACATGACTACCAAAATCATATTTGCCTATGCCACATATACCCTTATGATGATGGTATATTCATTAATCAATGTTCCGTACGCATCTCTATTAGGGGTAATGTCTGCCAATCCGCAAGTACGCACAGAGTTCTCCTCCTACCGCATGACATTTGCTTTTGGAGGAAGTATTCTGGTACTATTCCTCATTGAGCCACTGGTTGATATATTCAGTAAGATGAAGATAACGGAAAATATACCTGACATCGCTTTCGGCTGGCAGATGGCTGCAGTCGTATTTGCGATTATGGCTAGTGGAATGTTCTTATTAACTTTTCTATGGACAAAAGAAAGAGTGCAGCCCATAAAGGAAGAAAAAGGATCACTGAAAGAAGATCTGAAAGATTTGGGCAGAAACAAACCCTGGTGGATTCTTTTATGCGCAGGAATCATGGCATTAGTGTTCAATTCTCTTCGCGACGGTTCTGCTGTATTCTATTTCAAATATTATGTAGACAGCTCCGATACATTCTCTTTCTCATTCATGAATAGTGCCATTACTCTAATTACGATCTACTTGGTATTAGGACAAGCCGCCAATATCCTCGGAATCATGTTTGTGCCATCACTCACCAAAAGAATCGGTAAAAAGAAAACTTATTTTATGGCAATGGTTGGCGCTACCATTCTAAGTGTTTTATTCTACTTCCTTCCTAAAGATTTTATCTGGGGAATTCTTTGTTTACAGGTCTTAATAAGCATCTGTGCGGGTATTATTTCTCCTTTATTATGGTCTATGTATGCAGATATATCAGACTATTCCGAATGGAAAACCGGAAGACGGGCAACCGGCCTGATATTCTCTTCTTCGTCTATGTCTCAAAAGTTCGGTTGGACAATCGGAGGTGCTTTGACCGGATGGCTACTGGCCTATTTCGGTTTCAAAGCAAATGTAATCCAATCCGACTTTGCTCAAACCGGCATTTGTATGATGATGAGTATCTTCCCGGCAATTGCCACTATGCTATCAGCATTCTTCATTTCACGTTATCCGTTAAATGAAAAAAGATTATATGAAATATCAACAGAACTCGAAGAGAGAAGAAAAAAGTAAATTCATCACTAACCAACTAACCAAT
>OFHM01000815.1_pt1 | contig 23570 bp, 14 predicted proteins | sample 1521311 | NCBI WGS metagenome assembly OFHM01 (sample SAMEA3504083, study PRJEB24116) | mouse gut metagenome | biome: mouse gut; feature: mouse-associated habitat; material: faeces | place: Denmark | collected 2011 | reverse complement strand
TCCAGCAGGCTCCTTGTGCTGGATAAGCACACCGGGGCAATATCCCATCATATATTCAGCGAAGTAGCACAATTTCTGCGGCCCGGCGATTGTCTGGTATTGAACAATACCAAGGTGATACCGGCCAGGCTGCTGGGAGAACGGGAGGGGACAGGAGCGCATGTGGAAGTGCTTCTGCTGAAACGCCGCTCCGGCGATATCTGGGAGACCTTGGTCAAGCCCGGGAAAAAGTGCAGACCAGGCGCCAGACTTTCCTTCGGAAACGGGCTGCTGAAAGCCGAGGTGCTGGAAACCGTGGAGGAGGGCAACCGTCTGATCCGTTTTGCATATCAGGGCGTTTTCGAAGAAGTGCTGGATGCACTGGGAGAAATGCCCCTGCCGCCCTACATTACCCACAAGCTGCAGGACAAAAACCGCTATCAGACAGTCTATGCAAAATATGGGGGCTCTGCCGCCGCTCCCACGGCCGGGCTGCATTTTACAAAAGACCTCCTGACTGCTATAGAGGCGGTGGGCGTGCGGATTGCCTATGTAACCCTTCATGTGGGGCTGGGGACTTTCCGGCCAGTAAAGGAAGAGAATATTCTGGATCATCATATGCACTCGGAATACTACCAGGTGTCGGAAGAGACAGCCAAGCTGGTCAACCGGACTAAGAGAGAAGGCGGCCGCATTATCTGTGTGGGCACCACCAGCTGCAGGACGGTGGAAAGCGCCTCGGACGACAATGGAATCCTGCAGGCGGGCAGCGGCAACACGGAGATCTTCATCTATCCGGGATACCGCTTTAAGGTGCTGGACGCATTGATTACGAATTTTCATCTGCCGGAATCTACGCTGGTTATGCTGGTGTCGGCCCTGGCCGGGCGGGAGAAGGTGCTTGAGGCTTATGAGGAGGCGGTCAGGGAGAGGTATCGCTTTTTCAGTTTTGGGGATGCCATGCTGATTGTGTGACAGAAACGCGTGGAAATAGTCACTTTTTGCAACCTGAAGTTCATTTTGGTACATTTCATTATATCTGTATATCCCTTATAATAAATGGATATTATGAAACTGGAACATTCATGTTGATGCCGATTTGCGGTTGCATTAGGAGCTGATATCTATGCGTTATATTATCAGGCAGGAAGAGGCTGAGGTCACCTATATCTCCGGCGGTCACTTTGTATCCAAGGGAGCCTGGATACATCCCAGAATGACGCTTTCCGATTATGAACTGGTAGTTGTGGTAAAGGGCAGATTCTGGCTTACGATAAAGGGGGTAAAAAGGGAGTTCCGGAAAGGAGACTGTTTTATTCTATTTCCGGAGGAAGAACATTACGGCACGGAGGAGGCATGGGAGGTTTCCTTTTACTGGGTGCATTTTAAGCTGCAGGAGAAGGAGGAAATCATAGAGGGGGAGCAAAGCTTCCGTACCTGGTTCCGGAAAATCGAAAACGGCGTCTTTCCGGGGATCATCCTGAATGAATTCAGCAGGCAGGAGGAGACGGCGAGACTGATTGTCATGATCAATCATCTGCTGCACTATCAGTCTGTGTTTAAGGAGACGGAGGAAGCGGCCAGACCCTGCAACCTCATGATGGAGCTGGTACTGTATGAGCTGACCCAGGTGACGAAGAAGGAGACTATGGAAAAGCTTTCGATCTATCATGAGGAAGAGGGGGACATGGAGAAGATCTATGAGTATATCCGGGCTACCTGCTATAAAAATCCCCAGGTATTCGAAATAGCGAAACATTTCGGCTATAATACACAATATTTTATCCGCATGTTTCGGAAGGCTGCAGGGGTAACGCCCAAGCAATATATGATTAACCGTCAGATGGAGAGGGCGAAATACCTTCTCACCACTACAAGTCTCAAGATCAAGGAAATTGCCGAGCAGGTAGGCATGAGCGACAGCAAATCTTTCTTCAAGAATTTCAAAAAGCAGGAGGGAATCTCCCCCAACGAGTATCGCAGGATATTTCAGAAAACACATTACAACAGCCATTAATACAGGAACTGATCAACAGAGTGAACAAACCAAATTGGTGTGTTCGCTTTTTTTGTGACTTATTTGTTAAAAAATGGAAATAGGAGAATAAAAATATATGCAGAACATACAAAAAGTCACTTTTTGACTCCCAAGGTCACAAAGAACCCATTTTTTTTGAGATTTTGATTGCTTATAATGAGTTTAATGGTTCTGACGGAGGGGCCCGCGAGGAGCTGACCGGGGCGCAGGACACAGGAGATTCCGGAATTTGGAGGAGAAAGTATGGAGCGAACAATTCTGAAAAGCACCCAATTTCAGCCGGGGATTTATGAGTTTTACGGAAGCGACGGTTTTCGGGCGGGAGCGGATAATATTGCGCTGGATTTTACAGGCGTTGTGCTGGAGGGCGGGTGTCACGGCGAAGAGAGGAAGATATTACCCGGAGACCTGCTGCTGAAGGAGCTGTACGATGTGGAATCCACAGATGAGGCAGAGCGGGCGCGGGTGGAAAAGCTTGGTTACTGCGGCATCGCCCTGCTGCTGAAGGGCGTGAAAAACGTCGTTGTCCGAGGGCTTACCGCCAGAGGATTCCGGATAGGCATCGCAGTGGTAGATTGCGAGAATATAACCATCGAGGATTGTATCCTTTCAGGCAATTTCCACGATCCTGAATGCGGATGGGACGAGCATGGCCCCGGCGGCGGAATACTGCTGTATCGTTCCGAAAACTGCGTGATCAGGCGCAATCGCGCCAATCAGGTGTGGAACGGCATTTATCTGAGAGAATCCCGGGGCAATGTAGTCATGCAGAACGATTTTTCCTTCGCTTCCAATATGTGCGTGAAAATGTGGAATGCTTCCCGCAATCTGATCGACGGAAATAATCTAAGCTGGGGACTGCGGATTAAGCCCGGTGAGGTACATGCAAGGGATTCTGCGGGACTGCTGATGGATTCCGGGTGTGACTACAACAGAGTCTGCAATAATGACATTACCCACGGCGGCGACGGCATCTTTATCCGGGCACTGAACGGCTGGCAGTCCTGTCACAATCTGTTTGTAAACAATGACTGCTCCTACGCCAACAACAATGCCATAGAAGCATGGTCCAATCACAATACCTATATCAGAAACAAGGCCAATGATTCCAGCTACGGTTTTTGGCTGGGAGGATCGGATTTTACGCTTCTATATGAGAACGAGGCCTGCCGGAACGGTATCCGGTTTGCCAATGCGCCGGAATTTTTCGGAACCTGCGGAATCGCTGTTGCCGGATCCGGAAATCATTTCAGGGTAATCGGCAACAAGATCTGTGACAATCGCGGTCCGGGGATCGCAGTGCGCAACACGGTATCGGCTCCTGTATTTCACTGGATCCTGGAGGACAATGAGATCAGCCGCAACCACAGCACGGGGCAATTTAAGGGGCATGGCATTTATATGAAAAATGCCGGGGACTTCCGGCTTTCAGGCAATGTATTTCAGGACAATGAGGGGGAGGACATATTTGACGACGGCAACGTGTTTGATGTGAGGATGCTGGAGGAGGGAAATTGTCCCATCCGGGTGTCCGGAACATTTCCTGCAGGTTTTGTGAAAGCAGGGGAAGCGCTGGAATACAGGGCCGCAGTGGAGACGCCGGCAGAGGACTATACGCTGCGCTGGACATTCGGCGACGGAACGGCCTCAGAGATGCAATGTCCTGTGAAAATCTACCGGAAACCGGGGAGTTATTACGCGGGAGTGACGGCCGCCAATTCCTGCAGGTCTGCCATGGATGGAGCAGTGATCTATGTCTGCCCGGAGGGAAGGGAATTATCCATTCAAAAGGCAGAGCTGACAGGAGACGGGGAAGGCGGAGAGATTTTGGAGAGCAGCTGCAGCAGAGTGAGGGCCTATTCTCACAACGGAACCAGACGCGAACTGCGTTTTCAGATCGACGGCGTCTGGCTTGGAGATTTTGACAGTCTGGGGCTGTACCTGAGGCTTACCGCAAGCGCGGATACGGATTGGGACAGAACAGTAAAATCGCCTGTGCTGACGTTGGTACAGGATGAAGAAAACTATATCACGGTGGTTCCTCAAATGTGCACGTCCGACGGCATCTTTGCAGAGAAAACATGGGAGAAATGCGGACATCGCTTTTATTCCTTTCCCCTGGACAGCTCCGACACACAGTACAGGGTGGAAAAAAACGGCAGTCCCCAATGTATCAGAGAGATTCGCCTTACTATTCTCCATAAAAATCCGGGGAGGGTTGAGATTGAGGTGAACAGGCCCGTTCTCTACCGGGATGAGACAAAGCTTCGGGGAGAGAATATAGGAGACAATCCCTGCCGGGAATGGCTTGCCAGTCCGAGACTGACGGCCAGCCGTATGGAAGGAAACGATCCGGCGCAGATACTGGATCCCTCCAACGGCTATGTATACAGTGCAACCAGATACTGGCATTCTCCGGAGGTAGGAGCCTGGGCGGGAATAGAATGGGATCAGCCCCATGATGTTTCCGGGATCGGCGTGGGAATTATGCCGGAGGAAGAGGATGGAGAATGGCAGGGACGGATACAATATTTAGAAGGAGAGCTGTGGCAGGATATCTGCAGCCGGAACCTGAATCCTTTGTGGAACGCGGTGTCTTTCCCGGCTATTCGGAGCACCGGTATCAGGATTTTGTTCGGAGAGAACTGCCCGAGACTCTATCGGCTTACAGCCTGCGGCAGAAAGGAGCCGATGACAGGCGACGTGTCCCTCAGGGCGATCCAGTGCAGGATCTTCATAGAAAGCGACGGCAGCAATTCGCTCAGCGATCTGGTGGTCCAGATATACCGCACGGAAAACAGGATGCCTGCAGGAACTCCCGTCATTTCCAGGGTTATCCCGAAGGAAAGTATTGTTTCAGGAAAAGTATGTACCATTCCATATGAGACGCAGCCTCTGTCCCAGGGGACTTATGCGGCGGTATTTACGCAGGAGAAGCTGGCGGCCTCCCGCACGGAAGGGGAATACTACCGATTCTGCACCGCCTATGCCGGCCATGCCCAGTACAGCGGCGTGGGTACAGGAGGAACCTGGAAAGACGAGACGGATGTCTTCGGTACTTTATGGATGCGGGTGGTGACGGACCGGGAAGTGCTCGACTATTCCCATGAAGGGGAAGGCGTGGGACCCAGGGCGGGGTTTACGGGATGTGAATACCGCTATCAGACCTTCACAATTTAGACGAGTATAGACTCAATAACGAAAAGAGTGGCAGACATGCTTATAAAAAACAGATTTGAAATGCTTACAACAAATGAAATCGCGCCTGCCGGCTGGCTGAAGCGGCAGCTGGAAGTCCAGGCCATGGGCCTGTCGGGAAACCTGGACAAAATATGGCCGGATGTGCGGGACAGCCGCTGGATCGGCGGAGACAGGGACGGGTGGGAGCGGGTACCCTATTGGCTGGACGGATTCATACCTCTGGCATGGCTTCTGGACGACGAGGATATGAAGGTCCGGGCGAAAAAATATATCGACGCCATCATCGAACGGCAGCAGCCGGACGGGTGGATTTGTCCCTGCGAGGACGGCGAGCGGAAGCGGTATGATATGTGGGCCCTGTTCCTCATCGGCAAGGTATTGGTTTTGTATTATCAGTGCAGCGGAGACGAGAGAATAGAAGAGGTGCTTTATAAGGCATTCCGCAATTTCCGGGAACATATCAACAGAAATACGCTTTTCAACTGGTCGGCCACCAGATGGTATGAGGCGCTGATTCCCATTTACTGGCTGTATGAACGCCGGCCGGAAAAATGGCTGATTGATCTGGCGAATCTGCTCTATGTGGAGGGTACGGATTACAGGAAATTGTACCGGATATTTCCCATGGACAAAGTGGAAAAGGGAAAGTGGAGTTTCACCGAGCATGTGGTCAATACGGCCATGGCACTGAAGGCAGAGGCGCTGTATTCCCGTATCAGCGGCCAGGATCCGGAGGAGCTGGCTAATCTGATGCTGGATGTGCTGCTCTGCAAGCATGGTATGGCGGCGGGGCACTTTACCGGGGACGAATGTCTGGCGGGAGTCTCCCCCATACAGGGCAGCGAATGCTGCGGTGTGGCGGAGGCCATGTATTCCTACGAGCATCTCCTGGCAGTCAGCGGGAATCCGGTGTGGGGGGATTATCTGGAGCGGCTGGCCTACAATGCCTATCCTGCTACGGTGAGTCCGGACATGTGGACGCATCAATATGACCAGATGACCAACCAGCCCCAGTGCCGCAATATTCCGAAAGAGGAGGCACATTACCTTACAAACGGGGGAGAGTCCAATCAGTTCGGGCTGGAACCCAACTTCGGATGCTGTACTGCCAACTTTAATCAGGCATGGCCCAAGTTTGCCCTGTCTGCCTTTATGAAATCCGAAAAAGGCATTGCCGTCACGCTCATCACCCCGGCCAGGGTCAGGGTAACCATAGAAGGTACGGCAGTGGAAGTAGAGACCGTTACGGATTACCCCTTTGATTCCAGTGTTATGTTCATTGTCCGCCCCGAAAGACCGGTGACTTTTGAACTGGCGGTGCGGGTGCCGGGATGCGCAAAGTCGGCGGATATAGACGGCGGGGCTGTCCTCCCGGGTTCCTTCCATACTATAAGCCGGGAATGGAAAGAGGAGACAAAGATCTCAATGAGTATGGAATTTGAGGCAGAGTTTCGTGCTCGTCCTAACGATCTGGTGGCACTTTGGAGAGGGCCGCTGCTCTACAGTGTGGCCATAGACGAGAAATGGGTTCCTGCAGAATACTGCAGAGACGGTGTGGAACGGAAGTTTCCTTACTGCGACTATGAAATTTTTCCCATGAGCAAGTGGAATTACGCTTTTTGCAGTACAGATGTGACCTATCACCAAAACCAGGTGGGAGAGATTCCCTTCGATCCCGTCAGGCCGCCGGTCCATATCATGGCCAGGGCAAAAGAGATACCCTGGAAGATCAGTCAGTGGGGCGTATGTGAGGCAAGCCCCGCGGACCGCAGGCCCCTGGGGGAGGCGGAGGAGATCAGGATGATTCCCTACGGCTGCACCGATATCCGCATGACGGAACTTCCGATGCTTCCTTCATAGGAGAATGGAAATGCGGACAGAGCAATAATCAGACATATGACGAACAGGAGGTGGTAGCATAAGCTCAGTCAATTTTATGGAACGGACGAATTCCATGCAGATTCAGTGGAGATATGTGCTTCGCCGCACAGGGGCTTATATTGCGGACGCTTTGCTGGTGTATGCCATGGTACGGGTAATGAAAGAAGCCGTCCCGGATCTGCCGGCAGATATGGCGGGGGCCATGCTTTTCCAGAATGTGATTTTCGCGCTGTATGCCATAATTCTTACCACATTGCTGCGGGGAAGAACTTTTGGAAAAATGATTTTCCGTCTGAGGGTGGTGCGTTCTGACGGCGGCAGGGCGTCCTTCCTGCATATCGTTGTAAGAGAGTTTACCGGGAGATTCCTGTTTGAAGCAAGTAATCTGATATTGCTGGCCCTGTTTGAATATCTGGGGGTGCTGGAGGGATTTTTGGAGTATTGCGCCTCCTTTCCGGGAGGAATCCTCCTGTATTATCTGGTAAGTCTGCCCTGGATTTTGGTGATATCCTTCTCGAGGGTGATGCTGTATCGGGACCACCTGGCCATACATGACCGGATATCCGGAACAAAAGTAATATAGTAACATTTATCAAGCTCATGATTTCCAAGGCGGAAATGTTGCCGCGGAAAATATGAAATACAAAAAAGGAGAGGATGAAAAATGAAGAAAAAGAAAATGCTGGCGTTGATTCTTACGGTTACCACGCTTATAGCGGCTCTCGGCGGCTGCGGAGGCAGTCCTGACGCAGGGGGAAACTCTCAGGCAGGGGGTGGGGGAAGTTCTACGGCTGCGGGAGAGGGTTCGGACCAGGCAGATGCAGGGAGCGATTCTCAGACAGCGGATGCGGGCGGGAGCAAGGATCCTATCACCCTGACATGGCAGTATAACGCCACAGTGGACGTAGCGCCCTATGTGGATGCGTTTACCAAATCCTACGAAGAAAAGACCGGTATTCCGGTTAAAATCGAGATGACTGCCACAGGCGAGGACTGGCTGGATACCACGAAGACAGCAGTAGCCGCGGGTGTGGGACCGGATATCTGGAATATGGACGTGAACTGGATGTCTTCCTGGAAGGATACGGTGATCCAGCCCGTGAGCAATTATCTGGATCCGGAAGTGTTCGACGGCTATGTGCCTCAGGGCATTGACCTGTGGAAATCAGGTGATGATTACTATGCGCTTCCTGTTACATTTTCCGTGGTTGCTTTTGTGTACAATAAGGATCTGACAGACGAAATCGGCCTTGACATGAGCAAGACATGGACCTTTGAGGAGTTTGAATCCTATCTGGCAACTGCGGAAGCTTATCTGAAGGACAAGACCGTGGAATATACCGACGGTGAGAGCTATCCCTATTATCTGCTTGGCGCCAACCATACCATGTATTACTGGTGGCTGCTGGTGGGAGTGTACGGCGGAACCCCTCTGTGCGATACCAACAATATTGCCCAGGAGGCATTTGTAAACGGCATCCTGAAAATCGCCGAATGGCGTTCCAAGGGATACAGCGCGCAGCAGGTTAATCCGGGCGGAACACAGGCAGCATTCAGCGACGCCTGCAATGTACTGTTCTGGCCCACCGGCGACTGGACCATCACAGGCCTGACAAGGCTGCCCCTGGGTATAGAGAGCGAACCGCTGCCCCTGAATGTGAATTATGCATCTATCGCAGCCCCTCTGGGACAGGACGGAAAATCTCACACCGAGGTTTACAACCAGGGTATGGTTATGAACAAGAATCTGGAAGGAGAGAAGGCCAAAGCGGCAGCCGAATTTATCAAGTACATGACAGTGGATGTATGGCGTGAAGTATACGGGCCGGATACCTATAATTATTGTCTGCCCGGCAAGACGGATCTGCTGGCTGAGTATCCCACATGGCTGCCGGAAGAACAGCATGGCATCGGGTTCCTTGATACCCTTGAGAAGGGCATCATCCATTCCCCGGACTATCAGGCAGGCGGAATCGATCTGACATCCTCCGTGCATAACGTATTGGAGGCCGCATATGCAGAGGTGGAAGCAAACGGATATGACGAGGCGGCTCTGCGCGCAATGATCACGGAGAAACTGGAAGCCGAGCAGGCGCTGATCAATGTCCAGCTGGAAGAAAATGAGATTGAACTTGACAATCCGGACGCGAAAGTAAAATAAAGCACTGATACAGGATATGGCATTTTCGCCTGCCGGAAATGCCATATCCTTTCTAAAAACACACATACGACAGTCTCCTGCCAGAAAGGGGTGTTGATCTTGCAGAATAAACCCGGAAAAACAAAAAAGCACAGGAAGATGACACGTCTGGAAAGAAATAATCTTTTCTGGGGATATTTATTCCTGGGACCGAATATTATTTACCTTATTTTTTGGACATTCCTTCCGATATTGTTTGCATTTCTTCTTTCATTTACAAACTATGACATGCTCCAGCATGATATCATGAAAGGATTTCAGTCAGGGGCAAAGTTTGTCGGTCTGAAAAATTACATGCTTGTATTAAAGAACCCGATCTTTGTCCGGTCGGTGTGGCAGACCATTTATTTTGCGGTTCTGTCCGTATTTATAACGAATGTAATCGGCCTGGTGTTGGCTCTGATCGCCCATAATTCCAAGGGAAAAGGGTTCTTTCGGGTAGCGTACTTTATCCCGAATATTACAACGCTTACGTCATTGATCATTATATTTGACGCGCTGTTTCGGCCGGATACCATTGTCACGGATTTTCTGGCAATGTTCGGCCTGCCGCAGGTGGTATGGAGGATTACGCCGGGGTATGCAATGAATCTGGCCATTATCATGTCGGTCTGGGCCGGGGCGGGATATAATATGCTGATCTATCTTGCAGGCTTGCAGGAAATTCCCCAGGAGGTGTATGAAGCGGCAGCTCTGGACGGCACATCGCGCCCGAAGCAGTTTTTCCATATTACGCTGCCTCTGCTTACCAACAAGACATTCTTTTTGTTTGTTACGGGCTTTATCGGCTCTCTGCAGGTATATGACATGGTGCAGATCCTGGCTGATTTCGGAGAGAAGCCTCAGGTGGGCGGTCCGGACGGCAGCCTGTGGACGGTAGTCTATTATATTTACAATGTGGGCTGGACACAGAATAAGATGGGACGGGCGGCCGCGGCTTCGTTTATCCTGTTCCTGATTATCATGGTCTTTACCATTATCCAGCGGAAACTGTTTAAAGACCAGACCTATTGAAGGGGGAGTAAAATGAAACGAAAAAAAGATATAAAGTCTCCTCAGGACAAAATGGATGCTTACAGGCGTTCGGCTATCGTATATAAGGTATTTACCGTTGCGTTTACCCTGGCGGCCGTTGTTCTGGCAGTGGTCACGCTTTATCCGTATTTCTTTTCCGTGATCGCATCGTTGCGGAAGGGATTCAATATATATTCCTTCCGGTTCAAATTCAGTGACCTGACGCCCTATGCCTATGAGCGGATTCTGTTCGGGTTAAAGGACTATGAGACAGGGATCACCATATGGAAATGGATGCTGAATTCGCTGATTCTGTCGGCCTCCACCACATTGCTGACACTGCTGTTCTCCTCCATGGGCGGTTACGCTCTGGCGAGAATCGAATTTGCCGGGAAGAAGGCATGGTTTGCCGCTATTTTGGCAGTGATGATGATTCCGGGGCAGATTACGCTGGTGCCCAAGTATATCATGATTGTGCGCGGCCTGGAATGGGGGAACAGCTATACCGGTCTGATTGTACCGTTTCTTTTCTCGGCATATTATACATTTATGATGAGGCAGTTTTTCCTGTCCTTTCCAAAGGAGCTGGAAGAGGCGGCCATTATGGACGGCATGGGGCGGATCGGCATTTTTGTAAAAATGCTTCTGCCATTATCCAGGGCGCCGCTTCTGGCAGCGGGAACGCTTCTGTTCATGGGTTCCTGGGGGTCCTATCTGTGGCCCAAGCTGTTGCTGCAGAAGCAGGAGATGTATCCTATTTCCGTGGGAATGACGCTGATGATGAACTCCAAGTACAAAGCAGCGCCGTCCATACCGATTGCCGCAGCTATCATCACAATGCTGCCGCTTTTGATTCTGTTTATTATTTTTCAACGGTATTTTATGGAGTCCATCGCCAATACCGGTTCCAAGGGTGCGTGAGGGCTGCGGGGTAAAGGCGGGGATAATACGACGAAACAGAGGGGTTTGGTGTCAGTGCGCTGCGCAGCCTTAAGGCCCGGCACAAGCCTGTTATATGCAAAAGCAGCGCAGAAACGGGGTAAAAATGGCTAAAATACAGATAAAAGATTTGGTAAAAAGTTATGACGGAGAATACAAGGCAGTCAATAAGGTCAATCTGGAGATCGGGGACAATGATTTCTGCGTGCTGCTGGGGCCTTCCGGATGCGGAAAGACCACGTTGCTGCGCATGATCGCCGGGCTTGAGACCATAACGGACGGAGATATTTATATAGACGGAGTCCATATGAATAATGTGCTTCCCAAGGACAGGGATATTGCTATGGTATTTCAGTCCTATGCCCTGTATCCTCATATGACGGTATATAAAAATATGGCTTTCGGACTGAAGATGAAAAAGGTCCCCCTGGACGAAATCGACAGGAGGATTCAGGACGCGGCAAAATATCTGGATCTGGAAGAGTACCGGGACCGGAAACCCAGGAATCTCTCCGGCGGACAGCAGCAGCGTGTGGCGCTGGGACGGGCGCTGGTAAAGAAGCCCAAGGTCTTTTTGATGGATGAGCCGCTGTCCAATCTGGATGCAAAGCTGCGGAATCAGACAAGGGAGACCATTGTGAGAATTCATGAAAATGCCGGTGCCACCACCATTTATGTGACCCATGACCAGGTGGAAGCCATGAGTATGGGAACGAAGATTGTCGTCATGAATAAGGGGGTGGTGCAGCAGATCGGTTCTCCGGAGGAGATCTTTGAATATCCGGATAACATGTTTGTGGCAGGCTTTATCGGCTCCCCTTCCATCAACTTTATCGAAGGGACTTATTCAAAGGGCGCCGTAACCTTCGGAGATACGAAATTCAAGGTGCTAAAAGACCAGGAGAAGGCCATGGATGCTTATGAGGGCAAAAATATCATCATGGGGATCAGGCCGGAATTCTTTGAAGATATGGCGGATATTCCGCAAAAGGAGGAGGATCTGAATCTGATCTCCATGAGAATCAATTTTGTGGAGCGGCTGGGATCTGAATCCATTATCAACGGATGCGTGAATGATCAAAAGGTGACGGCTAAAATCAGGCACACCCACAGATATGCTATCGACGATCAGATCGATATCTGTGTAAAGGCGAAAAAAGTACTCTTTTTCGACAAAGAGACCCGTCAGGCCATTGGAAGGGAAATACGCTGAATCGGGGAGGCGGGGCGGCCGTACTCTGGCAGGTACAGCCGGAAGCTCGTGGAGCGTACCCGGGCAGGTACAGCCGGGAGTTCGATTGTACCCGGAGTGCAGGAGCAGGAATGAACCGGAGATTCTACAGGGGGCACAGGAACGGACATGATTTGGAATTTGAACGGAGACTGGAAATGTGAACTTCCCGGCGGAAAAATCATTGACATACAGGTGCCGGGATGCTGGGATCGCTATGTGGAGGAGAAAGATATCGCGGACAGAGTGCGGCTTGTGAAAACGTTTCAGATCCCCGATCTGCCCAAGGAACATTTCCGTCTTTTTTTCGGCGGGGTCAGCTATTATTGCCGGGTGTTTTTGAACGGAGCGGAACTGGGCGTTCACGAGGGAATGTGGGACGGTTTTTCCATGGATGCCGACGGTGCGGCGGCAGAGGGGGAGAACAGGCTGACTGTGGATGTGTGGAAGCCCGGATATCATGAGGGAGACCGCTTTCCCCTGCGGCAGGTATTGTCCGGTTTTATTCCGGATGTGTTATGTACCTTCGGCGGTATCTGGGATGCGGTGAGATTGGAATCGGCCCGGCACTTTTTCGTGGAAGGGCATTATGCACAGGGAGATGAGCGGGGAGACGGGAAGCTGACACTGCGGCTGATACATACGAAAAGCAAAAGACCGGTGCAGGTGACGGGAAGGATTCTGGATCCTTATGGCGCTCCGGCGGCGGAAATCTGTCATATTTGCGTGCAGGAAGAGACGGAGATTGGATTTCATGTGGAGACACCTTTGCTGTGGAGTCCCGGGACGCCCTGTTTGTATCGCTATGACCTGCTTCTTTCGGACGGGGAAACGCAGCTGGAATTGGAGAATACATTTGGGTTCAGGACGATCCGGGGAGAGAAATCCAGAGTGCTTATGAACGGAACTCCTATATATCCCAGAGGTATCCTGCATTGGGGCTGTTACGAGGAGATTACTCCTGCTCCGGGAGCAGATGTCATCAGGGATGAGATCCGAAAGGTGCGAAGATATGGATTTAATATGATAAAACACTGTCTCTATATTCCCCGGGAGGCGTATTTTCGGCTGGCAGATGAAAGCGGTATGCTGCTGTGGGTGGAGCTTCCTCTCTGGCTGCCGGAGGAGTCGCCCTGGCTGGAGGAGCGGATCCGCAGGGAGTTTCCCAGGCTGATCCGCCAGATTGCCGGGCATCCCTGCGTTGCATTTTTGAGCCTGGGGTGCGAGCTGGATGACAAGGTGGGGGAGGCGCTTCTGGAAGAAATGTATGGGCTGGCCAGGGAAATACTGGGAATTCCGGTTCGGGACAATTCCGGGTCCGGGGAATGCTACGGCGGTCTGGCTGTGGATCATGCGGACTTTTCGGACTACCATTTTTATGGGGATATTCAGAATATGGAACCTATCCTGGAAGCATTTACCCCGGTATGGAAGCAGAATCGCCCATGGCTGTTCGGGGAATTCTGCGACAGCGATACGCTGAGGGATTTAAGGGAGGTGCGGGAGAGGAGCCGTGTGAAACATTTCTTCTGGGAGCTTCAGGATGAGGCCAGAAACCCCATATGCCGCCTGAAACCTGATTTTTTCCTGGGAAAGCATGATGTTATGATGGAGAAAAGCGGAATTCGGAAAGAATTTCCCCTGCTGAAAGCGCTGTCCTATGATCATGCCATGGTTCACCGGAAGGTGACACTGGAACAGACCCGCTCTTTTCCTATCATAGGAGGCTACAATATCACTTCCCTGCGGGATGTTCCTATTGCTGCCAGCGGATTGTTTGACGATTTTATGGAAGAAAAATTTGATCCGGAAATCCTGGGCAGGTTTAATGGGGATGTGGTGCTTCTGCCCGCCTGGGATTTAACCAGAATCTGGATCAATGCAGACCGGATTATGCCCAGGGAGCGGTACGGATTCTTCGGTGGGGAAATCTATAGATTACATGTGCTGCTTTCTAATTACGGAGGCTGCAGACTGGCAGGAGGCGTTGTCCGATGGGAACTTCAGGGAACCTGCGGGGAAATATTGCATAAGGGCAGAAAAGAAGGCAGGGATGTGGACAATGGTACAGTGGGGGAACTGTGCTATCTCACTTTTCCGCTGCCCCGGGTGAGAGAGCCGAAAACCTGTATTCTGCAGGCTGCCTTTGCCTGCGGGGATACGCAGACAGTCAACAGCTGGCCGATTTTCCTTTATCCGTGTCCGGAAAAAAGTGATATAGACCTGGGATTATATGATCCGCTGCATGTGTTCCGGACGGTGGAAAAATACTATCCCCGGGTAGAGGAGACAGATGGAAGGGAGGGGCTTAACCGTTATGAGATTCTGTTCTGTTCCCTGCTTACTCCTGAGATTTTTACATATATAAAAGCCGGGGGGAAGGCTGTCTATGTCCAGCGGCAGGAGGGAGCACTTCCTGTTCACTTTGTAGCTTTCTGGAGGGAGGGCATGATACGGCAGTGTGATCATCCAATGCTGGAAGGGCTCCTGCGTGAAAGCTGGATGGACGATCTGCGTTACTTTGGGAGTTCTACGGACACAGCCTTTGCGGATGAGGAAGATGACAGGTTTGATTACCGGAGACCGATTTTGCGGCGGTATGATTGCCGGGAATGGCGTGCAGATGATTATTTATGTGAATTGGGCTGCGGCAAAGGAACGATTATTGCGACTACCCTGCGTCTGGAGGGCGGTATGGGAAAAGAACCGCTGTTTCTGGAGAATAACCGCTTCGGACGATGGCTGCTGGATCGGGCTGTACACTATCTGCTTGAAAATTGCTGAAAATTTTCTTTTTATCTTGAGATATGGTCCAGGAAATGATATACTAAAAGTATTCAAGGTGAAGATGATTCATCGGCGAAGGAGAGGTAAAGGTATGGACCAGGAAAGAAGAAAGAACAGAAGAACAGACTTAGATTCCAAGCTTGTAATCAAGAGACTGGACGGTCATAGCGGAAATGAAGTGACGATCAATATTGTGGATGTATCCAAAAACGGTATTGGTTTTGAATGCGGAGAGCCGCTGCAGATCGGCGAAGTATATGAGGCTTATCTGACGATCTGGACAAAGGAAGTGCTTCATGCGTTTCTGCAGATTGTAAGGATTGAACTGAGAGCAGGCGGTTATGGATACGGCGCAATCTTTATCGGTATGCCGGAGATGGATTCTGCAAGGATAGAAGTATATCAGACTGTCAATGAAAAATAAACACAGAAGTTTTTCATGGGACAGGCCTAAGCGGCGGAAGCTGATTGTGACGGGGATTGCCGCAGTGCTGCTGGGGATTCTGTACAGCATGATTTTCAGCTTTTCCGCTCAGGACAGCGTGGAATCCGGTTCCCTGAGCAGGATGATTTCCGAGAAATGCGTGAGCTTGGCCAACGCTTTGTCAGGCTTTTCCTGGAGTGAGGCGAAAATGGCGGGTATGGCGGAAAATTTTGAGCATCCGCTGCGGAAGATTGCGCATTTTTCGGAATATGCCTGTATGGGAATTCTGGTTTACGTTCTGTGGAGTCAGTGGATGAAGCAGGGAAGATGGCTGTATTTGCTGACGGCGGTCTGGGTATTTCTCTCCGCGGCCGGAGATGAATTTCATCAGTATTTCGTGCCGGGAAGGTATGCCAGTATTGCGGATGTGCTGCTGGATACCTGCGGAGGCGCGGCTGGTATGTTGTTTTGCATCTGTGCGGCAGCTCTCTGGCGCAGGCATGGAGAGAAGAAGAGCAGGAGATGCCGGGGAAGTGATTCCCATGGAATACAGAAAACAGCTGAAAAAGCCCCTCTGCGGTGACCGGAAGCCGGTTTCCGAAGAGGGGTTGTATTTTCGGTTTCCTAGAATTTCCTTACGAACGGATATCTACGCAATACCCTTGTTCCCTCAGAATATGGGCCGCCAGTATCATGGCATTTTCCTCATAAAATTCCAATTTCAATACACCGTCGTCCCCTTCTCTGTTATGTGTGATCCCGATATTTTTGATACTGATTTCACGCTGTGCCAGAAGCGCAGTAATATTTGCCAATGCGCCTGATTTATCAGCGATTTCTACGCTGATGCGGTAGGAGCGTTTCAGGGGGCCGCTGGAGGTATTGATGAAGGAGTCCCGGTAGATGCGGGCATTTTCAAATTGTTCATACAGTGCCTTGGCATCATGTCCGTCTAAAAGTTCCCGGAATGCGGTGAGGGAATCAATATAATCGGACAGAAGGGAGGAGATATTCGCCCCGTTGGTGAGACAGATCTGCTGCCACATACCAGCCTGGGAGGAAGCGATTCTGGTGATGTCCTTGAAACCTCCCGCGGCAATCATTTTCATCACGCCGTCTTTGGAATCGCTCTCCCGCACCAGATTCACCAATGAGGCGGCGATCACATGGGGCAGATGGCTGATGGCGGCAGTAATGTAGTCATGTTTCAGATAATCCAGAACCAGGGGAATGGCCCGCATGCCGGTTACCAGCTGTCTGTAGGCTTCCAGCTTTTCATTTGGAACCTGTGCGGTGGGCGTCAGGATATAGTAGGCGTTTTCCAGGAGAGCGGCTTTGGAATTGAGGAATCCCACGCGTTCGCTCCCTGCCATGGGATGGCCGCCGATGAAACAATGCTCCAGACCGGCTTCCCGGACGGTTTCGTGGATCCCTGTCTTGACGCTGCCTACATCCGTGAGAAGGCAATGGGGATTCATAACCTTTTTCACGGCGGAGAGGTTTTCGTCATTTTTGTTGACCGGAGCGCACAGGAAGATATAGTCGCAGTCACAGAAGCTGTTATCCACGGAATCCGTGGTAATATCTGCTACAGATTCCCTTTTTGCCAGAGAAAGGGCAGCTTCATTGATATCGGTGGCGACGATTCTGCTATTCGGAATATTCTCTCTCAGGGCTCTGGCGATGGAGCCGCCGATCAGGCCCAGACCGACAAAACCGCAGGTAATAAAGGACATGGGGGATACCTCTTTTCATTGAAATTTATCGTCTTATACAATATCACTTTCATTTCTATAAAGCAATAGAAAATTTGCAGGGAGAAAAATTGAGTGAAATCATAATATTATCTTGTAAAAATCCGCTCAGTCTAGTAAAATAGACACATGGGAATTGAATCATTTGTCATTATCATGTCAAAACACCCAAATTACATAAAAATTGGAGGAAAGTCAAATGAAAGTTTACACAACTGACAAGATTCGTAATGTGGTGCTGCTGGGGCACGGCGGAAGCGGTAAGACCAGCCTGGCGGAAGCTTTTGCGTATCTGTCCGGAATTACATCCAGAATGGGCAAAGTCCCCGACGGCAATACCGTAAGCGACTATGGTAAAGAGGAACAGAAGCGGAAGTTTTCAATCAATGCATCCATTATTCCCATCGAGTGGGAGGGTGTTAAGATCAATGTGATCGACACCCCCGGTTATTTTGATTTCGTGGGCGAGGCTGAGGAAGCTGTCAGCGCTGCCGGTGCGGCTATTATCGTTGTGAACGGCAAGTCCGGCATCGAAGTAGGGACGCAGAAGGCCTGGGAGCTGTGTGAGAAGTACAAGCTGCCCAGATTTATCTATGTTTCCAACATGGACGTGGACAATGCTTCCTTCCGCCAGGTAGTGGAAGATATGACCAATCTGTACGGCAAGAAGATGGCTCCCTTCAATCTGCCAATCCGTGAAGCGGAGAAATTTGTGGGCTATGTAAATGTGGTTTCCGAGACCGGCCATCGCTGGCAGGGCAAGGAAGTAGTGGATTGCGAGGTGCCGGAATATAATAAGAAGAATCTGGAGATCTGTCGGGATACGTTGATGGAGGCGGTGGCGGAGACCAGCGAGGAGATGATGGAGCGGTATTTCGGCGGCGAGACCTTCTCCGATGCGGAGATCAGGGCGGCTCTGCGCACCAATGTATGCGACGGCACCATCGTTCCCATGACCATGGGATCCAATGTGCTCTGCCAGGGTGTCTATACATTGCTGGATGATATCGTGAAATATATGCCCAGCCCCGAGAACCGCAAGATCAAGGGCATCAATATGAAGACGAATGAGATTTACGATGCGGATTACGATTTCTCCAAGGCGAAATCGGCTGCCATCTGGAAAACCATCGTAGATCCTTTCATCGGCAAGTATTCCTTGATCAAGGTGAATTCCGGTGTGTTGAAGACCGATGATCTGCTCTATAATGTGGATACGGAAGTGGAAGAGAAGATCGGCAAGCTCTATATCCTCCAGGGCAACAAGCCTATGGAAGTGCCCGAGCTTCATGCAGGCGATATCGGCGCACTGGCAAAGCTTTCCGATGCGAAGACAGGCAACAGCCTCTCAACGAAGGCCACGCCTATCAAGTACGGCAAGGTGGAAGTGTCCACGCCTTATACCTGCATGCGCTACAAACCGAAGAACAAAGGGGATGTGGATAAGATTTCCCAGGCATTGCAGAAGATGACCAACGAGGATCTGACGCTGAAGGTGGTGAACGATTCCGAGAACAGACAGACACTGTTATACGGCATGGGCGATCAGCATCTGGATATCGTCGTCAGCCGTCTGCTGAATGAATATAAGGTGGATGTAGAATTGGATCGCCCGAAGGTGGCTTACAGGGAGACCATCCGGAAGCAGTCCGATGTGGAATATAAATACAGAAAGCAGTCCGGCGGACATGGACAGTACGGCCATGTAAAGATGCGCTTCAGCCCTTCCGACAATCTGGATCAGGCTTTCGAGTTCTCTCAGGAAGTGGTAGGCGGTACCGTGCCGAAGAATTACTTCCCGGCAGTGGAGAAGGGCCTTCAGGAATCCGTCATTAAGGGACCCATGGCTGCGTATCCTGTAGTGGGCGTAAAGGCAGTGCTGTACGACGGCTCCTATCATCCGGTAGACTCTTCCGAGCAGGCCTTTAAGATGGCTACCATTCAGGCTTTTAAGAAAGGATTTATGGAGGCGCATCCCGTATTGCTGGAGCCCATCGCATCCCTGAAGGTGACTGTTCCGGATGCCTATACCGGCGATGTAATGGGAGATCTGAATAAGAGGAGAGGCCGTGTATTGGGGATGAATCCCATGGCAGGCGGCAAGCAGGTCATCGAGGCAGAGATTCCGCAGAGTTCGCTGCACGGATATTGTACCGATCTGCGTTCCATGACGGGCGGCAGAGGTGTATACGCTTATGAATTCATCCGTTATGAGCAGGCTCCTTCCGATGTACAGGAGAAGGAGATTGCGGCAAGGGCGCAGAGCGTTGCGGAGAACAACAGTGAGGATTAAGGCTGCAGGCCCGAAACTTCTGGCGATGATGATCTTTTGCCTCGCTACGGCATGTCTGACGGCATGCCAGGGAGGGAAAAGTCTGGCGGAGTCCTGTTGGGACGCCGCCAGAAAGGAATCGGGCCTGACGAAATATATTGAGAAGAACTGGGCCGCCCTGGACAAGGAGGGGCTGCGGACGGAGGCGGAGACTGCGGAAACGCTGAGTCAGCAATTTAAGGCCACGGCTCTTCTGTGTGCGATAGAGCAGGGGGATAACGGCAGGACACAGGATTCGCCCGGGGCGGTCCTGGCGAGAGAATTTTTTGCAAAGGTGCTGACACAGGAGGACGAATTCTGGAAAGCGCTGGAGGATGCCTTTTATCCTTACGATTGCTTAGATGCCATGCTGGCGGTAGCCGGACCAATGGACGGAGAGGTGATCAAGGGGCTTTTGAAGGGGGCTCCGGCAGAGGCGAAGTATGCCGACGGGCTGCGGGAAGCAGTTGATACGTGGATTGAAGACAATCCCATAAGCTTATCCGTTCTCGGAGACGAATTGAATGCGCTGGGGTATTTCGACGGCTGGTCGGAACAGGACTGGACACAGACGTACCTGTACAGCTATGTGGACGGGGATCCGGTACAGGCTGCCACCATTGACGAGGGGCTGGCCTATATCGGCTGTCTGCGGGATTCCATGCTGCCGGCCATGGAGGGGAAGTTCGGAACCGACGAGTTCAAGAGTGTGTCGGATATCGACGGAGAGACCTATTACGATACAATGCTGGCGGTAGTTGTGGGAGAAGCGCTGTCATTACAGGAGCCTGCGGCAGAAGATTTGCCGGAGACGATTGATATCGAGGGGAAAAAGATCATTGCCTTCTACAGGAATCCTGCTTCGGCGGAATGGGAAGGTTCCCCTGCGCCGCTGCGGATATTGGGAGATTTTATGCTGAATCTTCCCGGGGAGGCTTATCCGGCATCTGCGGCGGAGGCTGATTATTATCTTGTGCTGACGCCGTCCTATGAGTACGGAAGCTTTTATCAGGATCGCACCACCGGTGACCAGACCGGAATTCAAGAGGTATGGTCCGCTACGTCCATCGATCTGTATGAGGCGGGGACGGGAAATTATCTCAGACATCTGGGGGATGTGATGGAGGAGGCTTCCTCCTCAATTGTATCTCATTACGGAGAGGAAGCGCTGGAGTATCCGGAAGTGACATCCTCCGATACTCTGTCCTATATTTATGCCAATGTCAACACTCCGGAGACATATGTTTCTCTGGTGGATCAGACCGGGGGCAAGGTAGAATATGAAAGAGACGAATCCGTGATTCTGGGAGGATGGGAAGTGACTTATCATTCCAGCCAAATTGTAGATTCCTTTGAGGCAAGTCTGCAGAAATATGAGGCAGGCGAGGGCTGCAAGCTTGTGAGGGCGGCATTTACCCTCTCAAATGTGGGGCTGAAGAGTGAGACTTTTATGGGATTATCCATACCCGGAAACGGTGCGGGCATCCAGGTGGGGATTACGGACGGGACATTTGAAAGTTATATTGAACCTGCTCAGCTGTGGGCGTATACGGCGGGTCTGAACAATTCTTCCCTGGATCCCGGAGAGACGGAGGAAGGGGAATTGGTGTTTGAGGTGCCGGACAGTGTGTTAGAGTCAGCGGAAGGAGCGTATATTGTGATCCTATATGGATATCAGATGGCGATTTATCCGCTGGGAGAGTAGGATGGACTGAATTTAACGACTGAATTTAATCTTACTCTTGATGAATTTTAACTTGACAGCTGCCCGAAAAGCGGTTAAAATAAAGTCAATTTTATATGTCATTGACTTTGATGAGGATTACTAAGGAAATGGAACTTGCAGAGAGCCGCCGGCTGGTGTGAGGCGGTAGGGAGATTTCCCCAACTGGCCTCGGAGTTCTCGCCTGAAGCATTGATACTGTGTGGGTAGGGCAGAGCGGTTGATCCCGTTATCGATTTTGAGTGCACAGGCTGTAAGGACAGGGGCTGTTGCGGTTTTGGCAGTGTATGCTGAAGGCGGCCGGCGGAAATGTTCTTTATCATAACGGTCTGTGAATTAGAGTGGTACCACGGAATGAAGCCCTTTCGTCTCTAAATGCGAGAGGGCTTTTTTGATGCGCAAGAATTCTTCTGCTTTCTGCCAATACCGGTACTGGAGAGGATTGTTGCGGAACTGGAAAACAGCAACAATCCGCTCCAGTGCCCAGAAGAAATACTGGCCCTGCATTTGGGACAGGAATTCTTCTGCCAATACCGGTACTGGAGAGGATTGTTGCGGAACTGGAATAGGAGGACAAAATATGGCAAAACCATACAACCACCACGAGGTGGAGAAAAAATGGCAGGCTGTCTGGGACGAAGAACATGCCTTTCGGACATCCGACGATTATTCAAAACCGAAGTACTATGCACTTGTAGAATTCCCCTATCCTTCGGGACAGGGGCTCCATGTGGGACATCCCAGGCCCTACACCGCCCTGGACATCGTGGCCCGCAAGCGCAGGATGCAGGGCTACAACGTGCTCTATCCCATGGGCTGGGACGCATTCGGTCTTCCCACGGAGAATTATGCCATCAAAAATCACATCCACCCCAGGATCGTGACCAAAAACAATGTGGAACGCTTCAAGGGACAGCTCCATGCCCTGGGCTATTCCTTTGACTGGGAGCGGGAGGTCAACACCACGGATCCCGGCTATTACAAATGGACCCAGTGGATCTTCCTGAAACTGTTCAAAGCGGGACTGGCCTATAAGACGGAAATGCCCATCAACTGGTGTACCTCCTGCAAGGTGGGCCTTGCCAACGAGGAAGTGGTAAACGGCGTTTGCGAGCGGTGCGGCGCCCCGGTCGTCCGCAAGGTAAAGAGCCAGTGGATGCTGAAAATTACCGAATATGCGGAAAAATTGCTGGAAGGGCTGGAAGGTGTAGACTATATTGAGCGGGTGAAGGTGTCCCAGCGGAACTGGATTGGGAAAAGCCAGGGGGCGGAAGTGGATTTCCCTATTGCAGGGAAAGAGGACAAGCTTACGGTGTACACCACAAGGCCGGATACCCTCTTTGGGGCTACTTATATGGTAGTTTCCCCCGAGCACCCCATGCTGGAAAAATGCAGGGATGAGATTAAAAACTGGGAGGAGGTTGCTGCTTATAAGGAGCAGGCGGCAAGGAAATCCGATTTTGAGCGTTCCGAACTGGCAAAGGAAAAGACTGGGGTGGAAATTGACGGGCTTAAGGCCATCGACCCGGTCAATGAGAAGGAAATCCCCATTTGGGTTTCCGATTACGTGCTGATGAGCTATGGGACGGGCGCTATTATGGCAGTCCCAGCCCATGATACCAGGGACTGGGAATTTGCGAAAAAGTTCGGCCTTCCCATTATCGAGGTGGTTGCCGGGGGCAAGGACGTGCAGGAGGAAGCCTATACGGACGTTGCCACGGGGAAATTGGTGAACTCCGGCTTTTTGGACGGGCTGGAAGTGGCAGAAGCCAAGAAGAAAATCATTGCATATTTAGAGGAAAAGCAGATTGGGAAAGGGAAAACTAATTTTAAGCTGAGGGACTGGGTATTTTCCCGCCAGCGCTATTGGGGGGAGCCAATCCCTATTGTAAACTGTGCGTCATGCGGCTATGTGGCATTGCCGGAAAGCGAGCTTCCCTTGCAGCTCCCGGAAGTGGACAGCTACATGCCTACAGACAACGGGGAATCTCCCCTGGCTGCCATGACGGATTGGGTAAATACCACATGCCCCTGCTGCGGCGGGCCGGCAAAGCGGGAAACGGACACCATGCCCCAGTGGGCAGGTTC
>OFHM01000812.1_pt1 | contig 23598 bp, 15 predicted proteins | sample 1521311 | NCBI WGS metagenome assembly OFHM01 (sample SAMEA3504083, study PRJEB24116) | mouse gut metagenome | biome: mouse gut; feature: mouse-associated habitat; material: faeces | place: Denmark | collected 2011 | reverse complement strand
CCTCCGGAGAAACCATCCCCGCCGCCTCACCGGAATTCATGGAGGCTTTCCGCCGCGTGCTGGACCGGGAAACAGACCTGAGGGACAGGGTCAAAACCATTGACACCAGGGACATCGGCTCCGTCAATACCCGTCTGGCGGACGTCAGACTGGATATCAAGGCCATAGAACGTTCCTACGACATCCGGGAAGAAAACGGACAGCGTACGGCCGTCCCCAGGAAAAACCCCATTCTCACGGATATGGACGACCCGGCCAGTGAACTGGACCGGCTCCGCGCCAAAGAGGAACAGCTCAATGCCGAATACGCCCGGTACACCGCGGAAGCAGCCAAACTGAGGGCTCAACAGGGCCGAGACTCTCTTGTGTATGCCCTGGGAGACGGGGAAAGAAAGGAAATCCGCATGGATAAAATCGTTTACGGCTACCAGCCGAATGACCTGGGGTTCTTCGGCAAATGCGGCGTCTTCCTCCACAACCTGTACCATTTCATCACGGATGATCCGCGGGAAGCCAACACGGAGGGCGGCATCTTCCCCGCCATTTTCGGCACCTTCATCATGACTTTGCTCATGAGTGTGCTGGTCACGCCCGTGGGGGTCATCGGAGCCATCTACCTGAGGGAATACGCCAGACAGGGGACTCTGGTTCAGGCCGTGCGCATCTGCGTGAACAACCTGGCGGGCGTGCCTTCCATCGTCTTCGGCGTTTTCGGCCTCGGCTTCTTCGTTTACTATCTGGGAGGGAGCATCGACGAACTTTTCTACTGGAAAAAGCTGGCTGTGGACAACACCCCCACCTTCGGGACCTCCGGCATCCTGTGGGCATCCCTCACGCTGGCCCTGATGACGCTGCCCGTAGTCATCGTCTCCACGGAGGAGGCACTCTCCGCCGTCCCCCGCGGGCTGCGGGAGGCTGCCCTGGCCTGCGGGGCCTCCAAATGGCAGATGATTAAACGCATCATCCTCCCCAGCGCCCTGCCGGGCGTCATGACCGGCCTCATTCTGGCCATGGCCCGTGGCGCCGGAGAGGTAGCCCCACTCATGGTCACGGGAGTGGTCAAGCTGGCCCCCTCCCTGCCCATTGACGGGGAAGGCCCCTTCATCCACCTGGAACGCAAATTCATGCATCTGGGCTTTCATATCTACGACGTGGGCTTCCAGTCTCCGGACTCGGACGCCGCCCAGCCCATGGTTTTCGCCACCACGCTGCTCCTCATCCTGCTGGTGGTGGCCATGAACCTCACGGCCATCCTCATCCGCAACCGCCTGCGCAAAAAATACGCGGCCTCCAGCTTCTAACCCCATTTCCTTCACCATCCCATGACTGAACCAGCCGCCGCAGACGACGAGCCCATCATTGAAGTGGAAGACTTCTCCTTCTTTTACGGGAGCAAACAGGTTCTCTTCAACATCGGCATGACCTTTGAAACCAACCGGGTAACCGCCCTCATCGGGCCCTCCGGCTGCGGAAAATCCACGCTGCTCCTCAACATCAACCGCATGAACGACCTGGTCCCGGACGTGCGCCACCAGGGGGATATCCGCATTGACGGCACCAGCCTGTATGACCCGCGCGTGGAAGTCATCTCCCTGCGCAAGCGCGTAGGCATGGTCTTCCAGAAATACAACCCTTTCCCTAAAAGCATTTATGAAAACATCGTCTTTCCCCTCCGTGTGGCCGGCCGCAACAGGCGCGCGGAACTGGACGAAACCGTGGAACGAAGCCTGAAGGGAGCCGCCCTGTGGGATGAAGTGAAAGACAAGCTGCATGAAAGCGCCTACGGCCTTTCCGGCGGCCAGCAGCAGCGGCTGTGCATCGCGCGCGCCATTGCCAACCGCCCCCAAATCCTGCTGATGGATGAACCCTGCGCCGCCCTGGACCCTATCGCCACCTTAAAAATAGAGGACCTGATGGAAGACCTGAAAAAAGAACTCACCATTGTCATCGTCACCCATAACATGCAGCAGGCCACACGCATCGCGGACCGGACCGCCTTCATGTACATGGGCCGCCTGGTGGAATACGGGGAAACGTCCCAAATCTTCACCAATCCTACGGAAAAAGAAACGGAAGCCTACATTACGGGCCGTTTCAGCTAAAAGCCCATTACCAAACCATTCTCCTCATGACATCCTCCGGCAATCACATCCTCCCCCACTACGACGCGGCCCTGAACGCTATCCGCCTCCGCGTCAATGCCATCTGCGGCAGCCTGCTGAAATACATGGACATTCTGGAACGGGTCATTTCCGGCCCGGACAGCGACGGGGCCAACAGCATCATTGCGGACAGCGACCCGCTGCAGGAAGAAACCCGGCAGGTTCTCTCCCTCTGCTCCTCCGTACTCACCCAGTTCCATCCGCTGGGACGCGACCTGAGGCTCGTCATCACCTTCTCCCGATGCGGGGACAAGCTCCAGGAATGCATGGAGGAAGTAACGGGTATCGCCAAGCATGCCAAGGCCTCCATCAGGCATCAGGAATCCCTCTCCCCGGATATTGTGCTCCCTCTGCTGGAAATGGCCGTATCCGAATTCAGAGACGCCGCCAGGTGTCTGGAAACGCAGGATGTGGACGCCGCCAGGGAAATACGCCTGCGCGACAAAAAACTGGACAAAGCCCATCGCAAAGCACTGGCCCTTCTGGTCTCCCCCGAACGGGAGGACTCCCCTTCCCTCAACGTCAACCTTCTCTTCATTATCCGTTCTCTGGAACGGATAGGAGACATTGCCAAAACCATCGCCGCCACCGTCGTCTTCCTGAAGGAAGCCACGGATATCCGCCACGGAAAAGAAAGATAAAACCATTCCTGCCCGCACGCTCATTCCGCCCGGCCGACGCTGAAACAATACACGGCGGGGTTAATCAGGGCCAGGGGAAGATAAAACACGGCAAAGGAAAGGGAGCCGCCATACAAAACCAGGCACAGGATGGACATGACAAACAGCACGCTGATTTTCAAGCTCCGCGCCCAGTCCAGACGATGCACCAGCGAGACCAGGGCGGCGCACACAAAACCAATAACCGCGCACAACACGCCGCCCAGGGTCAGAAACTGCATGTAGCTGGAACAGAACTGCTCCAGCCACCGCACATTATCCGGCCCCGGAGGATTCCCTTCCCAGGCAAAAACACCCGGCGGCAACAGCACCCACAACAGCACGGAAAAAAATACCAGACGGTCCGTATTAAGGCGATAAGTCATGCGCTTTCATGATACCATTTCCGTGCACGGGATAACAAGGGAAATCGCCCGTGCGCCGCGGTTCCGGGAACAGCAGGATTTACAAGGGGGCAAAGGCGGACTCTCCGGCTCCATTAACGGCTATTCCGTCTATTTCCACCAGCCAGCCGGGGCGGCAGACAGGGGCCTTCAGCATCACATGCGGCACAGCGGCCAGCGGAGAGTCCATCAGCCGGTTCCGGACCGTTTCCCGGTCCGCCCAGTCGCGCAGGTACACTACGGCCTGCTTCAGGTCGGACAGGCTTCCCCCGCTCCTTTCCATCAGGGCGCTCATATTTTCCAGGGTGCGGGCCGTCTGGCCCACCACGTCCCCCGGATGGACAATGTTTCCCTCCGCGTCAATACTGGCGGTGCCGGAAAGGAAATAATGGGAGCGGTCCCCGTACACAATACGGACGCCGCGCTCAAAGGCCACCCGGTACACATGCGTGGGGGACAGGTAGTCCGGCGCTTCCATGTACCGGACCTGCCCGGGCTCCAGCCCCGCGATGCCCAGACTGTCCATATGCAGCAGGCGGCCCGGCAGCTCCGTACAGCCTTCAATGCCGGTACTGGCGATGAAATGGCTCTCCGGAGTCAGCCCGTAACGGTCAAAGCATCCGTTGCGGCCTTCCACCAATCCCCGGTAGTTGTTGTCAATGTCCCGGCAATAAATCCAGGTGCGGTGAATCAAATCCGGCACGGTTCCCCCCTGTAAGGCGGCAATCCGGTCCAGCCAGCGGAATTCCTCCCGCATCTGGCCGCAGCTGTCCGGGGAGGAGAATTCCCTCTTGCCCGCCAGGAACAGCCGGTAATGAGCGCGGAGGGCTTCCACGACCGTTCCGCCCTGTTCCGCCATATGCCTTTTTCCCAACATTCCGCCGATGTGCCAGGCTTCCAGAGCCACGCGGGCCCCGTTCGCAGGGGGCTGGCCAACCATGGAAACATAGGAGTTCCTCTCCCCTATCATCCGCCGCAGCGCAGCCGACTGGCGCACCGGGTCGCTGACATGGAAACGCAACAGGAATTCATCTTCCTCCCCTCCCCCCAGATTGCGGTACCTGGTCATCAGGGAATGCAGTTCTTCCTCAAAACTTGCGCCCGGCTCCGCCGTCATGCAGAAGAAGCGTTCTTCCGCCCCGTTTTTTCCGGACCATTCCAGTTGTTCAGGTGCATTCGCCGTCATCATGCCCTCCCGCCCCTTTACAGGGACTGCACGTAATTGATCAAATCCTCCAGTTCACGGTTATTCAGGGAACTCGTCTTCCCTCGGATATCCCCCGGATTGCATGTCGTGATGGCTTCCCGGATCGTCTTCGCACGGCCGTCGTGCAGGTAAGGGGCGGTCCGCCACACTTCCGCCAGGGAGGGCACCAGAACGCTTTTACCTTCATCCAGCCCCGTGGCCGTCCCCGTGGACACCAGTTCCTTGGTAGTGAAGTAAGGATGGGGGTGGCACCGCACGCACCCGGCTGTTTTAAACACTTCCCTGCCCCTCCGGGCAGATTCGGACAAGGAACCCCTTTCCACGCCGGGAGCATGGCACTGGGCGCACCCCTCCCCCCCTGTCTGCTGTTTGGAAGGGGTATGCGCCACCAGGAACGGGCTGGGAACTTCCTTCATGTTTTTCAGGTATGCATTCACGCATTCCGCCAATTCACCGGAAGGTTCCAGAAACTGGATGTGCACAAAGCCTGCCGTCACGGCCACTTCCGCAGAGGCGCGGACGCCCAGCGTCATCACCGGGCTTGTCCGGTGGGAAAGGAACATGGTGCGCGTATTTTTCGGGTTGCCCATGCCGTCATTCAGCAGATCCCAGTTCAGGCCGTCCACCCGGCCGTCCGGGTGGCAGGTGGCGCAGCTCTGCCACCCCTGGAAGCAATGGGAGGCATCATTAAAATACCGTTCCCCCAGTTTTTCCCGGGAAGGCCGGAATTGGCCGTTCAGGGGAATTGCCCTGGATTTGCAGGCATCCTTCAGGGAGACTTCCGCCAGAGAATCAGAAAAGTAGCCGGCTACATAAACGTTTTTCCCATCGGAGGCCACGGAGCGCGGGCCGTTCAAGGGCAGCGCGATCCGGGTGCGGAGACCGTGCAGGAAACCAAGCCTTTCGGAAACCGGCTCATTGCCCCGGCCTTCCCGCTTCATGCGCTCCAGCAGGGCCGGGAAATCAATTACGGAGAGTTCATGCGTCCCCGCATGCGTCACAAACAGTTTTCCGCCATCTCCGGAAAAAGAAACGCCCCACGGGTTGGCCGCCCCCGCATCCGGGTCATCCAGCAGAACGGGATGGGGCTTGTCCGGCTCGTCCGTATCGATAACCGTCACGGCATTCGTGTTCATCCAGCCGCGGTCCAGCTGCGTGGTGGGCACCTGGTACCGGCTCAATACATGCGCCACGGCCAGATAGCGGCCATCCGGGCTTATCGCCATGCCGCGCACGCCCTGCGTCCCGTTGGAAAGCGGGAAATGGACAGCTTTTCCTTCTTCCACCAGAGTCAGCGCGGCAGCCGTGAAATCCCCGTCCGCAGCCCCGGCCGGCAAATGGCCGGCAGCCCAGATTTTCCTGCCGTCCGGAGAAACGGCCAGCGCTACGGGTTCACGGGGGACATTCCAGGAATCCAGCACGGTTCCGGTAGCGGCGTCCATTTCCAGCACGCGGGAATCAAACCGGCAGGCCACATACAGCTTTTCCCCCCGCACCACGGGAGACATGGGCGTATGCCCGGCAGGAAAAGAACGCTTCAACGCCCCGCTTTCCAGATCCACTACTTCTACTGCTCCGCGCGGGCCGCCTTCCGCCACATAGGCCGTTGCTCCATCCACGGCCATTCCGTTGGGAGGCTGGGCCAGCCGGATGCTTTTCACCTTTTCCCCGGAAGCAGGATCCACCAGTTCCAGCACGCAGCTCTCATGCCCCAGCACGGCAACCAGGTGATCGACGACCTTCACATCCACCGGAGCCAGCGGGCCGGAAGCAGCATCCGGTCCCTGCCTGCATGAAATGAGGGCCAGCAGGCAGCAAAGGGCAGTCGCAAAAGCGCGGAACATTTTTGTCAGTTTCATGGCAATTTCAACAATCAGTCTTCTATGATCACCCGGAACCCCACATTGTACACCGGACGCCAGCCGGGATATCCCCAGCGCCAGGAGGACGTGGCCCTCCTGGGACGGTCATACCAGGAACCGCCGCGCACCGCACGGGGAACACGGGAGTCCAGACCTTCATTGCGCCCGTCCCCTTCCTTCCAGGGGTAAGGCCTGTATTCGGAACGGGTCCATTCCGCGGCATTGCCTATCATGTCGTACAATCCGTAGGCATTCGGCGTGTAACTCTTGACGGGGGCCAGGTGGAGCTTCCCGTCATTGTATTTCTCATCCCTCGGCACGAAGTCCCAGAAACGGTTGGGATTTTTAATCGGCCTGGGATCCACGCCGGAAACGGCCAGTTCCTTCAGCGTCACGTCCCCCAGGTTGGCATACGCGGAAAAATCCGCATCCCGCTCCCCGAAAAAGAAATCCGTATCAGCTCCCCCCCTGGCCGCGTATTCCCACTGCGCTTCCGTAGGCAAGGTCACTTTTTTCCCGGTTTTCCCGGAAAGCCAGCAGCAAAATTCCATGGCCCTGGCCCAAGGCACCCGGATGACGGGAAAACGCGGATCGGCATCCATGTCGTAGCCGGGCCTCACCTGGTCCTTGTAATGCATGTCATACCATCCGTTAGCATACTCCGGGTCGAAGCGGCGGTATTGCTCCAGTGTCACTTCCGCCTCTCCCATCCAGAACGGCCTTTCAATCCCCACCGTGGAAACAGGACGTTCCGCCGGTGTTTCCCGTTCATTCCCCATCCTGAACTTCCCTGCGGGAATGCGGCGGAATGTCATGTTCACGCCGTCGCCCAAATCCACAGTCAGCGTTTCATTACGCGGTTCCGGAACGGGAACGCTCTTTCCTCCGGTGCGAGCAATGGGCTTCCCGGCGTCAGGTTTGGAAACGCCGGCGCTTCTCCGGAACAGGGAATCCTTCATCGTCACGTAATTACGTTCCGCTCCTGAAAATCTGCCGTGCAGGTCATAACGGCGTTTCAGCAGCCCTTCATTGCGCTCTCCCGGCCATTCGCCCAGATAGGGGGCGTTCATGTCCATCCACGTGACCAGGCGGTTCCAGTCCTCCTGCGGCATTTCCACGCCATGGTGGCCTTTTTTAAGGAGCTGGTAAAGCTCCGACGTATCCGCGAAAAACTCCGTGGGGGCCAGCCCCAGATAGTTCCCCTCCGGGCCGTTGCGGCGCACATAGGGGTGCAGGTTCCAATAAGAGACGGAACCGGGGGCGGGAGCCCCCTTGACGGCCTCCAATGTCATGAAATCCGGCACTCCTCCACGGGCCTTGCTTTCCGCTGTGTGGCAGCGTATGCAATGGCGGTCCAGCACGGGCTGCACTTCATTCATGAAGGAGAAAGTGCGCGCCGGACCGTACCACGGAACAATAGGAGCGGGTTTCTGGCGGGAAGCCATGACGGCCCTGGCGGGGGGAGCGCAGTTCTGCCGTTCATGGCAGCCGATGCAGCTGAGCGTTTCCCCCGGCATGGCGGTAAACCAGCTCCGCATCAGCGCCAGGGCGCGCCCCTCCCCGTCCAGCACCTGAAGCGTCAGAGGCTGGCAGGCGGGAGCCGTAAAGATGGCGGAACCGTCAGGATTCACGGGCACGGTGCCGTACAGCACTTTCAAGTCCCAGTTGCTTTCCATGCCCATGGCATAGTGGCTTCCCGTATTGCGGGGGCTGTACTCGGACATAAACACGCGCAGGGCCTTGGCTTCCCCTCTGGGCACTCCGGCCATGGCGCGTCCCCGGTATACGTCGGAAATATAAACCGTAGCCGTCTTGTTTTCCGTCTTCACCCGGTCATGTAGCACGGGCGGTTTTTTGCGTGGCCCCAGGGGCGCTGGGTCTGCATAGACGAAGTAGGAGGAGGCCGTGAGAGGAACGATGTTATCGTATATGTCGCACCAGACCACATTGGTCACGCCCTGGTTGCCGGAGGGGGAGGAAACGGCCAGGAAACACTCGTCATTCAAAGGATAAGGTTCTGCGAAATAAGGAGTCTTCAATCCCTGAACCAGCTGATCTTTGGTCACGTTTTCCACGGGCTTTCCATACCCCGGAATCTTCTGAACGGCACCCTCCGTGGCGGTGCGCCCCCTGTTCACGTCAAAGAGGACCAGTTCCCCCAGCCTCTTGACTCCATGATGCCCGCTGACAATGCCCGCAAACATGCCCGGCCTGCCGGGGAGGGGCCGTGCGTTGAACAAGCTGTTGGGCCAGTAGGAGTTGGAACCATAGTATTCCTTCTGGTCGCTGCCGTCCGGATTCATGTGCATCAGCACGCGGCTGAAATAGTGGGCGCTTTCCGTGTACTCCCAGCGCAGGAACATCACCCTGCCGTCCGGCAACATGGTGGGGAACCAGTTATTGTCCTGGTCAAAGGTAAGCCGGCGGGTCGTTTTCTTTTCCCGGTCGTAAAGGTGGAGGTTGCCCACGTAATCCACCCCGGCCACGCAGGGCACCCCCTGCATGCCGGAAGTATTGACGAAAATAATCCGGCCGTCCGGCAGGTAGCAGGAATTATAGCTGTCCGTATCCGCCGGCATATGCGCGGTAAGGGATTCCTTTTTCCCGGTTTTCAAATCCAGCTCAAAAACGTCCCAGGGCCTGCTTTCCTTCTTGCCGAATCCGTTCCCGGTGAACATGAGCTTCTCCCCGGAAAAATCAACATCCAGATGCCCGACCCAGCGGTCGTCCGCCAGCAGCTGCTCCACAGGGGAAGAAGAGGAAACCCCGTTAAATTTCACAATGCCGCTGCGGTATTTGCGCCCGGGCCCCGGCATGCTGGAAATACCCTGCCAGTTCGCCGGACGGTCATGATTGAAAGAACTTTTCCCGGACGGATTGAAACGCCGCACGCTCACCCATTCCTTCAGGCCGTTCTGTTCCGGCAGGGCTTCAATCAGGGCTTTTCTCCGCAGATCCACCATCTCCCGCAGCAGGGCCGCCTGTCCCGGCCCGGCCTGCTCCACCCACCGGTCCAGCGGCCCCAGCTCCTTCTCCCACTCATCCAGCCGTGCCAGGAAACCTTCCGCACCGGCGTACCGTTCCCCGTACTTGTCCCGGTTTCGCTTCACCGCGCGGCGGATGGCCGCAGAGTCATAATAGGCCGCCAGCTTCTTCAGCCTGAGGAAACGGACTCGTTCCTGAATGGCTTCCTGATGCTTAACCAGGTCATCCCAGGAAGAAACAGCTCCAATACTCTCCGCGGGAACGGAAAGAATTTCCGCCAGCGCGGCACCGGCTGCCTTCCCGTCCGGCCACGCCTGAAATACGGGAACCAGCAAAACCATCGCATCCCCGCAATCGTCAGCGGCAGCAGGCTCGGCAAGGGAAGCCGCATACTCCGCCGTCCGCGTCCACACCTGCCGCATCCATGCATCCTTTTCTTTCGCGGAAGGCGCAGGCGGGATTACGGCCAGCTCCCGCAACCAGGGCTGCAAACCGGAAGCGTGGAGCATTCCGGCACACAGCAAGGCGCAGGAACATGAAAAAAGACGCAGAAAGGAAATATAATCAGGCATGGCATACGGTTTTAAAATAATACGCCAGGGAAATTCTTTTTCATTCAATAGGAAGACTACTTTACGGCATTTTCTCTCAAACGTCAGACAATGAATGAATAACTTAATTGATTCGGATTTCTAGACCGGAAGCCAAACGTGAATTTCAAAAGACCCCGGCTGAAATCATCGCGGGAGTGGAAGTGGAACCGGGAGGAATGAAACTCCATGAGGTGGTCCGTCTGATCAACGACATCGCCGCCCGTTATGAAGTGGCAGCCCTCACGATAGCGGAGCCGATGCCGCGCCTGGCGATCAGGATCAGAAACATGCTCAGCCAGCTCCCTCTGCTGAAGCCGGACGCCCCGCCGGCCCAGCCGGGCAGGAAACGGAAAAATTAAAATCATCCTGCCGTCGATTCCCGGTCTTTGGAAAAAGCAGGCAGAGGAAGAAAGGGACAACCGGACATTCAGGCATCCTCCAGCATCCGGGGGCGCAGCAGGTACACCTTGTCCCGGCGGCGCACCCGTTCGGGAACCGCCAGATAGACGGTTTCTCCCTTTTGAGCGGCTTCTACGGGCTCCATGCCCTCTGCCGTCTCCCTCCGCATGGCTGCCACTTCCATGCGGACGGCTCCCGTAGTGGGGCCTGTTATGAGGATGGTCTGCCCCGCGGACAGGCCGCCGGCTTCCAGGAACAGGGCCGCCACCCCGTTCTTCTTATAAAAGTTCTCTACCCTGGCAATGTGGATCTTCAACAGGGCAGCGCGGCTGTTGGCGGAACCGCTCCATTCCCCCCACTTCACGCCCAGGTAATAGCCGCCTTGCCAGAATCCCCGGTTGAAAACGGATTCCAGCCGTTTCATCCACGCTTCCGCCCTGTCCGCGGAAAAGGTTCCGTCCTGGCATGCCCGCGCGGCTTCCCGGTACACGGAGGTAACCGTCCTGACGTAATCCGAGGAACGGCCGCGCCCTTCCAGCTTCAGCACGGAAACGCCCGCGTCCAGAAGCTGGTCCAGCACCGGAATGGTACACAGGTCCTTGGGAGACATCACGTATTTGTTGTCTATCACCAGTTCATTGCCCGTTTCCTCATCCGTCACGCGGTAGGCGCGGCGGCAGTTCTGGAAGCAGGCCCCCCGGTTGGCGGAGGAGTTGTAGGCCGCCAGGCTCATGTGGCATTTGCCGGACACGGCCACACATAACGCCCCATGGGCGAAAATTTCCACCCGCAGCAGCTCCCCGGAGGGGCCTTTCACGCCCTCCTTCCGGATGGATTCAATGATATGCCTGATTTGCGCCAGGGTGAGTTCCCGGGCCAGCACCACCACATCCGCGTACTGCGCGTAAAATTTGACGGAGGCCATGTTGCAGACGTTGGCCTGCACGGACATATGGACTTCCAGCCCAATGGAACGCGCATAAGAAATCACCGCCAGGTCGGAAGCGATGACGGCATCCACACCGGCTTTCCGGGCGGCGTCGCACAGGGCATGCACCGCCTCCAGCTCTTCATCGTACACAATGATATTCAGTGTCAGATAAGCTTTGGCGCCCGCCTCATGGCAGCGCTCGACGATTTCCGGCAAATCTTCTTCCGAAAAATTGACCGTGGCGCGGGAACGCATGTTCAGCTTTCCTACTCCGAAGTACACGGAGTCCGCTCCGCCCTGCAAGGCGGCCGCCAGAGATTCAAACGACCCCGCCGGGGCCATGATTTCTATCCGGTTTTGAAAAGGCATGGGTCAAAGTCCTCCGGGTTCTTCCATCAGAATGACGGAAATTCTTCCCTTGGGAAAGCATTTAACAATGGACATGTGAATATTGCACAGGCGGTCCGGGGAATTGCAATCCGCGCAGATTCCGGTGTGCATGCAGGGAGTCCTGAACCCTTCATGCCGCCTGGCGTTCAGGGGCGCAATGCGGCGGATGCGTTCCCGGGCCTCTGCCGGCGTGGCCACCAGCTTGTTGGAACCGGCCAGCAAAATGACATGCCGGGGTCCGAATGCCACCGGAGCCACACGGTTGCCCACCATGTCCACCCAGTGCAGGGTCCCTTCCATGCTGACGGCATTGACGCCGGTTAAAAACAGGTCCGCCGTCATGCCCTGGCGGCGGATTTCCCATTTCTCCTCCCGCACCATGCCCGGAACAAAGCCGTCATAAAACTGAATGTCCGGATTGGAGCGCAGGTCATCAAGAATGCCCGCAGCCTTCAGGGTCATGGAATCCCCATAGGAAGCGGACGACGGCCTGAACTCCCGCACCAGGCCGCGCATCACCTCCGCAGCCTCCCTCAGGCCCGGCACTACAAAACTCCGGAATCCACGCCGTTCCAGACGTCCGGCACATTGCTCCAATGAAAGGGGGTCTTCCATAAAAACGGCCCATGAAGCCCCCTGCTCCGGCATGGCGCCGGAGCAGGAAAACCTGGATGTTATTCTTCCGCCGGAGCTTCCATTTCACCGGACACTTCCCCGGCTCCCGCGTCTTCCGTTTCCGCCGGGGCTTCTTCATCTTCATCATCGGGAATGACGATGGAAATGTCCTGGATGGATTCGCCCTCATTCAGCGTCATGAGCTTCACGCCCTGGGTGGCGCGGCCCGTTTCACGCACGGTCGCCACCTTGATGCGGACGGATTGTCCGGCCGTGGTCATCAGCATCAGCTCGTCCTCGTCGGACACGACCGTGGCGGAAACCACCTTGCCGGTCTTATCCGTGCAGTTCATGGTCTTGATGCCGGTGCCGCCGCGGCCCTGCGTGCGGTATTCATCAAAGGAAGTGCGCTTGCCGAGGCCGTTTTCAGAAGCCACCAGCAGGGTTTTCTGCGGGTCCACAATGGCCAGGGCCACAACGTAGTCCCCCGCCCGCGGGCGGATGCCGCGAACACCGATGGTGTTGCGGCCCTGCGTACGCAGATCTTCTTCCGGGAAGCGGATGCTCATGCCGTCATGCGTGACGAGCACGATTTCATCGGCCCCGCTGGTAAGTTCCGCGTTCACCAGACTGTTGCCTTCCTCCAGATTAATGGCAATGATGCCGGCCTTGCGGTAGTTGGCGAAATCGTTCAGGCTGGTTTTCTTCACCGTGCCGTCCTTCGTGGCGAAAACAACATTGCCGCTGCCTTCCGCAAAGGTAATGTCATTGCCTTTTTCATCCACCCGGCGTTCCAGGCGCAGGATGGCAGCGATGGCTTCTTCCGGCTGGAGATCCAGCAGGTTCTTGATATTGCGGCCCTGCGCGCTGCGCGCCGCTTCGTCAATCTCATACACGCGGTCCACGTACACGCGCCCGGTGTTCGTAAAGAACATCAGGTAGTCGTGGTTCTGGGCGGCGAACAGGTGTTCGATAAAGTCCGCTTCCGCATCCTTTTTGGCTCCCCTGGTAGTGGCAGCCTTCACGCCCTTGCCCCCGCGCGCCTGCACGCGGTATTCCGCGGAGTTGGTGCGCTTGATGTAGCCGCTGTGCGTGATGGTGACGATCATCGTGTCATTCGGGATGAGATCCTCAATGGCCATATCCCCGGAGAAGGGAATGATGCGCGTGACGCGCGGCGTGGCGTACTTGTCCTTAATCGCCTTCAGTTCGTCCTTTACAATGCCCAGCACGCGGGATTCGTTCGCCAGAATATCCAGGTAGTCCTTGATGCGGACCAGCAGTTCCGCGTATTCCCCGGAAATCTTGTCGTTTTCCAAGGCGGTCAACTGGTACAGGCGCAGATCCAGGATGGAGTTCACCTGGCGTTCCGTGAAGACGTAGCGGTCCCCCTGGATGGAGGCCTGGGAACGGATCAGGATGCCCAGGCTTTCCGCCGTCTGCGTGGAGAATGTGTAATTCTGCAGGCGTTCACGGGCTTCATCCCGGTTTTTGGAATCCCGGATAATGGAAATGAAGTCATCCATGTGGTGCAGGGCCAGCAGGAAGGCTTCCAGGCGCTCGGCATCCTTCTCCGCATCCCCCAGCAGATAGCGCGTGCGGCGCACGACCACCTCGCGGCGGTGCTCGATATAGAAGTTGATGGCGTCCATCATGGCGAGCGTCTTGGGGCGGTTGTCATGAATCGCCAGCATATTCACCGCAAAGGAAGTTTCCATGGAGGTGAGCTTGTAAAGCTGGTTCATGACCACCTGCGGGCGGGCATCCCGCTTCAGCTCGATTTCAATGCAGGTTTTCTCATCGGAAAGGTCACGGATGCCGGAAATATCCGTCAGGATTTTATCCTTGTACAGTTCCGCAATGCGTTCCTGAAGGGCGGCGCGGTTCACGCCATACGGCACTTCCCGGATGATGAGAAGATCCTTGCCGGAATCCGTTACTTCCATGTCTATCTTGCCGCGGATGCGCACGGAGCCGCGCCCGGTGCGGAAGTAGTTGTCAATGCCTGAAAAGCCCAGCACGTCGCCCCCGGTGGGAAAATCCGGCCCCTTGATGTACTGGCGCAGCTCTTCCACAGTCATGTGGGGATTGTCAATCACGGCGCAAATGCCGTCCACCACTTCCCCCAGGTTGTGCGGAGGCATGTTGGTGGCCATCCCCACGGCAATCCCCGTGCCGCCGTTCACCAGAAGGTTTGGGAAAGCGGAGGGAAACACGGTGGGTTCCGTGTGTTCATTGTCGTATGTGGGAACAAAATCCACGGTGTCCTTGTCCAAATCCGCCATCAGGGCCACGCCCATGCCGGAGAGCTTGGCTTCCGTGTATCGGGCAGCGGCGGGGGGGTCTCCGTCCGGCGTGCCGAAGTTGCCCTGGCCGATCACGAGAATATCCCGCATGGACCAGTCCTGCGCCATGTTCACCAGGGTGCCGTAAATGGCGGCATCCCCGTGAGGGTGGTAGTTACCCATCGTGTCGCCCACGATTTTGGAGCATTTGCGGGTCTTGCCCCCAGGGGATAGATTGAGTTCCTTCATGGCGTACAGGATGCGCCGCTGGGAAGGTTTGAGGCCGTCTCTCACGTCCGGCAGGGCGCGGGAGATGATGACGGACATGGAGTAGTCCAGGAAAGAAGTGGAGAGCTCACTGGCTACATCCACCGGTTTGATTCTATTATTTTCCATGGTGCTGAAAGAGAGTGCGGGGGTTAAATGTCAAGGTTGCGGACATTGAGGGCATGGTCCACGATGTAATTCTTGCGGGGTTCCACCACATCCCCCATCAGGATGGTGAACATTTCATCGGCCCTGACGGCGTTGTCGTCGTTCAGGATGACGCGGAGCAGCTCGCGCCGTTCCGGGTCCATCGTCGTCTTGAACAAGTCCTTGGCATCCATTTCACCCAACCCTTTGAATCGCGTGATTTCCACCCCGCGCTTGCCGATGGAGATGACGGATTCCAGAATGTCCATGACGGAGAACAGGGGAGTTACTTTTTCCTTATCCCCTTCACCCTCCACCAGTTCAAACAGAGGCGCATCCATGGAGACAATCATATTCCCCGGAATGCCCAGTTCCGCCAGCCGGGCCAGGGCCCGCGTGATGGCTTTGGCTTCATGCAGTTCATGAGTGATGGAGCGGCGGCTGGGCCCCTCCCGTTCCGGAAGCGGATTTTCCAGCAGCTCCTCTTCCGAGGGCGTGCCGAAGATGAAAAGGTCCCTGTTTTCCTCAGAAAAGGCGGTCAGGGCCTCCATGTCATGGAAGAAGAGTATTTCCTCTTCATTGCCGCAGCGCACCTTCACCAGGAATTCCGGGAATTCCCCGTTGGCCTCCCGATGGCTGAGCAGGTCTTCCAGGGAACCGCCCTGCGCCTGCATGGATTCCGTATAGCGCTGGAGGTTGACCAGCGTTTCCAGAATGGCGGAGAGTTCTTCGGGAGAGAAGGAACGGGAACCGTCCGCGAAACGCAGGGTCACGTCATTAACGGCCAGTTCAATCAGTTTGCGGTTCAGGGCCACGTCATCCTGCACGTACTCTTCCTTTTTCCTGCGGATGATGCGGTACAGGGGCGCCTGGGCGATGTACAGATACCCGGCGCGCACCAGCTGCGGCATGTGGCGGCAGAAGAAAGTGAGAAGGAGGGTGCGGATGTGGGCGCCGTCCACGTCGGCATCAGTCATGATGATGATCTTGTGGTAGCGCACGCGGTCCAGCTTGAAGGAGGCTTCATCGTCCCCTTCCCCGATTCCGGCGCCGATGGCCGTAATCATGTTCTGGATTTCCTTGCTCCCCAGGGCTTTGTCCAGGCGGGCCTTTTCCACGTTCAGCACTTTCCCGCGCAGGGGCAGGATAGCCTGCGTGCGGCGGTCGCGCCCCATCTTGGCGGAACCGCCTGCGGAGTCACCTTCCACAATGAACAGCTCGCACTTCGCGGGATCCCGGTCGGAACAATCCGCCAGTTTGCCGGGAAGGCCGCCGATGGAGAGGGCGCTCTTGCGGACTGTTTCACGCGCCTTGCGGGCGGCTTCCCGGGCACGAGCGGCCGTGATGCTCTTCTCGATGATCTTCTTGGCCATCGCCGGGTTTTCTTCAAAGTACGTCTTGATTTCCTCGTACACGACATTGCCCACCACGCCTTCAATCTCCGTATTCACCAGCTTGTCCTTCGTCTGGGATGAGAAACGCGGGTTGGGCATCTTGACGGAAATAACCGCCACCAGGCCTTCACGAACATCTTCGCCGCTCAGGGAGGGATCTTTTTCCTTCAACAGGCCGTTGGCCTTTGCGTAACCGTTGATGACGCGCGTCAGGGCGCCGCGGAACCCGGAAAGGTGCGTTCCCCCGTCCCCGTTGTAAATGGAGTTGGCAAAGCAAAGGATGTTCGTTTCATACGTGTTGTTGTACTGGAACACAACGTCCACCAGAACATCGTCCTCCATCTTCTTGCCGTCGTACTCCACTTCCACCTTCCGGACGCCGGAAATGGAAATGGGGTCCTCGTTGATCACTTCCTTGTTCGTGCCCAGCTGACGTACGAACTCCACAATACCGTCCTTATAGAAGAACGTTTCCCGGCGCGCCGGAGCTTCACGCTCGTCAATCAGTTCAATGACCAGGCCGGGATTCAGGAAAGCCAGTTCCCGCAGGCGCGTCGTCAGGCGGTCAAACTTGAACTCCGTGGTATCCGTGAAAATGGTGGCATCCGGGAAAAACGTGATCGTGGTTCCCGTGACTTCACAGGCACAGGAACCTACAGTGCGGAGGGGTTCCACCGTCTTGCCTCGCTCAAATTTGATCTGATAGCGCTTGCCGTCCCGGCGCACTTCCGCCTTGAACCAGTCGGACAGGGCATTCACGCATTTGGCGCCCACACCGTGCAGACCGCCGGAGTACTTGTACGCACCCTGACCGAATTTGCCGCCCGCGTGCAGGTTGGTCAGAACCAGCTCCACAGCGGGAATGCCGAACTTCGGGTGGATATCCACCGGAATACCGCGCCCGTTATCTACGATGGAAATGGAACCGTCCACATGAATGACAATGTCAATCTTGCTGCAATAGCCGGCCAGATGCTCGTCAATGGAGTTGTCGAGTACTTCAAATACGCAATGGTGCAAGCCTCGTTCGTCAGGGTCCCCGATGTACATGCCGGGCCGCTTCCGCACGGCCTCCAGGCCCTCCAGAACCTGGATTTCCGAGGCGTCGTACTCGTTGGACGCGTCGACCGCGGTGGAATTTAAGATTTCATTGTCTGCCATATACTTCTCCTTTGCTGTTCTTTTTCTTAAAAGAAAAAGAACCAAAAAGAATTTTATCCCGCTCTGCGGTGCGGTGTTTGTCTTGGCCTGTCACACGGCAACGCGGAGCCGCTTCACAGAACTTATCTTTTGGAGCGGAAAAAGCCATGCCGAAGGGGTGGAGCCGTTCGGCCCGCCTTTTCCCGCTCCCCATCAATTTTTCGAATATCTCCCGTCAAGGCCGCATAGGATGTCCTATCATTCCATCCGCCCGCTCTCCGCCCGCTTCCGCAGGGCGGCAGGGCTGAGAGGAGTCAAATATACAATTTGCTCATGATACGGGTGGTCGCAGACCACGAAGGACCGGGGCAGATCCCCAGAGACGTCCAGCACCACCCCTCCTTTTTCGGCGGCGGCCAGATAATCCCGGGTTCTCTTTTCATAGCTGCATTTGTCCAGGTCAAAGATGCCGATTACCCTGCTCTGGGGAATGATTTCGTTTTGTCCCAAGTGCAGATACATACGCAATCTCCCCTTTCAGGATTGAATTCTTCCCTGTTCCACGTGAAACACCTTCCCCCCCAGGAGACTGGGGAGCCGGTCCTCCTCGCAGCATGTGATGAATACCTGCCCCCCCGCGATGCGGTTCAGGACGAATTCCTGCCGCTTCGGGTCCAGCTCGGAAAGCACGTCGTCCAGCAGCAGCACCGGGTATTCCCCCGACGCGTTTTGATAGATTTCCCGCTCCGCCAGCTTCAGCGCCAGGGCGGCGGTCCGAGTCTGGCCCTGGGAGGAATAGGTTTTCGCCTCACGTCCGTTGATGGCGACCAGGAGATCGTCCTTATGAGGTCCGGAGAGGCAGAGGCGGGAAGAAAGTTCCGCCTCCCGGTGGCTCTCCATATGCCGCCGGAGACGGTCCGCCAGGGTCCCTGCGTCTGCGCCCGGATCCTCCACAGAGGAAACCGTCTGGTATTGAAGTTCCAGCCTTTCTCTCCCGCCGGAGCACTCCCGGTGGTGGACGGCGGCAATTTCCGACAGGCGGAGGCAGAACTGATTCCGGTACTGAATCAGCGCCGCTCCAAAGCGAATCATCTGCTGGTTAAACTCCGGAAGGGCCTCCAGAAGATCCGGCCGCTGGCCGAAATCCCGGAGAATCCGGGTTTTCTGCTCCCGGGCCCGCTCATACCCCGCCAGAGCCGCAGCGTACCGGGGACGGAGCTGGCAGAGGGCCGTATCCAGAAAGCGCCGCCGGGCGGCAGCCCCCTCCCGGATGAGATCCAAATCCTCCGGCTGGAAGAGGACGGTGTGATACACGTCCCCCAAGGCGGCGTTGGTTTTAATGGGAACCTGGTTCACCGTTATCCTCCGGCGGCGGCCCCGGAAGAGGTCCGCCTGAACCCGAAACTCCCGTTCCCGGGACGCGACCCGTACTGCCAGCCGGGCGGACTCCTCCTGAAAGCCGATCATCTCCCGGTCTGTCCGGGCCCGGGGGGATTTTCCCCGGGAGAGGTAGACCAGCGCCTCCAAAAGGTTGGTCTTCCCCTGGGCGTTTTCGCCGCAGATTACATTGCAGCGGGGATCGAAGTCCGCAGCCTCCCGGCCGTAGTTTCGAAATCCCTCCAGCTCCAGGAAATCAATCCGCATAGCGGACCGTCAGCGTTTCCCCGGCAAAGTCCACTTCGTCGCCGGGACGAAGTTTCTTTCCCCGCTGAAGGCAGGGTTCCCCGTTCACCCGGACCTCCCCGGTCTGCACGCGTTCCTTGGCTTCGCCGCCGGTTTCCACCAGCCCCGCGAATTTCAAAAGATCCTGGAGCTTAATGAATTCCGTGTTAATTCTCACTTCTCTCATAATCGTATACTCCGTTTTACTCCGCGTTTTTCAAACGTACAGGCAGAACCATGTAGAGGAAATTGTCCGCCCCGTCCGTGGGCACCAGAATGGCCGGGGACACGCCGGTGTTCAGCTCCACCCGCACCGTGTCCGCCGGAGCATAGCGCAGGGCATCCATCAAATAGCGGTTGTTGAACCCGATTTCCAAGCCGTCCCCGTCTCCCTCCAGACGGCAGACGTCCTTAGCTTCGCCGTTGCCGGTCTTGGCGGAGAGAAGGACCCTTCCCTCCTCGAAGCGGCAGCGCACCGGACTTTTCAGCTTATCGGATATGACTACGGACACCCGGTCGATGCTCTCCATCAGGGCCTTGGCCTCCACAGTGACGGCAATGGGGTTCTGCTTGGGAATCGCGTTCCGGTAATCCAGGAACTCCCCCTCCAACCGGCGGCAGATCAGCTCGACATCCCCAACGGTGAAGAGGATATGCCGCTTGCCCAGGGTAATTTCCGCCAAATCCTCCACATCGCCGCAGATGTTCTTTACCTCGTTCAAAGCGGAGCCAGGAGCCACAAAGGAAAAAGCGCCCCCCTCCAGCTTTTCCAGGGGTTCTTTCCGCACCGCCAGGCGGAAGCCGTCCACGGCGGCCATGGTCAGGCTGCCCTCCCCGATTTCAAAGAGGGCCCCGGTGTGTACCGGGCGGCTTTCGTTGGCGGAAACGGCGAAGGCCACTTCCTCAATCATGGCCCGAAGCGTTTTTCGCTTCATGGAAACGGCATACTCGTCTTCCACCTCCGGAAGATCCGGGTAATCTGCGGCGGAAAGCCCGGGAATCTCAAAGTCCGCATCGCCGCAGCGAAGGCGGACCTGCAGTTTCTCGTTGGAGGTAAAGGTGACAAGATCGTCGGGCATTCGGCGGACGATGTCGCCGAAAAGCCGGGCATTCAGAACAATATCGCCGTATTCCTCCACACCGGCGGAAACCTTGGCCCGGATGCCGGTCTGCATGTTGTATCCGGAAACGGTCAATCCCCCTTCCCCGGCATGGAGAAGCAGTCCCTCCAGGGCGGGAATGGAGCTTTTTTGTGATACCGCCCGGCCGGTGACGGCGATGGCGTTTTGAAGCAGGGCTTTTTCACAGCTGAAATTCATAAAATACCTCCTTGCGCCAAAGGCGCGGAAATAACGGCGCGGGCCGTAAGGCCCCGGCGTGCCGTCCCGGACGAAGTCCGCTTTTTTAAATAGAAAATTAGGATTTAGAAGAAGTAGCCGTAGGGGGCGGCTTTTGTGGAAAAAGGAAAAAATCCCAGGAATGGCAGTGCTTTCCGCTCCCACATTCCTATGTTGAAAAACAGGGGGGTTCTCCACGTTCCCTGTCGAAGAAGGACCTTTCCACAAAAAAGTTTTCCTTTTCCACGGCGGTTTGTGGAAAAAACCGCCTTTTCAATGACGGGAAGTGATGTTGGTTTTCAATTCCTTTACCATCTCGGCGAAAGCCGGGTCCTTCTTCATCTTCTGCTCCACCTGGCGGATGGAGTGAATGACGGTGGAGTGGTCCCGGTTGTCAAAGAGCTGGCCGATGTTGTCCTGGGACAGGTTGGTCATGACCCGGATAAGGTACATGGCGATCTGGCGGGCTTCCACGGCCGCCCGGACCCGCTGCTGTCCCTTGACTACGGATTCCTCCAGCTGGTAATAGCGGCTGACGTAGGACAAGATAGCTTCCGGCGTGGGAATATACTCGTTGCTGCCCTTCAAAATGTCCTGCATGGCCCGGTTGACCGTGGCCTCGTCGGTTTCCTTATCCAGCAGCTCCTTATAGGCCAGGACCTTGTTGACGGTACCCTCCAGCTGGCGGACGTTGGCGGTGACCTTCTGGGCGATCATGACGGCGATTTTATCCGGCAGGGACATGCCCAGCAGCGCCGCCTTGTTTTTCACGATGGCCAGACGGGTCTCGAAGTCCGGCGGCGTTACGTCGGCAAGCAGGCCCCACTCGAAGCGGGTCCGGAGCCGGTCGTCCAGCAGCGTCATTTCAGAGGGGGGCCGGTCGGAGGTCAGGACGATCTGCCGCCCGGACTCGTAGAGGGTGTTGAAGGTGTGAAAGAATTCGTTTTGCACCTGTTCCTTCCCCGCCACGAACTGCACGTCGTCCACCAGCAGAAGATCCGCCTCCCGGTACTTGGCCCGGAACTCGCTGCCCCGGTTGGCCCGGACCAGTTCTACAAATTCGTTGATGAATTCGTCGCCTTTAATATAGACGATTTTGGAAGCGGGGTCGTTTTTCCGGATGACGTTGGCGATGGCGTAGAGCAGATGCGTCTTCCCCAGGCCGGAATCCCCGTAGATGAGGAGAGGGTTGTAGTTCTGGGCCGGATGTTCCGCCACGGCCATGGAAGCGGCGTGAGCCAGCTTGTTGGAAGGGCCCACTACGAAGGTGTCGAAGGTAAACTCCGCGTAGGTGAACCGCTCCGACTGCCGTTTTGGCGCCGCGCCGCCCTGGAATTCCAGAAGGCCCGGATCGTCCAGAATTTTTACCTCAAAATCCGTGGAAAAAATGTCGTGGAGGGAGGACTTGATGTTGTTGAGGAACAGGGATTCTAAATAGCCCCGCTTAAAGTCGCTGGCACAGTGGAGATAGCAGGTATTGCCCTTGATGTCCACGATGCGCAGCTCGTCGAACCAGGTGGAAATAGTGGTTTCGGAAAGCGTCCCCCGGAGCTGGCGCAGGACATTCTCCCAAATGTCGGTGACGGAATTCAAAAAGGAAACACCTCTCTTTTCTATATCGTGTTTGAAAACATTTCTTTATTATAGCAGAAAAAGGCACAAATGGCAACACCTATTCTAATAATAAGAAGCCGGTTTTAAACGTGGCTGTTGAAAACTTTACGGAACGTCCGGAACGAAGGGATTCTTGACATCGGTCGGAGAAGCCTTTATAATGTTTTGTGCGGCATGGATAATTTTGCCGGCTGCAAGGAATCAAACGTTGTCCAAATTTGTCAAAAGCAAGGGCAGCGTTTATAAAAGGAGGAATATCGTTATGGACTTCATGAAAGAATATGAGAAATGGGTAACCAGCCCCGCCCTGAGCGAGGCGGAGCGGGCGGAGCTGAAGGCCATTCAGAACGACCCCAAGGAAATTGAATCCCGGTTTTACGGCCCCCTGGAATTCGGCACCGCCGGCCTGCGGGGCACGATGTACACAGGCCTTCACAACATGAACATCCACGTTATCCGCTGGGCCACCCAGGGCTTCGCCGACGTCATCTGCGCCGAGGGCGAGGAGGGAAAGAAGCGGGGCGTGGCCATCTGCATGGACTGCCGGAACCACTCCCTGGAGTTTGCCCGGGCCGCCGCCGAGGTCTGCGCCGCCAACGGCATCCATGTGCGGATCTTCGAGTCCCTCCGCCCCACCCCGGAGCTGAGCTTTGCCGTCCGGGAGTACCACTGCCAGGCGGGCATCAACGTCACCGCCAGCCACAATCCCAAGGAGTACAACGGATACAAGGTTTACTGGCAGGACGGCGCCCAGCTCCCCCCCCACCACGCCGACGCCATCGCGAAACGCCTGAGCGAAATTGACATTTTCAACGACATCAAGCGCATGGACTACGACGAGGCGGTGAAGGCCGGAATCATTGAGGTTCTGGGGGCCGAGACCGATGAGAAATTCCTCTCCAACGTCATGGCCCAGGTCAACGACAAGGCCACGGTTGAAAAGGTGGCGGACCGCTTCAAGATGGTCTATACCCCCTTCCACGGCACCGGCCACAAGCTGATTCCCGAGGCCCTGGGCCGCCTGGGAGTAAAACACCTCCTCTGCGTTCCCGAGCAGATGGTTATCGACGGGGACTTCCCCACTGTGGTATCCCCCAACCCGGAGAATCCCGAGGGCTTCTATCTGGCGGTGGATTTGGCGAAAAAGGAGGGCGCGGACTTCATCCTGGGCTCCGACCCCGACGCCGACCGGGTGGGCATCATGGTCCGCACCAAGGACGGCGAGTTTAAGGTTATCACCGGCAACCAGACCGGCGTGCTGCTGCTGGACTACCTCATCGGCGCGAAGAAGCGGGCGGGCACCATGCCGGAAAAGCCCGTGGCCCTGAAGACCATCGTCACCACGGAGATGGCCCGGAAGGTGGCGGAGGTCAACGGCCTCCAGTGCTTTGACACCTTCACCGGCTTCAAGTTCCTGGCGGAGAAGAAGGACAAGCTGGAAAACAGCGGCGAGGGCAAGGTGATCTTCTCCTACGAGGAGAGTTACGGCTACATGCTGGGCGATTACGTCCGGGACAAGGACGCCGTCACGGCGGCCCTGCTGTT